>Ga0068858_100001240_pt1 | contig 26338 bp, 24 predicted proteins | sample KBSSwiS12_FD_66589 | JGI IMG/M metagenome (GOLD analysis project Ga0068858, IMG submission 66589) | Switchgrass rhizosphere microbial communities from Kellogg Biological Station, Michigan, USA - KBS Switchgrass S1-2 | ecosystem: Host-associated > Plants > Roots > Rhizosphere > Soil ... | reverse complement strand
CGCTTCGTTATATCCCGTAGAGACTCACTCCGATGCCTGTCGCGCTAAAGAAAAATACCGGCCCCAAGCTCATAGGACGCGCTCGACGACGCGTCAACGGAGCGAAGCGAGTGCAATGGATGTTGCGCGAAGTACGTTGTATGGCGAAGCCGGGGGCGGAGCGGGAGACGCTGCAACGGCTCTTCCTACACGAGGTTGAGCGTATGCGTGCGGTAGGAAAAAGCGCGGAAACGATCGCGGAGTTCCAGGCTGCGGCAGCAGTCCATATTGCGCGGTGCGATGAGACCCTCTAGGTTATGGGCAAAACGGAAAGCCCTTGCATCGATTGCAAGGCGCTGATTGACTCATCGGCAGGTGAGCGCCACGCCTCGTTGCAGATATACCACGTGCGAGTAGTTGCCGAGGGCGACATCGACTACTACAGATGCCACGCTTGCGGCTCGAGGCTTTCGCACGAGCATAAGAGAAACGGTCCTGGCGAGCGCTGGCTGCTCTGTGACATCGCACCTTATGGCTTAGGGCTCGTCGAGTGAGGGCTTGCGTTGTGGTTAATGCTGAGTTCGATCGCGACGGGTAGTCACTGGTCGCAAACACTGCTGGCGCTCAAAATCGGCGCATGGCCGAAGGGGCAATGGGTGACGCGGCAGGCCGACGGAACGTTCGCAGGTTCGCTTTGGATCGCGCGCTAGATGAAGTGAAAAAAGAGCACGCGATGACTCAGCTCCGCCCAAGCCGGGATGCCGGATTGCAGCTGTGCGGATCGGGATTGCAGCTGCTGGTACGCCACGCCGCGAGGTTTGGATTACCGGGTGGCCGCGTCATCTCCCATGATCCGGATCATCTCGGTTAGCTGGGCGCTCATCGGAAGATTCAACCGCTGCCCGGTGGGCAATTGACGCAGGAACCATTTGTTGTAGGTTTGTTCGAGCTCGCGCGAGGCTGCAAGGTCGTGCAGCGTGGCGGTGACTATGCTTGCCAGTTGTGGATCGTTCCTGCGAAACATGATGCCGTAGGGGTCGTACGACAGGAAATCGCCGACCACCGTCAGCCGGTCCTGCGCCCGGTTCAAGGCAATGAATCCGTAGAGCAGGACGTCGTCCGTCGCAAACGCATCGACCTTGCCCGCCACTAGCTGAGCGTATGATTCCGCATGATCGGCGGCCGTCACGATGGTCATGTTCACTTTGAATTTGGCCGCGAGCTCGCGCATTGTCTTTTCATTGGTGGTACCCGTCGTCACTACGACGGACCTCCCGGCCAGATCACGGAACGACTTGATCGGCGACTCCTTCGGCACCATCAGCTTGGTCCCGGCGATGAAGATCACCGGAGAGAAGTCGACGACTTTCTTGCGCTCGATATTGGACGTGGTCGACCCGCACTCCAGGTCGACTTGCCCGCCGACGACGGCGTTGATGCGATTTTCCGACGTCACCGGCACCCACTTGATGACGAGGTCGCGTCCGACCTCCGTGCTCATGGCGTCGACAACGGCGCGGCAGAGGTCGATCGAGTAGCCGATCGGCTCGTTGCGCGCACTCAGGTACGAAAGCGGAATCGACGCCTCGCGATAGCCGATCGCTACCGTCCCGCTCGTATGCGCTTTCTGCAACGTTCCCGTCAACGCGCCTTCCGGCGTCTGCGCGAGGGCGACGCCGGCGCCGGCGCCCAGAACCAGGGCGATGCAGACGACGCAGGCTACCCAGCGCATCGCGGTCCGTCCCTCGTCCGATGGCTCACGCGGCCGCTGGCGAAACATCCGGATGCAGCGATCGATCCATCTCCTTGTCGAGGCGTCTTGCATTCGCATCGGCATCTTTCTCCGACATCAGACCGCCTTCCCACTTGGCGACAACGGAGGCCGCTATTGAGTTGCCCACCGCGTTCGTAGCTGAGCGCCCCATGTCGAGGAACGTGTCCACGCCCAGGATCAGGAGCAAGCCCGCCTCGGGGATGTTGAACTGGTTGAGCGTGGCGGCGATCACTACCAGCGATGCGCGCGGCACGCCCGCCATGCCTTTGGAGGTCAGCATCAGGATCGCCATCATGGTCAGCTGCGTCGCGATCGGCAAATCGATGTTGTAGGCCTGCGCAATAAAGATCGTCGCGAACGTGCAATACATCATCGAGCCGTCCAGGTTGAACGAATAGCCCATGGGCAGCACGAAACTGGAAATCTTGCGCTTCACGCCAAAGCGGTCGAGCGAATCGAGAATCTTCGGATAGGCGGCTTCGGAGCTTGCCGTCGCAAACGACAGCAGAAAAGGCTCCTTGATCAACCCGACCAGCCTGAACACCCGCCGGCCCAGGAACACGAACCCCGCCAGCACCAGAAGGCTCCACAGCAGAATCAGCCCGATATAGAAATCGCCCATGAAGACCGCGAACTTCAAGAGGATCTCCAGGCCGTTGGTCGCCACCGTCGCCGCCATCGCTGCAAACACTGCAACGGGCGCCAGCAACATCACGTAGCCGGTGATCTTGAGCATGACGTGCGCCAGAGCGTCGATCACGTTCGTCATCGCCTTGCCGATATCGCCCAGTGCCGCGAGCGCGACGCCGAAGAACATCGAGAACACGACGATCTGCAGAATCTCGTTGTTGGTCATCGCCTCGGCAATTGACCGTGGCACCAAGTGAGTGACAAACTCCTTGAGCGTGAACGAAGCGGTCTTGAGATTGGTGGCTGCGCCGATGTCCGGAAGCGGCAGACCGAGATCCCTGCCCGGATGCAGCAGGTTGGCGAGCAGCAGGCCCAGGAGCAGCGAAACGATGGATGCGATCACGAACCACCCGAGCGCCTTGGCGAAGATGCGCCCCACACTCTTGGCGTCACCCATATGGGCAATCCCAACCACCAGTGTCGAAAAGACCAGCGGACCGATCAGCATCTTGATCAGGCGCAGGAAGACATCCGACATGATTGAGATGTAACCCGCGATCTGCGCAGCCGTCTTCTTGTCCGGATAACTGGTGTAGACCATGTATCCGACGATGATGCCCAGCACCATCGCCAGCAGGATATAGGCCGCCATCGGAAGTTTTCTCTTCATGCCCAGCCCCCCGGGTTTTGACTTCGGGAATATGACGAGAACCCGCGCTTCTGTCAAAGGCATGCTTGGCGCCCCTTACGGAGGCGCTCAGTGCAGGCGAAGGCCGCGAAGAGCTTGAAATGGAAAGAAGAGAAGGCGCAGGAGAAGACTAAAGCGAAACTTTGGAGGCGGAGGTCGGAATCGAACCGGCGTAGACGGCTTTGCAGGCCGCTGCATGACCACTCTGCCACCCCGCCCGGGGCCGAGACGCGACGCCTGATGCCGGCGCATCGCAAAGAAACGAGGAGAGCACCGGCTCTCGCTAGCGAAATATGGAGCGGGAAACGAGTCTCGAACTCGCGACCTCAACCTTGGCAAGGTTGCGCTCTACCAACTGAGCTATTCCCGCGGCTGGCAAACGACGATTGTATCGCGAATCAGCGTTCTATATCAAGGGATTGCGCATTTTGCCGCGATAAGCTGCTAGGCCAGGACCTTGGCGATGGCGTCCGCGACGTAATCGATGTTGCGGGAGTTGAGCGCCGCGACGCAGATCCGACCGGTGTCGATCGCATAGATCGAAAACTCGCTGCGCAGTCGCGCGACTTGCGTCGCCGTCAGGCCGGAATAGGAAAACATGCCGCACTGGCGCAGCATGAAATCGAACTTCGCGCTCGGCGCCCGCAGGGCAAGCCGCTCGACCAACGCGTGACGGTTGGCGCGAATGCGTTCGCGCATTCCGCCCAGCTCCCGCTCCCATAGCGAACGGAGCTCCGGCGTATCGAGGACCATCGCGACAACCTGGCCGCCGAAAGTCGGGGGGCTGGAGTAGTTGCCGCGCACGACGCGCTTTACCTGCGACAGTACGCGGGCTGCTTCGTCGCGATCGGCGGCAACGATCGACAGGGCGCCGACCCGCTCGCCATAGAGCGAGAACGATTTGGAGAACGAGCTCGCGACGAACAGCGGACCGGGCGTGGCGGCGAAGCGGCGTATGATCGCGCCGTCGGCGTCGATTCCAGCGCCGAATCCCTGGTAGGCGATGTCGAGAAACGGCAGCAGCGCCCGCGCGCGGACGACCTCGATGATCCGGCCCCATTGATCGTCGTTGGGGTCGACGCCGGTCGGGTTATGGCAGCAGGCGTGCAATACGACGATTGCGCCAGCGGGCAGGCGCTGCAGCGCGGCGATCATGCCATCGATATCCAGCCCGTGCGTCGACGCCTGGTAATACGGGTAGACATTGACGACGAACCCGGCGCCTTCGAACAGCGCGCGATGGTTCTCCCAGGACGGGTCGCTGATCCATACTTGCGCGCCGGGCGCGAATTTGTGCAGAAAATCGGCGCCGATCTTCAGTGAGCCCGTGCCGCCGAGCGCTTGAACGGTGACGACGCGGCCGGCTTGAACGACGTCGGACTCCGCTCCGAAGACAAGGCTGCGCACCGCACGGTCATAGGCTGCAATGCCATCGATCGGCAGATAGACGTGCGGGCCGCCCTTGTCGGCCAGCGCGCGTTCGGCACGGTGCACGCACTCGAGCAGCGGTACCTTGCCGTTGTCGTCGCAATAGACACCGACGCCGAGATTGACCTTGTCTGGATTCGGATCGGCATTGAACGCTTCCGTGACACCCAGGATCGGGTCGCGCGGCGCCATTTCTATCGCGGCGAGAAGCGGGGGGGCGTGCGGAGCGTTCATCGTGGAAGCGGGTCGCCGAAAGACGTCATTTTACCATGCGGGATCGCCTCGGCCGGATCGGGCGGTACGTTGAAATTGGCGGCGTAGACGCCATATAAGCGGTTCAGCTGCGGCCGCAAATGCGCGCAAATGCCCGCGGGGCGGGGCGGCTCGCCGGGTTCGTCCCCGAAGCGCGACGAAGGTGCGGCTGCCGGCACCGATCGGCTAGAATGTTCGATTGTCCGGCGGCACGCAACTCTCCACAGTCGACAGTCCATGATCCTCAAATTTCCCGACAGCCCGTACGAGCTGCACCAGCCGTTTGCACCCGCAGGCGACCAGCCCGAGGCGATCGACAAGCTGGTCGAAGGCTTGACCGACGGTCTTGCGTTCCAGACGCTGCTTGGCGTGACCGGATCAGGCAAGACCTTCACGATGGCCAACGTCATCGCCCGCACCGGCCGCCCGGCGCTGGTGCTGGCGCCGAACAAGACGCTCGCGGCGCAGCTGTATTCCGAATTCCGCGAATTCCTGCCGAATAACGCGATCGAGTACTTCGTGTCGTATTACGACTACTACCAGCCGGAGGCCTACGTACCTTCGCGGGACCTGTACATCGAGAAGGACTCGTCGATCAACGAGCACATCGAGCAGATGCGACTGTCGGCGACCAAATCGATCCTGCAGCGGCCGGATTGCATCGTCGTCGCTACCGTCTCGGCGATCTACGGCATCGGCGATCCGTCCGAATACCACAGCATGATCCTGCACCTGCGACAGGGCGATCAGCTGACGCAGCGTGACGCGATCAAGCGCCTCACCGAAATGCAATACCAGCGCAACGACACCGAATTCCGGCGGGGCACCTTCCGCGTCCACGGCGATGTGCTCGACATCTTCCCCGCGGAAAGCGCTGACAATGCGATTCGCCTGTCCGTTTTCGACGACGAGGTCGAGTCGCTGCAGCTGTTCGATCCGCTCACCGGTCACATCCGCCAGAAGCTCGGACGCTTCACCGTGTTTCCGTCGAGTCACTACGTTACCGGGCGGCACAAGGTGCTCGAGGCAGTCGAGAAGATCAAGATCGAGCTGGCGCAGCAGAAGGAGGCGTTCGTGCGAGAGACGAAGCTGATCGAGGCGCAACGCATCGAACAGCGCACGCGCTTCGACGTCGAGATGATGCTGGAGATCGGCTTCTGCAAGGGCATCGAGAACTATTCGCGCCATCTGTCGGGGCGCGCACCCGGCGAGCCGCCGCCGACCCTGATCGACTACCTGCCGCGCAATGCATTGGTGTTCGTCGATGAATCGCACGTCACGATTCCGCAGGTCGGTGGCATGTACAAAGGCGACCGCGCGCGGAAGGAAAATCTGGTCAACTACGGGTTCCGGCTGCCGAGCGCGCTCGACAACCGGCCTTTGCGCTTCGACGAATTCGAAAAGCTGCTGCCGCAGACGGTTTTTGTTTCAGCCACGCCGGCCGACTACGAGCGCGCGCACGCGGGGCAGGTGGTCGAGCAGCTCGTGCGTCCCACCGGCCTGGTCGATCCGGTGCTCGAAGTGCGGCCGGCCCAAACGCAGGTGGACGATCTGCTGTCGGAAATCAATCTGCGGGTGGAAAAGGGCGAGCGCGTGCTGGTCACGACCTTGACCAAGCGCATGGCCGAGGACCTGACCGACTATTTGAATGAGCACGGGGTCAAGGTGCGCTATCTGCACTCGGACATCGACACCGTCGAACGGGTCGAGATCATCCGCGATCTGCGCCTGGGGGAGTTCGACGTGCTGGTGGGCATCAACCTGCTGCGGGAGGGCCTCGACATTCCCGAAGTGTCGCTGGTCGCCGTTCTGGACGCCGACAAGGAAGGCTTCCTGCGCGCGGAGCGCTCGCTGATTCAGACGATCGGCCGCGCTGCGCGGCATATCAACGGCACCGCGATCCTCTACGCCGACAAGATGACCGATTCGATGCGGGGCGCCATCGGTGAGACGACGCGCCGGCGCGACAAGCAGCTGGCGTGGAACGAGAAGATGGGCATCACGCCCAAGGGCGTCACCAAGCGCATCAAGGACATCATCGACGGCGTTTACGACATCGACGAGGAGCGCAAGCAGCTGAAGGCCGCGCAGGCGCACAGCAAGTACGAGGCGATGCCGGAAAAAGATCTCGAGAAGGAGTTGAAGCGCATCGAGAAGGACATGCTGGATGCGGCGAAGAATCTGGAATTCGAGAAGGCCGCCGAGCTGCGGGATCGGCTGATTCAACTCAAGGAGAAGCTGTTCGGCGTCGCGCTCGGTTGACGCGCGACGGCGCTGCGGACGACACGTCGTATGAAATTCAAGGACTATTACGCGATTCTCGGCGTCGACCGCGGCGCGTCCGAAGAGGACATCAAGAAGGCGTATCGGCGGCTTGCACGCAAGTATCACCCGGACGTATCGAAGGAACCGCAGGCCGAAGCGCGGTTCAAGGAAATGGGTGAAGCCTATGCGACCTTGAAGGATCCGGAAAAGCGCGCCGCGTACGATCAGCTTGGCCAGCAGCGTCCGGGTGAAGAGTTTCGTCCGCCGCCCGAATGGTCGACGCAGTTCGGCGAGGGGGCCGGCACCTTCGACGAGATGGATCTGGCCGATCTTTTTGCAGGGCTGACCGGGCGTCGCGGTCGTCCGGGTCGGGGTGGTCCAGCGCCCGCGATGCGCGGGCAGGACTATGAAATCACCGCGCCGATCACGCTGGAAGAAGCGTTTCAAGGCACGCATCTTAATCTCGACCTCACGACGACCGAATTCGACGAGCAGGGAACGCCCAGACGCGTGCCCCGGATCGTCAAGGCCCGCATTCCGAAGGGCGCCACCGAAGGCCAGACCCTTCGGTTGCCGGGACAGGGTGGCAGGGGGATCAATGGCGGGCCCGCCGGTGACATCTACCTGCACATTGCCTTGCGGCCGCACCGGCTTTATCGGGCGTCGGGACATGATCTGTTTCTTGACTTGCCGCTGACGCCCTGGGAAGCGGCCCTGGGGGCGTCCGTCGAGGTGCCCACGCTCGCCGGATTGGTAAACTTGCGGGTACCCTCCGGTACGCGTACCGGACAGCAATTGCGCCTGTCGGGGCGCGGTCTGCCCAAGCCCGGAGGCGGGGCCGGCGACCTGTACGCGATCGCGCAAATTGTCATGCCGCCTGAACTATCGGAGCGCGAACGCGGTCTTTTAAAGGAGTTGGCCACGGCGTCGACATTCAGTCCGCGGCAGCACTTTCACTAGGAGGCCCGTGTGACCGGCGAATATTCCGACGCACTCTGGCCCGATGAGCGGCAGACGATGCCACTGCGGGCCTTGGCCGAGCTCTCGGGCCTGTCCGAAGACGAGTTGCGGCAGCTTGTCGATTGCGGTGCGCTCGCTCCATTCTCCGAGAGTTCGGGGCAGCACGTGTTCTCCGCGGTCTCGATCACCGTTGCACGCACCGCGCGCCGTCTGCGCGATGATTTCGAGCTCGAGCCCCACGGCGTGGCGGTGCTTCTTGCCTATCTTGACCGCATACGCGAGCTCGAGGCACAGTTGCGCGCGCTGCAGGCGCGATTGCCGCGATGAGCTTGCACGACCGTGCTGCCGGCGAGCGCGGCGTCTCGCCGATGTTGAACTGGATGAAGTCGCTGATCACCTCTCGCGAGCCTATCGCCAGCGTGCTGTTTGTCTGCACCGGCAACATCTGCCGCTCGCCAACCGCGGAGGGCGTGTTTCGTTCGATGGTCAAGCAGGAAGGACTTGCGGATCGCATTGCGATCGATTCGGCGGGTACACACGATCACCAGCTTGGACAACGCCCGGATCCTCGCGCACTGGCGGCGGCGCGGCGCCGCGGTTACGAGCTCGGCAAACTTCGCGCCCGCCTGGTCGAGCCCGAGGACTTCAAGCGCTTCGACTGGATTCTGGCGATGGATCGCAGGCATCTGGAGTACCTGGAGTCGATGCGGCCCGCCGACTACCGGGGACATCTCGGGCTCTTCCTCGACCTGGCCGGAGATGGCAATGGGAGCGACCGCGATATGCCCGATCCGTATTACGGCGACCCTGGCGATTTCGAGCGCGTGCTCGACCTGACGATCCCCGCCGCGAGAGCGCTGTTGAAGGCGATTGTCGAGCGCGGCAAGGCGCGCAGCAGCGCCTAGCGATTCGGCGCTGCGGCAAAATCCGATAGGAAGTTGCGCGACGGCCGACAGGCCGCCGCGCATCATCGCGCGCCTAGGCGGCCGGCGGCGTCGAATCCTTGTGCACGGTCTCGACCAGCTGCAACGGCTCTTCGCGTGCTTGCACCCTCGTCGGCCGCACGCGTCGCGGCCGCGACGGCTCGGCAGGTTCGCTCGATTCCGCAATGACCACGCGCTCGCGCGCGGTCTCGATCAGCACCAAACCTGAATCCGGCGGCAGCTCCAGCGAGACCTTCGGCAATTCGGGCATCGCGCGAGGTCGAACCGGCTCGGCGTGCGGCTTGACCGCGTCACCGCCATTGGCTGCTGCGGGCTCTGCGGACGCCGGCATATCGGAGCGATCTTGCCTGTGAGGCTGCGGCGATAATGGCGGCGGTTCCGCGCTTACCAGCGCCGAGGCCGGCTCGGGGGCTCTGCTCGTCACCGGTTCGTCCGGCACCACCGGTGTCCAGACCGACGGCGGCGTGTCGTCTTCAACTGGCGCGACGTGCCCATCGATCTCATGCGCGGTAAGCATCGGCTCGGCCGCGGTAAGCAACGGCTCGGCAGCGGCGGGCGGCACCGGCTTGGCGGGCGCCGGCCCTGACCCCGCTTCGTTGGCATGTGCCGGTGCGCGCGGCTCGGCCCGCTCGCCGCTCTCGCCGCGTTCGCCCCGATCGCGTCCACCGCGCCCACGGCGGTCGCGCCGCCGACGTGTTCCTTCGCCTGCCTCGGCGCCGGACGGTACGTTGGGCGCTCCCTGAATCACGGCAGCTGTGGGTTCGCCGTCGGGTCTCGCTTCCTGCGCTGGGCGCGGCTCCCGAGGTGTGCGCTGCCGATTCGGGTCGCGCTGGCCGTCGCGGCCGTCCTGGCGCGGCTGGCCTCGCCCGGGTTCGCGCCGTGGCTGCTGGCCCTGCGCGCCCTGCGGCTGGCGCTGGCGCTGCGGCTCGCGCTGCCTGTCCTTCGCCTGATCGTCGCGCACCGGTTCCCGGCGCTCGTCGCGCTGGCCCGCCCGTGGTGTTTCGCGCTGGCCGTCGCGATGCCCCGAACCGCCACGCCGCTCGTCACGGTGGCCGTGGCGATCGCGGTCGTGTCGACCTCGGCCGCGAGGTTCGCGAACCGGCTCGCTGCGGACCGGCGCAGGCGCCGGCTCGGCAGGCTTGTAGCGGAACCAGCCGAGCACTTTGTTCAGCCAGTTGACCTCCATGGTCGGCTCGACACGGGGCTCGACCGGCATCGGTGCCGGTGCGCCGGTGGTGATGCCCTTGACCATCGCTTCCTGCCGCGGCTCCTTCGCCTCTTCCTTCTTCTGCTTGACGGGATCCTCTTCCTCGGGCTTTTCCACCATGTTGAACGAGGCCGGCATCGGCTCGCCCTGATTCAGATCGTCGTGGCGCAAGCGCGTTACCTTGTAGTTGGGCGTCTCCAGGTAGGTATTCGGCACCAGCAGGACATTAACCTTGAACCGTGCTTCGATCGTATGGATCTCCGCGCGCTTTTCGTTTAGCAGGAACGTGGCGACATCGACCGGCACCTGCGCGATGATCTGCGCGGTGTTGTCCTTCATCGCCTCCTCCTGCAGGATGCGCAGGATGTGCAGCGCCGTCGATTCGGTGCCGCGGATGTGCCCGATGCCATGGCAGCGCGGACACGGAATGTAGGCCGATTCGGCCAGCGCCGGGCGAAGCCGCTGACGCGAAAGCTCCATCAAGCCGAAGCGCGAAATCTTGCCGAGTTGCACGCGGGCGCGATCGTACTTGAGCGCGTCCTTCAGGCGATTCTCGACTTCGCGCTGGTTCTTGGTGCTCTCCATGTCGATGAAGTCGATGACGATCAGGCCGCCGAGGTCGCGCAGGCGCAGCTGACGCGCGATTTCGTCGGCGGCTTCCAGGTTGGTGTTGAATGCCGTCGTCTCGATGTCGCCCGCCTTGGTGGCTCGGGCCGAATTGACGTCGACCGACACAAGCGCCTCGGTGTGATCGATGACGATCGCGCCGCCCGCCGGCAGAGGGACCTGCCGCGCGTAGGCGGTCTCGATCTGATGCTCGATCTGAAACCGCGAGAACAGCGGGACATCGTCCTTGTAGAGCTTGACTCGGCCGACGTTGGCCGGCATCACGTGGCTCATGAATTGCTGCGCCTGGTCGAATATTGCCTCGGTGTCGATCAGGAGCTCGCCGATGTCGGGCTGAAAGTAGTCGCGAATCGCCCGGATCACCAGGCTCGATTCCTGGTAGATCAGGAACGCGCCGGATTGCGTCTTGGCGGCGCCATCGATCGCCTGCCAAAGCTGCATCAGGTAGTTCAGGTCCCATTGCAGCTCTTCGAGCGAACGTCCGATGCCTGCGGTGCGGGCGATCACGCTCATGCCGTTCGGAACGTCGAGCTGATTGATGGTGTCGCGCAATTCGTTGCGATCCTCGCCCTCGATGCGGCGCGAGACGCCGCCGCCGCGCGGATTGTTCGGCATCAGCACCAGATAGCGTCCGGCGAGCGAAATGTAGGTCGTCAACGCCGCGCCCTTGTTGCCGCGCTCGTCCTTGTCGACTTGGACGATCAGCTCCTGGCCTTCCTTGAGCTGATCCTGGATGCGGGTCTTGCCGTCGCTTTCGCGCAAGTAATCGCGGGAAATTTCCTTGAACGGCAGGAAGCCGTGGCGATCGGCACCGTAATCGACGAAACAGGCCTCGAGACTCGGCTCGACCCGCGTGATGACGGATTTGTAGATGTTGCTCTTGCGTTGTTCCTTGCTCGCGGACTCGATGTCGAGGTCGACCAGTTTCTGACCGTCGACGATGGCCACCCGAAGCTCTTCGGCCTGGGTGGCGTTGAACAGCATGCGTTTCATATTCTTCCCCGGCGCCAATCTCGGGCAGGGGCCTAGCGCAGGACGAAGCGGCGCCCTTGCGGGCGCTTTGAGGCTAGCGGGCGGCGGGCGAGGGCGAGATGGGCCACGCAGGCAGCATCGGCTGCCTTGCTACGAGGGGTCGGATGCGGAAATCGGGCATCATCGGGGCGGCTCCGGCACTGCTGATTTGGGTGGGCACTGGAGGATCGCCTGTCTCGGGAGCGTGGATGGTGTTCTTCGCGTTATCGCTCAAACGGTCTGGTGGCTGAATCGCCTTTGCGGCGGATTACACCGGAGGCGTACAGCCAGGTACAGAATTCGTCGCGTTTTAAATTGCGTTGCGCCGCGCGTCATGCCGCTTCATCGTGCCACTGGCCGGTGCGGAGACCGCGCTCTTCCATTAACATCGTTACTTTTCCGGCACGCAGAGTCCGGACGGTGAACCGATTTAACCTCGCTGCCACAGCCTGCCCCGTCGCCGGAGCCGGCAAGCGCTTGCAGACCTCGATCTGAGGTTCCGCACGCTGAAGGAGCGGGCCTCTAGCCACGCAAAACCGTCAGCTGCTTGTCGCTGCCAACCACAATTATAATGAAATGAATGATTTAAGCAAGGATGCTGTGAACCGCCTTGCAGTGGGGGAGGCCGGCGCGGGGCAGCGTGTCGACAATTTCCTGCTACGGATGCTCAAGGGGGTTCCCAAAAGTCACATCTACCGGATCCTGCGCAGCGGCGAGGTTCGGGTCAACCGCAAGCGGGTGCAGCCCGACACCAGGCTGGCAGCCGGCGACGAGCTCCGCATTCCGCCGATCCGAACCGCCGCGCCGGATGCCATTCGCCGCGGGCCGCTACCGCGACCGATCGATCCTCCGATCCTGTACGAGGACGACGCGCTGATCGCCGTCAACAAGCCGGCGGGTCTCGCCGTCCACGGCGGCAGCGGCGTCGCCTATGGCCTAATCGAGCAATTGCGTGCCGCCCGCCCGCAGGCGAAGTTTCTCGAGCTCGTGCACCGGCTGGACAGGGATACGTCCGGCGTGATCCTGGTCGCCAAAAAACGAGCCGCATTGCTCGCATTGCACGCGGCATTGCGCGAGGGACGGGTCGACAAGCGCTATCTGGTGCTGGTGCGAGGCAAGTGGCGCGACGCCAAGCGGCAGGTCGATTTGCCGTTGACCCGGTTTGTCACTGTCGGTGGCGAGCGGCGCGTGCGCGTGGAGCGAACCGGCGGCCAACTCGCACGCACAGTATTCTACCGGCGCGAAACCTGGCCCGATGCATCCCCGCCGCTCAGTCTGCTCGAAGCCGAGCTCCACACCGGCCGGACGCACCAGATCAGAGTCCATCTGACTCATCTGGGCTTTCCGTTGGCGGGTGATGACAAATACGGCGATTTTGCGTGGAACAAGTCGCTGGGCCGACAAGGTCTGAAACGGATGTTCCTGCACGCCTGGCGCCTCGGCCTGCCACATCCTCTCGAGTCTCGGGAGATTGCGTTCGAAGCACCACTCCCGCCCGATCTGGCCAACTTCGTCGCGCGGCTGAAAGCTGCCAGCTCCGACGATGCGTGAGCCGGCAGCACGCTATCGGTTGCTGGTATTCGATTGGGACGGAACCCTTGCCGATTCGACGTCGCTTATCGCGGGCGCGATACAGCAGACTTGCCGAGACTTGGGCCTCCCCGCTCCGGACGACCGCAGCGCGCGGCACGTGATCGGGCTCGGCCATCGCGATGCGATCAGCTTCGTAGCCCCGATGCTGCCGCCGTCGGACATCGGACGCTTTTCCGAGCGTTATCGCGTGCATTACCTCGTTGGCGATGCGGATATCCCCCTCTTCGCCGGGGTTCGCGACATGCTCGACGAGCTTGATCAGCGCGGGTTCCTGCTGGGCGTCGCAACCGGCAAGACCCGCGCGGGTCTGGCACGTGCGCTGGCCCAGCATGGCATCGCGCACCACTTCGTCGGATCGCGCTGCGCCGATGAGACCTTTCCCAAGCCGCACCCGGAGATGCTTCTGTCGCTGATGGATCTCGCAGGTGTGGCTCCCGACGAAACGCTTATGATAGGCGACACCACGCACGACCTGGATCTCGCGCGTAACGCGGGCGTGAGCGCTGTCGCGGTGGCGTACGGTGCGCACCCGGCGGCCGGACTCGCGGCGCTTGGGCCGCTGGCAACCGTGCATTCGATCGGAGAATTGCGCTCGTGGCTCGCGAAGAACGCCTGATCTGCGCCAGCGCAGCCATAAGCGACGGCGGCGCGGGAGTTCGCTTCGACGTCCGATCGGGCGGTGTTACTCGACCGGCGTTTGCTATTCGCTGGTGCGGTGTGGCGCACGCCTATGTCAATGAATGCCGGCACGAGGCGAGTGAGCTTGATTGGGAATCGGGCGATTTCTTCGATGCGTCCAAGCTATACTTGGTGTGCGCGACGCACGGGGCCCTATACGAGCCCGACAGCGGGCTTTGTGTAGCGGGTCCGTGTCGCGGCGCGCGCCTCAAGGCGATCACGCTTGCCGAGCATCACGGCGGAGTCTATTGCACCGAGGATTGAATGGCTGACGACAATTGGGAACGCGGCGTCATCGAGCGCCTTGCGACCGAGGGATTGCGCGAGCAGCAGCGCGCCCGGCGCTGGAGCATTTTTTTCAAGCTGCTGACCTTTGGCCTGTTGTTCATTGCCTTGATTGCAGCGTTTGGGTCGCTTGCGCCCGGCGAGCGAAGCTGCGCGGACAAGTGCACGGCGGTCGTCGACATCGAAGGCGAACTGGACATGGATAGCCGCGCCAGCGCCGAGAATGTGATTCAGGGATTGCGAGCCGCGTTCAAGAATAAGGCGACGCAGGGTGTCGTGCTGCGAATCAACAGTCCCGGCGGCAGCCCGGTGCAAGCGGGGGAGATCAACGACGAGATCCGACGGCTTCGCGGCAAGTACCCCGACACGCCGATCTACGCCGTCGTGGAAGAGATCTGCGCGTCGGGCGCGTATTACGTCGCCGTTGCGGCCGACAAGATTTACGTCGACAAGGCGAGCCTGATCGGCTCGATCGGCGTCATCATCGATGGATTCGGCTTTGTCGGCTCGATGCAGAAGCTCGGCGTCGAGCGGCGGGCGATCATTTCAGGAGAAAACAAGACGTTTCTCGATCCATTCTCACCGCTCTCACCGAAGCAGCGCGCGTATGCGCAGCAGATGCTGACCGAAATACATGAGCAGTTCATAGCCGCGGTCAGGGATGGGCGCGGCGCGCGGCTGAAGGAATCGCCGGAGTTGTTTTCGGGCCTCGTCTGGAACGGCCAGCGCAGCATCGATCTTGGGCTTGCCGACGCGCTCGGAAGTGTCGACTATGTCGCGCGCGACGTCATCAAGGCCGCCGACGTAGTCAATTTCACGCCTCAGGAAAACCTCTTCGAGCGCGTTGCGAGGAGGCTCGGCGCGACCCTCGGTCGAAGCATCGCTTCGATGATCGGTGCCGGCGCTATATTGCGATAGGACACTAGTTCAGCCGACTGGCGATTCAGTCTTTCGCCTTTGGCGCGTTTGCGAGCCCATCGACCCGATCGCCCGCTGCGATCTGGAATTGCGCAAACCAGCCTTTTTTCATCTCGAGCGCAAACATCGCCGGCCCGCGCGAGTTGTGCGGACTTTCGGTCTGCGGCGCCATGTCTTCGATGTTCAGGATGCGGCCATCTGCGCCGATGAATGCGATCGACAGCGGGACATAGGTGTCTTTCATCCAAAACGTGAGCGGCTGCGGCGCGTCGAATACGAACAGCATCCCGTGGTCCGGGCTAAGGCTGAAGCGGCGCATCAGACCGACGGCGCGAGTGGCGACCGTCGTCGCAACTTCCGCCGTCACGCGATGGCCCTTGATTGTGAGCTCTGTCGTCGGCAGAGACTGCTGCGCCGGAGCCGGTTGCACACAGGCCATGGTGATCAGCAGCAGTCCAAGGCGTCTCAATGTCGTCATCATCCGCATCCTCGTGCTATCGGGTATGGCGCAGGTATGTAATCCACAGCAGAAGGCTCAATATCGTAAAGCCTCCCATGCCCAAGGCCAGTGAAAGCAGGGATCCGGCGAGTAGCGGCGCAATCGTTCCTGCATTCACGGCGGCCAGAACGAATTGCAGGAAACCCTGCAACGACGACGCCATGCCGCGCATCGTTGGAAAAAGATCGAGCAGCAATAGCGTGGCGGAGGGCATCGTGACGCTGCTGCCAATCGCATAGATCATGATCGGCAGGACATGCCAGGGCACGCCGGGCGGAACAAGCGCCGCGACGCCGATATCGGTGCCGACACCGATGAACATCAGAATGTAACCTAGACCGATCGTTCGGCGTGGCGTGATCATCCCGGCGGTGCGTCCGGAGATAAACGCTCCGATCATCACTCCGGTGATCATCGGGATGAAAAGCCAAGCAAATCCGTAACTCGAGACACCGAGCAGATCCATCAGGAACGACGGCGCGGTGGCAATATACAGGAAGAATGCGGCAAAGTTCAGCGCAGGGATCGCGCCGAGCAGCAGAAATTCGGGGCGACGAAGCACGTTGACGTAATTGCGCCATAGATGGCGCGGCAGCAGCGATTGGCGCGCGCTGACAGGCAGTGTTTCCGGAAGCCGCTTCGACGCCCAGGTCAGCAGCGCGATGACCAGGGCCAGCAGCAGCCAGAAGACCGCGCGCCAGCCGAAAACATTGAGCAGCAGGCCACCGAGCACCGGCGCGATCGCCGGCGCGACGCCGAAGACCAGCGTGATCTGTGACATCAGCCGCTGTGCTTCGGCCCCGTGGAAACGGTCGCGAATGATCGCCCGGCCGACGACGATGCCTGCGCCCGCGCAGAGACCCTGCAGCGTGCGGAACAGCCATAGCGTCTCGATGTTCCCGGCGATCGCGCAACCCAACGTGGCGAGTGCGTAGATCGCGAGGCTCGCCAGTACGACCGGCCTCCGCCCCAGCGCGTCGGCAAGTGCACCATGCCAGAGCATCATGAACGCATAGGCGAACAGATATATGGACAGCGTCTGTTGCACGGCGATCTGTGGAACGCCGAACTCGCTTCCGATGGCATGGAAGGCCGGAAGGTACGCATCGATCGAAAATGGCCCGAGCATCGCCAGTGCGGCGATCAGAATCGCGAGCGACCACGTGCGCACGTGCACGACGGTCATCGACGGGTCCGCTGTTCGCTTCGAGCATCGCTCGACCAATTTCCGATCGATTCACAGCTCATAGCTTTCCGCTTTGCCCTGCAGGGCCGCGTCGATCGCGGAGCGGTCGAACTGCGGTGCGAACAGCGTGATGAACTCATAAACGAACCCGCGCAGGTAGACGCCGCGGCGAAGCGCCAGGCGGGTCGTGCTTGCGGCAAAAAGATGGGCGGCGTCGAGTTTGTCGAATTGGGTGTCGCGCGCTGGATCGTACGCCATCTGCGCAATGATGCCGACGCCGAGGCCCATCTCGACATACGTCTTGATCACGTCGGAATCGAGCGCAGTCAGCACGACATTGGGCTCGATGCCCTTGGCGGCGAATGCCGCATTGATCTGCGAGCGGCCGGTGAAGCTGAAATCGTAGGTGACGATCGGATACCGAGCCAGCGCCTCGAGCGTCAGCGGCCGGACCTTACCCAGCGGATGACCTTTGGGAACCAGCACGCATCGATTCCACGTGTAGCAGGGCAGCGAAACCAGGCCGGGGTAATCGGCCAGCGCCTCGGTGGCGATACCGACGTCGACATCGGCGCGCTCTGTCTGTTCCGCGACCTGCGCGGGGTTGCCCTGGTGCAGCAGCAAGCGGACCTTCGGATAACGTTCCGCGAATCGCTTGAGCACCGGGGGCAGAACGTACCGGGCCTGCGTATGCGTAGTCGCGATGGCGAGAGCCCCGGTATCCTCGCTTTTGAATTCCGCGCCGACCCGCTTGAGATTGTTGAGTTCCTGCAGCGCACGCCGCGCGGTCGCCACGATCACCTCGCCGCCCGCGGTCAACGCGGCCAGCCGCTTCCCCTGCCTAATGAAAATCGGCACCCCGAGCTCGTCCTCGAGCTGCCGGATCTGCTTGCTGATGCCCGGCTGTGAAGTGAACAAGGCATCGGCGGCCACCGACACATTCAGCCCATGATCGACGACGGCGCAAAGATAACGGAGCTGCTGAAGGTTCACTGCGACCTCGTTATAACCTTGCGATAGAATATATGAGAATTATATAGCGGCATTCGTCCTTTTGCCGGCTGCAGGCCAGCCGGCCACCTCATCTCCGCCGATGGCGCAATACTTTTCAATTCATCCGGTCAATCCTCAGCCGCGGCTCGTCCGCCAGGCCGCTGCGATCGTGCGCGGCGGCGGCGTCATCGCTTATCCGACCGACTCGAGCTACGCTTTCGGGTGCCGAATCGGCGATCTGGAGGCCGCCGGCCGAATCCGCCAATTGCGCGCGGTGGACGAAAAGCATCAGCTGACGCTGGTGTGCCGGGATCTGAGTGAAATCGGGCGGTATGCCCAGCTCAACAACGAGCAGTTCAGGATCGTCAAGCTCGGAGTGCCTGGCAGTTACACGTTTCTGTTACCGGCGACACGCGAAGTACCGCGACGCCTCAAACATCCGCGCCGCCGCACAATAGGCGTGCGTGTCCCCGATCATGCCGTCGTACAGCAATTGCTGGCCGAACTGGATGAACCGCTGCTTTCGTCGACGTTGATACCGGCCGGCGCGAGCGAACCGTTGAACGATCCGGCGGAGATCCGTGCGCGGTATCAGCACTCGCTCGACCTGATCATCGACAGCGGCGCGTGCCATCTTGAGCCGACGACCGTCGTCGATCTGGCGGTGATTCCGCCCGCGGTCACGCGGTTGGGGCGCGGCGATCCCGCGCGGCTGGGCCTGGTGGAGGTTTCCGCATGACGCCGTCGGCCATCTCGGCAAGCGTCGCCCACGGCCAGCTGGTAGAATGCGCCATCCATGGATTTTTCGCTGATCGAGACCATCGCGCTCTACGCGGTGCCGGTGGTTTTCGCCATTACCTTGCACGAAGCGTCCCATGGCTACGTCGCCCGCATTTTCGGCGACCATACCGCGTACATGCTCGGCCGGGTGACGCTGAACCCGCTCAAGCACATCGATCCGGTCGGCACCGTGATCGTACCGCTTGCCCTGCTGCTGCTGTCGAAGCTCGCGGGCGGCGGTGGTTTCCTGTTCGGCTGGGCGAAGCCGGTGCCGGTGAACTTCGGCAACCTGAACCATCCGAAGCGCGACATGCTCTGGGTTGCTGCAGCCGGACCGGCCGCAAACTTCGCGATGGCGTTCTTCTGGATGTTGATCTATCGGTTGAGTGCGCCCGACGGCGCACTTGCCAGCGACGGTATGCTGTTGATGAGCCGGGCGGGGGTCCTGGTCAACGTGGTACTGATGGTGCTGAACCTGCTGCCGATTCCGCCGCTCGATGGCGGAAGGATTGCGATCAGCCTGCTTCCTCACTCGCTCGCCGCCGGATATGCGCGGCTTGAACCTTACGGCTTCATGATCATTCTGGTGCTGCTCGCGTCGAACGTCCTGGATCGGCTGATGTCGCCGATGATTTCCCTGGTGCTCCGGCTGCTGCAGGTGCTGGCCGGGTTCTAGCCGCGCCAGCTTCACGAAGGCACGCAATGTTTTCTGATCGAGTACTGTCGGGCATGCGACCCACCGGTCGTATGCACATCGGTCACTACCATGGTGCATTGAAAAACTGGCTACGGCTTCAGGAGGAATACGATTGCCTGTATTTCGCGGCCGACTGGCACGCGCTGACGACGCATTACGAGACGCCCGAGCGGATCGAGGACAGCGTCTGGGAGATGTTCATCGACTGGCTCGCAGCCGGCATCAATCCGACCCGATCGACGATCTTCATCCAGTCGCGCGTGGTCGAGCATGCGGAGCTGACGTTGCTGCTCGGCATGATGGCGCCCGTGGGCTGGCTCGAACGCGTTCCGACTTACAAGGAACAACAGCAAAAGCTCGCCGATCGCGACCTGACGACATTCGGCTTTCTCGGCTATCCGGTAATGCAGGCGGCGGACATACTGATCTACCGGGCGAATATGGTGCCGGTCGGTGAAGACCAGGTCTCGCATCTCGAGCTGGTGCGGGAGCTGGCACGTCGGTTCAACCACATCTATGGCCGCGAACCCGACTTCGAGGACAAGGCCAGGGCGGCGATCAAGAAGCTGGGATCGAAGCGTGCGAAGCGCTACGCGCAGCTCCGCACCGCGTTCCAGGAGCAGGGCGACCAGGCCGCACTCGAAACCGCGCGCGAGATGCTGGACGAAGCGCAAAACCTCGCTCTTGGCGACCGCGAGCGCCTGTTTGGGTATCTCGAAGGCTCGCGCCGCGTCATTCTGCCGGAGCCGCACCCGCTGTTGACGGACTCGCCCAGGGTGCCCGGCACCGACGGCCAGAAAATGTCCAAGTCGTACGACAACGCGATTTTTCTGCGCGAGGACCCGGCGACGATCACCACCAAGGTGCGCACGATGCAGACCGATCCGGCGCGGGTGCACCGGTCTGACCCCGGCACCCCAGAAAAGTGTCCGGTCTGGTCGTTGCACCAGATCTATTCCGATCAGACAACCCGGGACTGGGCGCACAATGGATGCACGACCGCGGGCATCGGCTGTCTCGATTGCAAGCAGCCGGTGATCGACGCGATCATCGCCGAGCAGCGTCCGCTGCATGAACGCGCCCAGAAATATCTGGACGATCCGTCGCTGGTGCGCGCGATCGTCGCCGACGGCTGCGAGCGGGCGCGAAAGCTTGCCGAAGAGACGATGCGCGACGTGCGGGATGCCATGGGACTGAGCTACACGTGATGGCGAACGACGCCGAAGCACCGGTGATCGATCTCGCACAGGCAGCCGGCGCGCCGGTAGCCAAGGTCTACGGCCAGCCGATGCTGGCGCTGCCGCAGGACCTGTACATCCCGCCGGAAGCGCTCGAAATCTTCCTCGAAAGCTTCGAAGGGCCGCTCGACCTCTTGCTTTATTTGATCCGCAAGCAGAACATCAACGTCCTCGACATCCCAATGGCGGAGTTGACCCGCCAGTATCTAGGTTATGTCGAGATGATGCGCCGTACGCAGCTCGAGCTTGCCGCCGAATACCTGCTGATGGCGGCGGTGCTGATCGAGATCAAGTCCCGGCTGCTGCTACCGAAGCCTCCGCAGCTGGGCCAGGAGCCCGCGGACCCTCGCGCCGAGCTCGTTCGTCGGCTGCTTGAGTACGAGCGCATGAAGGCGGGCGCGCAGGCGCTCGACGAGCTGCCGCTGGTCGAGCGGGATTATGCGCTGGTGCGAGTGTGGTTCGAGCGCGTCGCGAGCGCGCGTTTGCCCGACATCGACGCCGACGATCTGAAGGCGGCATGGGCGGGCCTGGTGGCCCGGGCGCGGGTAAATCGCCATCATCTGGTCACGCGCGAGCAGCTGTCGGTGCGTAGCCAGATGAGCCGCCTGCTGAAGTTGCTCGAGCCCGGTCACTTCGTCGCATTCACGACTCTGTTCGACGGGCGTAGCAGTGTCGCGCAACTGGTCGTGACGTTTCTGGCGATTCTCGAGCTCACCCGGGAACGCTTGCTCGAACTGGCGCAAGCCGAGCCGTTCGCGCCGATCTATGTGCAACGGAAGGGCGATCCGGCGTTCACGCTGGAAGGGGAAAGCGAAGCCTGATTCCGGCGCGGTGCGGGTTGCCGTATGCCGACGACGACGGCGCATGCCGGTGTAGCGGAAGGATTTCGATCCGGCGTACGCCGGACCATCGAACCGTGGCGCTGCGCTATTTGGAAGTGAAATGAAATGGACTTGAAACACATCGAAGACATTCTGGAGGCCGTGTTGCTGGTCGCTGGCGAACCGTTGCCGGTTGCTCAGCTGTCGAAGCTGTTCGACCCTCCGCTCGAACCCGACGTGGTTCGCAATCTGCTCGAGCGGATCCGTGAAAACTGGAGTGGTCGCAACGTCGAGCTCGTCCAGGTCGCTACCGGCTGGCGCTTCCAGGCCAAACCCGCGATCCAGCCTTTTCTGGAGCGGCTCTCGCCGGACAAGCCTCCGCGCTATTCGCGTGCGGTAATGGAGACGCTGGCGATCATCGCCTACCAGCAGCCGGTCACCCGGGGCGACATCGAGGCGATTCGCGGTGTCGCGGTCTCGACCCACATCGTCAAGACGTTGGAAGACCGGCAATGGATCGAGGCGGTCGGCCATCGTGAGACACCGGGCCGGCCGGCGCTGTATGCGACGACCCGGACCTTCCTCGACGATCTCAACCTTCGTTCTCTCGCCGAACTGCCGCCATTGGCGGAACTGGACACTTCCCACCTCATGGAGTTACCCGATGCCCCAGCAAAGGCCGCCGAGGTCGAACTCGCGCTCGCGAGTCCGATCCTCAGCCCACGGACCGACGTACCCGACGAATCCGACGCACCAGACGCGGCGGACGGACGATCGGTCCCGCCCGAATCAACCCAGACGCTCCACTGAGCCGGTCTTTACCGAGCCGCAGCGCCTGCACAAGCTGCTGGCGCAATGCGGCTATGGCTCGCTACGCGGGCTCGAGGAGTTGATCATCGCCGGACGGATCACCGTCAACCGGCAGCCGGCCGAAGTCGGTCAGAAAGTTGGTCCCAACGACCAGGTCCGCATCAACGGCGAGCTGGTGCGAATCCGTTTTGCGCCGCCGCGTGCGCGCGTGCTGCTCTATCACAAGCCGGCCGGGGAGATCGTCAGCCGGGCCGATCCCGAGGGTCGGCCGACGGTATTCGACAAGCTGCCGCGGCTGGGCAGTGCGAAATGGATCGCGGTCGGCCGTCTCGATTTCAACAGCGAGGGGCTGTTGCTTTTCACGACGCTTGGCGAACTCGCCAACCGCCTGATGCATCCGCGCTACGAAGTCGAGCGCGAATACGCAGTGCGCATCGTAGGCTCGTTGACCCCGGAGCAGGAACGCGCGTTGCTTGAAGGCATCGAGCTCGAGGACGGTCCGGCGCGCGTGCTCTCGCTCGCCGACGGCGGCGGCGAAGGATCGAATCACTGGTACAAGATCACGCTGCCCGAGGGGCGTAACCGCGAAGTACGGCGCCTGTTCGAGGCGCTCGGGCTGATGGTGAGCCGCCTGATACGCACGCGCTACGGCGTCGTCGGCATGCCCCCGCAACTCAAGCGCGGGCAGACGCTCGAGTTGGGGCCAGACGAATTGAACAAGCTGATGACCGCGGCAGGGATGCTGGGCGGCGATACACGCGCCAACAATCCCGACGAACAGCCTCGTCACGGACACGAGGCCGACGAAGACGACATGCACGAGGAAGAGGAAATCGACGGCAACCGCGGCACTTATGGGACGCGCGAGGAGTCCAGCGCGCGCGAGGTCGACGGCAACCGCGAGCCGGGGCCGGGCAAGCCTTCGTCACGCCCGGCAAATCCGGGCCGCGGGCGTCCGCACGGCCACCGCGGCGCCGGAGCACTGCCGGGAGCGCCAGGCGTGCCGGGTGGCGCCCCGCCGCGTAGCGGCCCGAAACAGCGCGGCGGTCGCGGACATCAAGGGGGGCGCGGCGGGCCCAACGGGCGCGGTGGCGGCGCGATCGCTGCCGGGGGCCCAGGCGGCGGGCGCGGTGGACCGCGCGGTCGGCGCGGCCCCCGCGGTGGAGGTCAGGGTGGAGGTCAGGGTGGTGGTCAGGCGGGCGGCGGCGGGCACGGCGGCGGTCAGCCGTGAGACGACGCGGTGGCGCCGGCGACCGCGCTAATCGAAGCGCGGCGTACGCTTGGCTAGAAAGGCCTCAACGCCTTCGACGAAGTCCGGCGTTGCGCTGCATGCGGCAAAGCTTTTCGCTTCTGCGTCGAGCTGCATCGATAGCGAATGCTCCAGCGATTGATTGATCAAGCGCTTGCCGTTGCGAAGCGCGAGTGCAGGCCCGCCCGCGAGGGCAGCAGCGAGCTTTCCGACGGCGGCTCCGAGCTCGGCTTCCGGCACGACACGATTGACCAAGCCGAGGCGCAACGCCTCGTCGACGCCGAATCGCTCGCCCAGGAGGACGATTTCCATCGCCTTCTTGGCGCCGACGATCCGCGGCAGCGCGTAGGTCGCACCGCCATCCGGCGTCAGCCCGATATGGCGATACGCTGAAGTGAAATAGCTGGAGTCGGCGGCCACCGCAAGGTCGCAAGCGCACATCAGCGACAGGCCGAACCCGGCGACCGCGCCGTGCACGGCGGCGATCACCGGGTGCGGCATCCGGTAGATTGTCTCTATCGCCGCGTGCACGCGCTGCACGATCCGTGTGAAATCCTGCCGGCGCTGCGCCGGCGGCGCGCCGAGATTCGCGGCGAAAGTGCGGATGTCTCCGCCCGCCATGAAATGCCGTCCGGCTCCGCGGACGACTACGCAGCGCACGCTGTCATCGGCGGCAAGCGCCATCGCATTGACGACCAGCTCGTCCATCATCGCGAGATCCAGCGAGTTGAGCGACTCCGGACGGTTCAAGGTCAGCGTCGCGATTGCGCCGTCGCGAGCGAGCAGGATCGAGTCGTCAGTCACGGTCGCAGGGTATCTTGAATCGGGATCCGGCGGTCAAGCGTCGCGCGCGTCGTCCGGCCCGCCAAGCGCCGATCCTCCGGCGGCTTCGCCTTGCCGGAATGGACTCGCGCGCTCGAGCTCGTCGACCGTCTGTGCGACGTCGGTCCGCTCGCGAGTCACAAAGGCCTCGATCGCCTGGGCGAAATCCGGATCCGCAATCGCATGCGCCGAGCGCGTCGTCACCGGCAGAAAACCTCGAGCGAGCTTGTGCACGCCTTGTGCGCCGCCCTCGAACAGGCCGATGCGATGTTCGATGCAGAACTCGATCGCCTGGTAATAGCAAGCCTCGAAATGCATGCCCGGGACGTGGCTGGTGGCGCCCCAGTATCGTCCCCACAGCGTGCCGCGATCGAACACGTCCAGTGCGGCACAGACCGGCTTTCCGTGTCGGCTGCCGATGACCACAACGACATTGCCGGGCATCGTTGCACCGATGCGTTCGAAAAAAGGCAACGAAAGGTAGGGCGTCGACCCGTGCTGGCGGTAGGTATTGCCGTAGCAGCGATAAAAGAACGCCCATTCCGAGGCGCTTATTTCGGCGCCGGTCAGACGACGGAAGCTGACCCCGGCCTCGTTCAACCGACGCCGCTCCTGCCGGATTTTCTTTCGCTTGTCGTGATTCAACGTCGACAGGAAATCAGCGAAGTCGCGGTATCCGGGGTTTTGCCAGTGAAACTGAAGGCTGTCGCGCATCAGCAGGCCCGCGGCTGCGCACTGCGCAGCGTCATCGGCATCCGGGAACAGGATGTGCAGCGACGAGAGGCGTTCCTCGGCCACCAGCGACAGCGCGCCTTCGAGCAGACGCTGCCTTGCCTGTTTGCTGGCAGCCAGCAGTCGCGGCCCGGTGGCCGGCGTGAACGGGATCGCCGCGAGCAGCTTTGGATAGTAGCGCTGCCCGTGGCGCCGGTACGCGTCCGCCCAGGACCAGTCGAATACGTATTCGCCGTAGGAGTGCGCCTTCAGATACAGCGGCATCGCGCCGACCAACGCATCGGCCTGTCGCAGCAGCAGATAGCGCGGCGCCCATCCAGTCTTGGGCGAAGCGCATCCGGTCTCGTGCAACGCGTGCAGGAAGGCATGCGACAGCAGCGGTTGTCCGCCGACCAGCGCATCCCAGGATGACGGCTGAATCGAAGCGAGCGTGTCGGTGACGTGCAGCGATAACGAGGGCATGCTTGGGCAGATTGTCGCGTGAAGAGTTGCCACCGGCAAGCGCGCGACGTTCGAGTGGATCAACGGATCGGCGTGCAGTGAAGCACCACGTGCTCCTGCGTCGTGATCAGCGTGCGGCGACGGGTGCGCCGCTGTCGGGACCCGAACCGGTGCGCATGGTAAAATTTGGACCATGCGCGTCGCGATCGCCCAGCTGAACCAGATGGTCGGCGATCTTCCTGGCAACGCGGCGCGCATTCTCGATGCGGTGGATGCTGGCAGGCGCGGCGGCGCGGACCTAGTGGTCACGCCCGAATTGTCGCTCTGTGGATACCCGCCCGAAGACCTGCTGCTCCGCCCGGCGTTTCTCGAAGCTTGCGCACTTGAACTCGGACGGCTCGCGGTGCGCATCGCCGGCCCGGCTGTCGTCGTCGGATATCCAGAAATGGGCCATGGCGGCTCGCGGCACAACGCCGTGGCCATCATCCGCGACGGCAGGATCGTCGGGCGTTACCGCAAACATACGCTCCCCAATTACACCGTCTTCGACGAACAGCGTTATTTCACGTCGGGCACCGAGCCATGCGTGTTCGACGTGGCCGGCATCAGAGTCGGCGTGGTGATTTGCGAGGACATCTGGTTTCCCGGGCCGGCGCGCGGTTCGCGCGATGCCGGCGCGGAACTGATCGTCGTGCCCAACGGCTCGCCCTACCATACCCGCCAACAGGCGTTGCGTCGCGAGGTTGTCACTGCGCGCGCGGTCGAGACCGGTTGTCCGGTCGTCTACGTCAACCGCGTAGGCGGGCAGGACGAGCTCGTTTTCGACGGCGC
>Ga0068858_100001235_pt1 | contig 26393 bp, 18 predicted proteins | sample KBSSwiS12_FD_66589 | JGI IMG/M metagenome (GOLD analysis project Ga0068858, IMG submission 66589) | Switchgrass rhizosphere microbial communities from Kellogg Biological Station, Michigan, USA - KBS Switchgrass S1-2 | ecosystem: Host-associated > Plants > Roots > Rhizosphere > Soil ... | reverse complement strand
ACGAACGGGGCGCCGGCGGTCAGCAGCAGCGACGCCGCCGCTTCGAGCAGCAGCGCGTTCGCCGCGCCGAAGATCAGCAGCGGCACGGCCAGTGGCAGCAGCAACAGTCCGGCCAGCGAGCCCGCCCGCGGCAGGCCCGCGGTCACGGCGGCGACCGCGACCGCGAGCGCGGCCAGGCCCGGGGTCCCGATCGCCAGCGCGAGCTCGGTCTTGGCCAGCGCCGCGCCGTCCATCGCCAGCAGCGCCGAGGCGGGAATCGCGGCGATGACCAGCAGCGGGGCGAAGGTCAGCCAGTGGGCGACGATCTTGGCCGCGGCGACGCTCTCCTCGGCGAGGCCATGGAGCGCGAGCTGGTCGAGCACCCCGTCGGCGCGGTCGGGCTCGACCAGCCGCTCGATCGGCAGCAGCGCCGCGGTCAGCGCGGCGATCCACAAGGCGCCGGGGCCGACGCGCGCCAGCAGCTTCGCGTCGGGGCCGATCGCGAAGGGCATCAGCGTCGCGACCAACAGGAAGAAAGCGATCGGCAGCCAGGCCGCGCCGGTGAAGCCGCGGCGCAGGTCGCGGGCGATCAGCGCGGCGATCACGCGCTCGCCCTGTGCCCGAGCTCGAGCTTGCGCCACTCGCCGCCGAGCGGCTGGTGCGACGCCGCAAGCACCGCCCCGCCGGCCTCGAGGTGGCGCTCGACCAGCGCGCCGAGGCGCTTGCGGCCGTCGGTGTCGAGTGCGTTCAGCGGCTCGTCGAGCAGCCACAGCGCCGCCCCCGACGCCGCGACCCGCGCCAGGGTCGCGCGCTTGAGCTGGCCGGACGAGAGCAGCCGCACCGGAACCTCGGCAAGCTGATCGATGCGCAGCGCGACCATCGCCTGCTCGACCGCGCCGCCCCAGAATCCGAGGGCATGGCGCAGGATGCGCTCGCGATCGAGCGCGAGATGATCGTCGGCGAGCGCCGGCGGGGCGCGCTCGACCTGCCCCTGCGCGGCCTCCAGCAGCCCGGCGGCGAGGCGGATCAGGCTCGACTTGCCGCTGCCGTTGGGCCCGGTGACCTGGAGCCGCTCGCCGCGCCCGAGCGCGAGATCGAGCCCCTCGAACAGCAGGGTGCCGCCGCGCCGCAGGGTCACGTTGCGGAACGTCAGCAGGGCGGTCACGCGATGCTGTCCTCGAGCGCGTGCATGTCGGCGTCGCTGAGGCCGAAATGGTGGCCGACCTCGTGGATCAGGACGTGGGCGACGAGATGCTCGAGCGTGTCGTCGCCGTCGGCCCACTCGTCGAGGAGCGGGCGGCGGAACAGCCGGATCCGCTCGGGCAGGGTGCCCGACTGGTCGACGCTGCGCTCGGTCAGCGGCACGCCTTCGTAGATGCCGCTGAGCTCGAACGGGTCGTCGATCCCCATGTCGGCGAGCGTCTTGTCGTCGGCGAACTCTTCGACCAGCAGCACGACCTCGCCGAGGCTGTCGGCGAACGGCGCGGGCAGCGCGTCGAGGGTGGCGCGGGCGAGCGCCTCGATCTCGGCGGCGGAGGGCGGCGGTCCGAAGCGGCGCATCGCCGCCGCATAGGGGCTGGAGCCGCCGCGCGGCAAGGTTGGCGGAGCGGGAGGGATTCGAACCCTCGATACGGTTTTGCCGTATACTCACTTTCCAGGCGAGCGCCTTCGACCACTCGGCCACCGCTCCGCTATCGCTGGAAGGGCGCCCCTGTAGGCAAGCGCAGCGGATCGGGCAACCTTCCCGCCTCCAGCGGATCGGGCTCGACTGGGCGACAGTGCAGCCGCCGCCGGCTTGCCGGGTCACTGCCCGCGGCATAGTCTCACCGCGCCGAGTCTGACCGCCCGCAGTGACGGAGGGGGAACCATGACTGACACGGCGTCATCTGCATTCGGAACCGGCGCCGACGCGCCGCAGCTGCTGCGCCCGGAGGACGAGGACCGCTACCAGCGGATCTTCGAGGGCCAGGCGGTCCGCGCTTACCTCTATCTAAGCCTGGGGATCGGGACCATCGCCGTCCTCCTGCCCTTCTTCCTGATGATCGGCGGGGGCTATCAGGACCACGATAGCTTGAGCTCTTTCTATCACGCCAAGGGCGGGCCGGCGCGCGACATCCTGGTCGGATCGCTCTGCGCCGTCGGCGTGTTCCTGTTCCTGTTCCACGGCCTGTCGACGCTCGAGAACTGGCTGCTCAACGCGGCCGGGGTCGCGGTCAGCCTGGTCGCTTTGGTGCCGTCGCCGGGCGACACCGGCTACGGCTCCGCGCTCGTCCACCGCGGCGCCGCGATCATCTTTTTCCTGCTGCTCGCGGTCGTCGCGATCTTCCTGTCCAAGGGGCGGATCCAGCACATCGTCGACGAGAAGAAGAAGCGCTGGTTCGCGATGGCGTACACGGCCGCCGGGGTGGCGATGGGCGCCATGCCGGTGATCGTCGCGGGCCTGCAGTTCCTGCCCGAAGAAATGTTCAAGGACCATTGGGTGTTCTGGACCGAGTGCACCGGGATCTGGTGCTTCTCGGCCTATTGGTTCCTGAAGACGGCCGAATATCGCCTGCTGCTGAAGATCCGCTGGATGCCCTAGGGGCGCCGCCGCTCACCCGAAGGTGAAGGCGAACGCCTCGGCGCCGGGGTCGAGGAAGGTGATGGTGAAGGTGCGGTCGCGGACCGCGCCCTGCTGCCGGACCAGCTGGTAGAGCCGTTGCTCGCGGATCACGCCCGAGCCGTCGGCCGCGACGTCGCCGCCGGCGTCGCCGCTCGGCGGCTGGCCGTCGAGCGTGACCCGGAAGCGCACCGGCTTGCCGCCGGCCGGGCCGAGCACGAGGTGGAGGTCGCGGGCGTGGAAGCGGAAGCTGAGCCTGGACCCGGGCGCGAAGGTGACCGCGCTCTGCTTGCGGTCGAGCCACGGGCCGTCGAGCGCCCAGTGGTTGAGCTCGAGCGGGGCGGGCGCATAGGTCTTGAGCTGGTCGCGCGCGAGCCCGCCGGGCGAGGCGAAATTCGCGGCCCGGGCGTAGCCGATGTAGGTCTCGCCCGACTCGACGTCGCCGAGCGCGGCCGCGGCTTCGGCGCCGCTGCCGGTCGCCCGGGCCATGGCCGTATCCCTGGGCGCGTGCCCGGCCTCGGCGAGCAGCTGGCGGATCACCCGCTCGGACATCGCATAATCGCCCTCGCCGAAATGGTGGTAGCGGATGCGGCCCTGGGCATCGACGAAGTAATGCGCCGGCCAGTAGTGGTTATCGAGCGCGCTCCACAGCCGGTACTGGTTGTCGAGCGCGACCGGATAGCGGATGCCGAGGTCGGCGGTCGCCTTGGCGACGTTGGCGGGCTCACGCTCGAACGCGAACTCGGGCGCATGGACGCCGATCACGACCAGGCCGTCCTTGCGGTACTTCTCGTCCCACGCCTTGATGTAGGGCAGCGAGCGCAGGCAGTTGATGCAGCTGTAGGTCCAGAAGTCGACGACCACGACCTTGCCCCGCAATTGCTCGGGGGTCAGGGCCGCGCTGTTGAACCACGGCCCAAGGCCGTCGAGCGGCGGCAGCGCGCCTTCGACCGGGAGGATCAGCTGGCCCATGGCGTCGGTCCGCGCCGCGCTCTCGTCCATGCCGCCGACGCCGAGCCGGCGGGCAAGGCCGGATTCGAGGCTCGCCGTCTGGGCGCTCGACAGTCTGGCCAGCACGCGCGTGTCGAGCCCGAGGGCGATCGCCGCGACTCCGATCAGCACCAGCACGCCGAGCACCTGCCGGATGCGCTCGCTCGCCCCGAGCGACTTCTTCATCCGCGCGAACACCTTGCCGCCGACCAGCAAGGCGAGCCCGAGCGAGGTCGCCGCGCCGAGCGCGTAGGCGAGCAGCAGCAGGGTGGTGTTGAAGCTCGCGCCCTGGAGCGCGGCGGCGGTGAAGATGATGCCGAGGATCGGCCCGGCGCACGGCGCCCACAAAAGCCCGGTGGCGATGCCAAGCACGGCCGACGACCAGATGCTGTCCCGCTGGCCCTGGCGCTCGGACAGGCGCGAGCCGAGCGCGACCAGCGGCCGGGTCAGCCGGTCCGACACGCCGGGGAAGACCAGCGCGATGCCGAACAAGGCGAGCAGCACCAGCGCCGCCCAGCGGCCGATGGCGTTGGCCTGCACCGCCCAGCCGCCGCCGACCGCGGCGAGGGTCGCGACAAGCGCGAAGGTCGCCGCCATCCCGCCGAGCAGCGGCAGGGTCGAGCGGGCGAAGCTGCGGTCGGCGCGGGCGAAGACGAACGGCAGCACCGGCAGGATGCATGGGCTGAGGATGGTCAGGATGCCGCCGAAATAAGCGAGGAGGATGAAGAGCATTGCAGTCCTTCTAGAAGCTCGCGCCGGGCCGCACCAATGCCGGTCCGTTATGCTTGCGCTGCGCATGTGTCATGGGCGCAGATACGGCGTGGGTTGCGCGGCGGATGCACTTGCCCCCGGATTGCATCCGCTCGGCCCGGACCGCCGTATCTCCCGGTCGCCAGCTCCGACGAGCTGCGCACAAAGGGAGACCGATTGGCCGCTCCCCTCCCGCCGGCCAGGATTTTGGACTAACGCCCCGCTCCGGATGAATCGCTCGATGATGACCGCCAATGCGCCTGGCAACAGCCGCGAGCTGGTCGGCCTGCTCGACCGGATCGCGCGGGGCGAGCGGGCCGCGTTGGCAGCGCTTTATCAGCGCACCTCGGCTAAGCTGTACGGCGTCTGCCTGCGGCTGCTTGGCAGCGAGGAGGACGCCCAGGATGCGCTCCAGGACGCCTATGCCACTGTGTGGCAGAAAGCCGCGCGGTTCGATGCCTCGAAAGCCAGCCCGATCACCTGGCTGTGCGTGGTCGCCCGCAACAAGGCGATCGATCGCCTCCGTCAGCGGCCGGTTCCGGGCGACGACCTGGAAGTGGCGCTCGCCATACCCGATTTCGGGCTTTCCGCGCTCGAGCTGGTGGAACAGGCGCAGGAATCCGATCGCCTGTTGCGCTGCCTCGAAGAGCTGGAGGAAAGATCGCGGGCGATGATCCGCGCCGCCTTCCTCGACGGCGCGAGCTACAGCCAGTTGGCCGAGCGGGAATCGGTCCCGCTGGGCACGATGAAGAGCTGGATCCGGCGCGGCCTGTTGCGCCTGCGCGGGTGCCTCGAGCGATGACCGACGACCGTTCCGAAGATCGCCGCCGGCTCGCGGCCGAATATGCGCTCGGCGCGCTCGAAGGCGCGGAGCTTAAAGAGGCGCAGGCGCTCGCGTCGTCGGACCGCGAGTTCCGAGAGGAAGTGGCGCGCTGGTCGGGCCGGATGGCGCCGCTGCTCGACGAGATCGCGCCGGTTGCTCCGCCGGATTCCGTGTGGCGCCGGATCGAGGCCCGGCTCGGGCCGGCCAACGACAATGTCACTGTCCTGCAGCGCCGGATCGGCGTGTGGCGCGGGATCGCCGCGGGCGCGATGGCGCTGGCGGCGTCCCTGGCGGTTGTCCTTATGATGCAGCCTGGCGCCGTGGCGCCGACGGCGCCGCAGGCCGGCCCGCCGATGGTGGCGATGCTCGGCGATCGGCAGGAGCCGATGAAGGTCGTCGCCAGCTGGGATCCGGGCACGCGGCAGCTCGTCCTCGCCGTGCCGGCCGACATGCCGGCCGACCCCGGCCATGCGCACGAGCTGTGGGTGATCCCCGCCGACGGCAAGCCGCGCTCGCTCGGGGCGATGCCGGCCGGCAAGCGGATGCACATGCGGCTCGCCGATGCGCTTGCGCAGCTGCTTCAGCAGGGCGCGACGATCGCCATTTCGGTCGAACCGGCCGGCGGATCTCCAACCGGGGCGCCGACCGGGCCGGTGGTCGCTTCGGGCGCGCTCAGCCGCGCTTAACCTTCCGTGTGCGACATCCTGGTGCATCCGAAAGGAGGGCGCATTCGTAACTGGACGCGAAGCAACCATCGCGAGGATTGAACTGAACATGTCGAAGCCCCTCGAACGCCGCGCCTTCCTGGGCATTGCCGGCGCCGGCGCGGCGAGCCTGCTGCTGTTCGGCCGGTCGCGCTCGAGCGCCGCGGGGATGAAGTTCGCGGTCAACCGCGCACCGGCCGAGTGGCGCAAGCTGCTCGGCGACCAGCGCTATCACATCCTGCGCGAGGCGGGGACGGAGACTGCGTTCACCAGCCCGCTCAACCAGGAGCACCGCCGCGGCACTTTCACCTGCGCCGGCTGCGCCCTGCCGCTGTTCAGCTCGGCGACCAAGTTCGACAGCGGGACCGGCTGGCCGAGCTTCTGGAAGGCGCTGCCCGGGGCGGTCGTGACCGAGAGTGACCGCAGCCTGCTGATGGTCCGCACCGAGGTGCTGTGCCGGCGCTGCGGCGGCCATCTCGGCCATGTGTTCGACGACGGGCCGCGGCCGACCGGCCTGCGCTATTGCATGAACGGGCTGGCGCTGCGCTTCCGCCCGGCGTGAGCTAGGCGACGATGCGCAATTTCCCGCGCTTGCCCGGCGCCTCGTAGCAGACCTTGCCGAGCTCCTGCTGAAGCTGCTCGAGCTGCTTTTCCTTGGCCTCGCGGTCGGCTTCGGCATAGCGCCGCTCGCACTCCGCCTCGGCCTCGGTCTGATCGCGGAAGTAAGTGATGGTGATGCGGTGCCCGAACACCTCGTCGCCGCGCAGCTTGAGCTCGGCCTCGCTGCCTTCGGGCAGGGCGTCGCGCAATTCGCTGAGGCTGGCGATCAGCGCATCGAGCGACCCGTGGTCCCTGATGTCGACGATCTCTTTGACTCGTCTGCTCATTCGTGACCCTCCCCGGCCCCGGGGCGTTTCATATCTTCGGCGCGAATCCCCGCGCAATGCAGATCGGAACTTTATCCCCGGGAAATTGCGCTGGTGTGAATCATGTGGAAACCCGAGAGTCAGGAAATGGACTCGAAAGCGACGATCGAACTCCAGGCCAGCCTTCTCCGATTGGAGCTAAGCCATTCAATCGGCGGTAGTATTTCGGTATTCGAATGGATCGGCGAGGATGGCCGGCGGGGGATATTGCGCCAATGCCACAGCAGTCTGGAAAATGTGCTCGATGCGGCCAGCTTCCCGCTCGTGCCCTACGTCAACCGGATCCGCGGCGGCCGCTTCACCTTCCGCGGCCGCGAGGTGCGGCTCGCGCCGAACATGGCCGGCGACCCAAGCCCGCTCCACGGCCAGGGCTGGCGCAATGCCTGGTCGGTCGAGGAGGCGAGCGAGCGGCGCGCGGTGCTGGCCTTCCGCCACGACCCCGGCGAATGGCCGTGGGCCTATGACGCGCGCCAGGAGGTTACGCTCGACGAGCGCGGGCTGGCGATTGGCCTCACCTGCCGCAACACGAGCATCGAGCCGATGCCGTGCGGGCTCGGCCAGCATCCCTATTTCCCGTGCGGGCCGGAGACCGAGCTCGACACCCGCGTGACCCATGCGTGGACCGTCGACGAACAGGTGCTGCCGGTCGACCGCGTGGTCGCCGACGGCCGTTACGATTTGCGCGAGCGGCGGGTGTGCGGGCAGGGCCTCGACAACGGCTTCGACGGCTGGACCGGCGAGGCGCGGATCAGCGATCCGGAGTGGCCGTACGACCTCATTCTGTCGTCGCCCCAGGCGCGCTTCTTCCAGCTCTATTCGCCGGCCGCGGGCGGGATCTTCGTCGCCGAGCCGGTGACCCACGCCAATGCAGCGCTCAACGCCCCGGAGGCGGAGTGGGCCGGGCTCGGGCTGCGCGTGCTCGAGCCGGGCGAGGCGATGCGCCTCGACCTGCGGCTCGAGGTGACTCCGAAATAGCCCGCCGTTCAGGTTGAAGCGTTGGAATTGGCCTTATATAGGCCGCTCTCCCCGATCGGGGGCCACAGCCGGAGACGTGGGTGAGTGGCTGAAACCAGCGGTTTGCTAAACCGCCGTACGGGGGATTCCCGTACCGAGGGTTCGAATCCCTCCGTCTCCGCCAGCCTTAGCGCGCCGCGACGTCGACGCGGATGATCGTGCCGGCGGCGAAGGCGCGGGCGGCGGCGGCGAGGTCGGCGGGCGTGATCGCCTCGAGCTGCGCGCGAAGCTCGGCGTGTGGGCGCAAGCCGCCGGTCTCGACGAATTCGCGGGCGAGCTTGGCGGTCCATTCTTCGTTGCTTTGCGCCGCCGTCAGGTCGCGCCCTAACAAGTGGTTGCGCGCCGCCGCGACCTCCGCGGCGGTCGGCGGCTCGGTGGCGAGCCGCGCCAGCTGCGCGCGCAGCTCGGCTTCCATCGCGTCCGCCTTGTCGGGATCGACTCCGGTCGAGATCGTCGCCCAGCTGCGCCGGCCGTCGGTCCGGAGCAGGCTGTAGATATGGTAGACCAGCCCCTTGTCGCGGATCGCCGAGTTGCCGAGGCGCCCGGAATAATCGTGGGTGAGGACATAGAGCAGCATGCGCCAGGCCAATGCGCCCCGACTGCCGGGCGCGGGGGCTTCGACCACATAGCCGAGACCGCCCTGCGCGAACGGCCTGGCGATCGTCTCGACGATGCGCCTTTGCGGGTCGCGCCCGGCGGCCGGCGTGAGCGTGCCGGGCACGGTTTTGCCGAACTGCCGTTCGAGCGAATCGAACGCCTGCGCCGGATCGACATTGCCGCTGACGATGACTGCCAGCGGCTGCGGCGGGACCGCCCTGCGGTGCCCGGTTCGAGCGACGATCAGCTGGTGGAGGCGTGTCGCCGGGTCGCCGCTCGCCGGCTCCGCTGGTGCTGCGCCGCGCGCTGCCGCGGCTTCGGCCAAAAACCTGCCGAGATCATTCGCCGGTCCGGTGCGGATGACCGCGCCGAGGCCGGGCAGGTCGTCGGGCTCGACGCCGCCTGCGATCGGCCCGGACATCAGCAATTCCACGCTCGCGGAGTCGGAGAGCGGGCTCGGCTGAACAATGGCGGACAGGCCCGCGGACAGCCGGCGAAGCTGCGGCCGGCCAGCTGGCGTCGCCGGGGCCGGGGCCCCGCTTCGGTCGGCGGCCGGGTTCGGAGTGCCGGTTGCCGCCGACACGCCCGACGGTTCGCCCGGCACCATCCAGCCGACCGTTCGGCGATCCGGCGCGAGATAGGTGCGCGCGATCCGCTGGACGTCGGCCGCGGTGACGTCGGCAACCAGCTCCGGCATCGCGAGCAGCTGGTCGAGCGCGCCGACACCCGCGAAGAAGGCGAGCTGGTGCGCCGCGTCCTCGGTGGTTTGCACGTCCTCCGCGACCGCGCGCCTCACCGCGAGCTTGGCCGCGACGAGGCGCGGGTCCGACATCGGGCGGTCGCGAAGCAGGGCGATGCGGCGCTCGAGGTCGCGCTCGAACGCGGCGCCGTCCGCCCTGGGCCCGATCGCGCCACCGATGATGAACAGGAACGGGTCGTGGGTCGGCGGCAGCCAGGTCGCGATGGCGTCGCCCGCGCCGAACAGCAGCGAGCCGGGGACCGACGGCGTGGTCGGCGCCCAGTCGGTCTGGCGGAGGTTCAGCCCCGAGCCGCCGGACAGGATTTCCTGCAGGACGAGATAGGCGGGGAAATCGGGGCTGGACGCGGCCGGCGCGGGGTAGGCGAGCTGGAAATATTGCCTGTCGACCGCGCCATGCAGCACCGTGCGCCGTTCCCCGCGCTGCAGGGGTTCGGTCGTCAGACTAGGCGCCGCGACCGGCCGCGCCGGCACGTCGGCGAAGGCACTTGCGACCGAGGCGCGCGCCGCCGCGGCCGCGAAATCGCCGACGATCGCCAGGACCGCGTTCCCCGGCGCGTAATGGCTGGCGTAATAAGCGCGGGCGTCGTCGATCGTCAGGCGCTCGACGTCGCTGACGTAGCCGGCCATCGGGCTGCCGTAGGGATGGGCCTGGAGCGCGGTCCGGGTAACGGCTTCCTGAAGCACCGAGGCGGGGTCGTTTTCGTAGCTGTGCAGCTCGGTGATGACCGCGCCCTTCTCGGCAGCGATCGCCGCCGGGTCGATCACCACCCGCGCCATCCGGTCGGCCTCGATCCGCAGCAGGAGATCGAGCTGATCCGCGGGCATGGTCGCGAAATAAGTGGTCTGGTCCAGCGCGGTGTAGCCGTGCCACTCGCCGCCCGAATCGTAGATCAGCTCGGTCGCTCGCGCGTTGGGGAATCGCGCGCTGCCGCGGAACGCGAGGTGCTCGAGGAAATGGGCGAGGCCGGTCTTGCCGCTGACCTCCGCCGCCGAGCCGTTCTGGTAGAGCATCTGCACGCTGACCAGCGGGAAGCTGTGCTCCTCGAGCAGGATCACGGTCAGGCCGTTGGGGAGGTGGCTGACCGAGGCGCGCCGGAGATCGAGCGCGGCCGGCGCCGGCGCCGGCGTCGAGATCGCCAGCGCCGCTACTGCCAAGGGAAGCCCCGCCCACCTCATTACGGCAGTGCTATGATGTCCCGTTGCCCCGCGCTAGTCTGGTGCGATGGGGGCCGGCCACGTCTTGCACCGATCGACACGCGAACGGCCGCCGGTCGCGCGGAGCGGTGAGGGGATTACCCTGATCGACGCCGCTGGCCGCCGCTACCTCGACGCGTGCGGCGGGGCGGCGGTGTCGTGCCTCGGCCACGGCGATCCGCGCGTAGCGGCGGCGATCGCCGAGCAAGCGGCTCGCCTCGAATTTGTCCACACGGGCTTTTTCACGACCGCCGAAGCCGAGGAACTGGCGGATCTGATCGCCGCGCAGGCGCCGGGGTCGTTGAACCGCGTCTGGTATACCAGCAGCGGGTCCGAGGCGATCGAGGCCGCGCTGAAGCTCGCGCGGCAGTATCATCTCGAGCGTGGTCATCCCGAACGCAGCCGGGTGATCGCGCGGCGCTTGAGCTACCACGGCAACACGCTCGGCGCCTTGTCCGCCGGCGGAAGCCTGTGGCGGCGCGAGCCCTACGCCCCGCTGCTGTTCGACGCGACGCTGATCGAGCCCTGCTTCGCCTATCGTTGCGCCGAGCCCGGCGAGAGCGCGGAGGATTATGGTCGCCGGGCCGCGGACTCGCTGGTCGAGGCGATCGAGCGGCTCGGCCCGGACACGGTGATGGCGTTCGTGGCCGAGACGGTCGTCGGCGCGACCGCCGGCGCGGTGCCGCCGGTCCCCGGCTATCTCCAGCGCATCCGCGAGATTTGCGACCGCTACGGCGTCCTGCTGATCCTCGACGAAGTGATGTGCGGATCGGGCCGCACCGGCACGTTTCTGTCGTGCGAGCAGGATGGCGTGGTGCCCGACATCGCGACGCTCGGGAAAGGGCTGGGCGCCGGCTATCAGCCGATCGGCGCGGTCCTGTGCACCGGCGAGGTTTACGATGCGCTGGCGCAGGGCTCGGGCGCGCTGAAGCACGGCCAGACCTACAACGCGCATCCCGTCGGCTGCAGCGCAGCGCTCAAGGTCCAGCAGATCATCCGCGACGAGGGGTTGTTGGGGCGGGTGCAGGTCGCTGGCGAGCGGATGCTGACGTTGCTGAGGCAGCGTTTCGGCAACCATCCGAATATCGGCGACATCCGCGGTCGCGGACTGCTGCTTGCGCTGGAGCTCGTCGCCGATCGCCAGACGAAGGCGCCGTTCGATCCCGCGCTGGCCTTGCACGTGCGCGCGAAGAATGAAGCGTTTGCGCGCGGTTTGCTGATCTACCCCGGCGGCGGCACGGCGGACGGGCGGGCCGGCGACCACATCCTGCTCGCGCCGCCCTACAACGTCACCGACGCCGAGATTGAAATGATCGTCGACCTGCTTGCCGACACGCTCGCCGTGGTCTTGCCATCATGACCCGCGACCCGCGCTTCGACGTCTTGTTCGAACCGGTGCGGATCGGGCCGGTCACGGCGCGCAACCGTTTCTACCAGGTGCCGCACTGCACCGGCATCGGCTGGACCCAGCCGGAGGCGCTCGCCCGGCTGCGCGGGATCAAGGCCGAAGGCGGCTGGGCGGTGGTCGCGACCGAGGAGACCGAGATCCACCCGAGCGCGGATTGCGAGCCGTTCCACGAAGGCCGGCTGTGGGACGACCGCGACATCCCCGCGATCGCGCTCATGGCCGACGCGGTCCACGAGCATGGCGCGCTGGCGGCGATCGAGATCATGCACCACGGCGGCTCGGTCGCGAACTGGGGAACGCGCCTGGCGCCGATGGCGCCCTCGCACCGGCCGATCATCTACAATTATCCGGTCCAAGCGCGGGCGATGGACAAGGAGGACATCCGCAACCTGCGGCAATGGCATCGCGCCGCCGCGCTCCGCTCGAAGAAAGCGGGGTTCGACATCGTCTATGTCTACGCGACCCACGACCTTTCGATCGCCCAGCAATTCCTCGAGCGGCGCAAGAACGACCGGACCGACGAATATGGCGGCAGCCTCGAGAATCGCGCGCGCCTGCTGCGCGAATTGATCGAAGATACGAAAGACGCGGTCGGCGACACGTGCGCGGTGGCGGTGCGCATCTGTGCCGACGAGCTGATCGGCGAGGCCGGGCTGAGCCGCGACGGCGAGGCCCGCGACGTCATCGCCATGCTCGCCGAATTGCCCGACCTGTGGGACGTCAACATCTCGAACTGGCCCAACGACAGCCAGACCTCGCGCTTCGCCATCGAGGGTTACCAGGAAGAATATACGAGCTTCGTCAAGCAGTTGACGTCGAAGCCCGTGGTCGGGGTCGGCCGCTTCACCTCCCCCGACATGATGGTGTCGCAGATCCGGCGCGGGATCCTCGACTTCATCGGCGCGGCGCGCCCGTCGATCGCCGACCCGTTCCTGCCGAAGAAGATCGAGGAAGGCCGCATCGACGAAATCCGCGAGTGCATCGGCTGCAACATGTGCGTGTCGAGCGACTACACCTCGACCAACCTGCGGTGCACGCAAAACCCGACGATGGGCGAGGAGTGGCGGCGTGGCTGGCACCCCGAAATCATCCCGCCGAAGAAGTCGGACGGGTCGGTGCTGGTGGTCGGCGCCGGGCCGGCCGGGCTCGAAGCGGCGCTGTCGGCGGCGCGACGCGGGTATGAGGTCCACCTCGCCGAAACCACCGACAAGCTCGGCGGGCGAGTCACGCAGGAGAGCCGCCTGCCCGGCCTCGCCGAGTGGGCGCGGGTGCGCGACTGGCGGGTCACCCAGCTCCAGCGGATGCCGAACGTCTCCATCTATCGCGATAGCGCGCTCGAGGCCGAGCATGTGCTGGAGTTCGGCGCGCGTCACGTCGCGATCGCGACCGGGTCGGTCTGGCGGCGCGACGGGGTCGGCCGCGACAGCGGCTTTCCCGTGCCCGGCTTCGATGCGGCCAATGTGTACACGCCCGACGACATCATGACCGGCCCGGATCCCGCAGGCGGTTCGGTGATCGTCTGGGACGATGATCACTATTACATGGGCGGAGTGCTCGCCGAGCTGTGCCGCTATACGGGCCGCGAGGTCACGATCGTCACGCCCGCGGCGATGGTTTCGTCCTGGACCGTCAACACGCTCGAAGCCCTGCCGATCGCCAAGCGCATCGCGCAATTCGGCATCAGCGTCGTCACTTATTCCAGCATCCTCGGGTGGGCCGACGGACGGGCTCAGCTCGTCAGCAATCTGACCGGGCAGACCACCGAGCTCCTCGCGGATTCGTTGGTGACTGTGACGGCGCGGCTGCCCAACGATGATCTGTTCGAGCAATTGCGCGATCGCTGGCAGGAAGCCGGGATCGCCTCGGTCACGCGGATTGGCGACTGCTGGGCGCCGAGCACCATCCAGCAAGCCGTCTATACCGGCCACAAATGGGCGCGCGAGCTCGATGAGACGCCGGAGCTGCTGGTCCCGCGCGAACTGCCGATGGTGGCATCGAAATGAAGTGGCTGGCGCTGCTCGCGCTGACGCTCGTCGCGACGCAGGCCGACGCGCGGGCGCGCGAGCTTGGCATTCCGTTCGAGGGCCGGCCGGGCCCGCTCAATGCGATCACCGACGTCCCCGGAGTCGAGGTCGGGCAGGTGACGATGGTCGAAGGCCAGAACGTCCGGACGGGAGTCACGGTCGTGTTCCCGCGCGGCCATGCCGACAAGCGTCCGGTCTACGGCGGCTTTTTCGACCTCAACGGCAACGGCGAAATGACCGGCCGCGCCTATCTCGAGGATTTCGGGATCGTCCAGGGCCCGATCGGGATCAGCGACACCAATGCCGTCGGGCAGGTCTATTCGGCGATCCAGCAATGGAGCGCGAAGAAATTCGGCGAAGCGACCTGGCCGGTCGTGGCCGAGACGTGGAGCGGCTATTTGAGCGACATCGAGGGCTTTCACGTGACGGCCGAGCGTGCGCTGGCGGCGCTCGACGCGGCCAAGCCGGGGCCGGTCGAGGAAGGCAATGTCGGCGGCGGGACCGGCATGGTCTGCTTCGGCTTCAAGGGCGGCATCGGCACCGCCTCGCGCGTCGTGTCGGTCGACGGCAAGACGTATACGGTGGCCGTGCTCGTCCAGTGCAACACCGGGGACCGCAAGGTGCTGCGGATCGCCGGCGCGCCGGTCGGCCCGGCATTCGCCAAGCGCTGGCTGCCGTGCTTCGACCCCGCGCTGGGCCGCGGCGGCAGCGGCCCGCTGAAGCCGTGCACGCCGGAAGGGATCGCCGGCGAGTCGCCGCCCGACCAGGGCTCGATCATTATCGCCGTCGCCACCGATGCGCCGCTGATGCCGCTGCAGCTCAATCGGGTGGCGAAGCGCGCGGCGCTGGGGTTGGCGCGGCTCGGCTCCTACTCGGGTAATGGGTCGGGCGACCTGATCGTCAGCTTCTCGACCCGGCCGCCCGAAGTGAACCACGAAGAGCAGGACAAGCCGGACGCGATCGCGCCGATCGCCAACGCGCATATCGACCGGCTGTTCGAAGCGACGGTGCAGGCGACCGAGGAAGCGATCGTCAACGCGCTGGTCGCCGCGCGGACGATGACCGGCGCGAACGGCGCGCGCTATTTCGGACTGCCGCACGACGAGCTTCGGACGATCCTCAAACGCTACAACCGGCTCGAGGAAACAGCGAAATGACTGACCTGCCGCGAGTCACTTACTCGAACACCGGCGAGGACTTTTCGGGAGTCCACGGCCATCTCGATCAGGTCATCCCCGAGGCCGAAGCGCGGCTGCTCGGACAGCCGCGTCCGGCCATCGTCGGCGGGCGCGACCGGCCGGAGGGGGCGGTGCTGGTCGCGCGCAGCCCGATCGACCGCGACATTGTGCTCGGCGAATTTCCGCAGGCGGATGCTGCGCTGGTCGACGAAGCGGTCAACGCCGCGCGGGCTGCGTTTCCCGCGTGGCGCGACCGTGGCTGGCCCAAGCGAGTCGCGATCCTCCGCGCCGGCGCCGGCACCATCGAGGCGCGGAAGTGGGACATTGCGGTCGCCTGCCTGGTCGAAGTCGGCAAATCGCGGCTCGAGGCGGTCGGCGAGGTCGAGGAAGCGATCGACCTGATCCGCCATTATTGCGACGAGATGGAGCGCAGCGACGGCTTCCGCCAGGAGATGGCGGGCGCGTCCGCCGCCGAGCATTGCAGCGTCGTGTTGCGGCCCTACGGCGTGTTCGGGGTCATCGCCCCGTTCAATTTCCCGGTCGCGCTGGCCGTCGGAATGGTTTCGGCCGCGCTGGTCGCCGGCAATACGGTCGTGTTCAAGCCGAGCGACGCCGCGGGGCTGACCGGGCGCCTGGTCGTCGAGGCGCTGGTCGAGGGCGGCCTGCCCGACGGCGTGCTCAACCTCGTCCAGGGCGGCGCGGAGACCGGCAAGGCGATCGTCAATCATCCGCTGGTCGACGGCCTCGCCTTCACCGGCTCCAATGCGGTCGGAATGACGATGCTGCGCCAGGCCGCGGCGGCGACCGCGATGCGCCCGGTGCTGTGCGAGATGGGCGGGAAGAATCCGGCCTTCGTCGCGGACAGCGCCGACCTGGCGGTCGCGGCATCGGGGGTCGCGCGATCGGCGTTCGGGCTGTCGGGGCAGAAATGCAGCGCGGCCTCGAAAGCCTATGTCGCGCGCGCCATCCTCGACGACTTCTTGCATGCGCTCATCGAAACCAGCGGCAGGCTGGTGGTCGGCGACCCGCGCCGGCAGGACGTGTTCATGGGCCCGGTGATCGACGAGCCGGCGGCCGATCGGCTGGTCGCCGCGGCGGGAGAGGCCGCCGGCGCCGGAAGCGTCGTGCTCGGCGGACACAAGCTTAACGACGGGGCGTTCGCGCGCGGCCCCTACGTCCAGCCGACGGTCGTCGCGGGCCTGCCGAGCGACCACCGGATCAATCGCGACGAGCTGTTCGTGCCGTTCCTGAGCGTGCAGACGTTCGACGTGCTCGACGAAGCGATCGCCGATGCCAACCGCAGCGCCTTCGGCCTCACTGCCGGCATTTTCACCCGCGACCGGGGCGAGCTCGACCGCTTCCTCGCTTCGATCGAGGCCGGCGTGCTTTACGCCAACCGGTCGAGCGGGGCGACGACCGGCGCGTGGCCGGGCTTCCAGACCTTTTGCGGCTGGAAGGGGTCCGGGACCACGGGCAAGGGCGGGCTCGGCAGCTGGTACGTCCCGCAGTTCCTGCGCGAGCAGAGCCGCACGATCTTGGCGCCGTGACGATTCGGCGAACCGCGGCGCTGGCTCTGGCGCTGGTCCTCGCGGCGCGGGCGTCCGCGGACCGCGAGCCGGTGCTGAAGCAGGTCGACCTGCCGCACTCCTATTACTGGCGCGAGCTGTACCTGCCGCAGCTGACCACGGGTCCGTCGAGCGCCGCCTTCACGCCCGACGGCAAGGCGCTCATTTACAGCATGGGCGGGTCGCTGTGGCGCCAGGCGATCGGCTCCGACGAGGCGGTCGAGCTGACCCATCCGCGCGCGGCCTACGACTATCAGCCCGACGTCGCGCCGGATGGCAGCAGCGTGGTATTCGCCCGCTACGGCGGCCATGGCATCGCCCTGTGGCGCCGCGACGTGGGCAGCGGCCGCGAGCAGCAGCTGACCCCCGGCGATGCGGTGAATGTCGAACCGCGGCTGTCGCCCGACGGCAAGCGCATCGCTTGGGTGTCGACGCAAGGAACCGGCCATTTCAACCTGTTCGTCGCCGACATCGGGCCTCGTGGACTCAACAACGCGCAGCCCTTGCTTGGCGAACAGCTGAGCAAGATTTCGCGCTATTATTATTCGCCCTTCGATCACGCGCTAAATCCGTCCTGGACTCCGGACGGCAAGCGCATCCTCTACGTCACCAACAATGAAGTGGCGTGGGGCACCGGCGACATCTGGTCGGTCGTGGTCGACGACCCGAGCGACCGGCGCAAGGTGCTGAGCGAGGAAACCAGCTGGAGCGCGCGGCCCGAGGCGTCGCCGGACGGCAAGCAGATCCTGTTTTCGAGCTATCACGGCCGGCAGTGGAAGCAATTGTGGGTGACGACTCTCGACGGCGCGGCGCCGCTGCCGCTGAGCTTCGGCGAATATGACCGGTGGAACGCCCGCTGGTCGCCGGATGGACAGCACATCGCCCTGATCAGCAACCGGAACGGCAACACCCGCCTGACCATTCGCGATCTCGCCGGCGGCGCCGAGGTCCCGGTGGTTGCGGCAAAGCGGCGCTATCGCGATCCGCACGCACGGCTGACGATCGACATCGGCGATGCGGCGCGCGTGGCCGTGCTCGGCAGCGACGGGCGAGCGGTCGCACCCGAGTCCTCCTGGATGCACGCCGACGACGGCTTCGACCGCGCGTTGCAGCCGGCCGAGACGCATTATTTCCACTGCCCGTCGCGCTGCACGGTCGACGTGCCGGCCGGCGATACGGCGATCTGGGTCCAGCGCGGCTTTCGGTTCCTGCCATGGCGGCGCACGGTCACGCTGAGCGGCGGAGACCGAACGGTCGCGGTCAAGCTCGAGCCGAACGACCTACCGGCCTCATTCGGCAAGTTCGTCAGCGCCGACCTGCACGTCCACATGAATTACGGCGGGCATTATCGCGCGACGCCGGAGACACTCGCGACGCAGATGCGCGCCGAGGACCTCGACGTGGTCTACAACCTGCTCGTCAACAAGGAGGAACGGGTTCCCGACATCGGCTATCGGGTCGGCGTGGACCCGGCGAGCGGCAACGGCCGGCTGATCGTCCACAGCCAGGAATATCATACGAGCTACTGGGGTCACCTTGGGCTGCTCGGCCTCTCGGACCATTATCTCGCGCCCGGATTCTCGGCCTATCAGAACAGCCCGCTGGCGAGCCCATACCCCGACAATGGCGCGATCGCCGACCTCGCCCACGCCCAGGGCGCGCTGGTCGGTTACGTCCATCCGTTCGACACCGTGCCCGACCCGGCAAAAGACAAGACGCTGACCAACGAGCTTCCCGCCGACGTCGCGCACGGCAAGGTCGATTATATCGAGATCGTCGGCTTCTCCGACCACAAGGCGACCGCGGCCGTGTGGTACAAATTGCTCAACCTCGGCTACCGCCTGCCGGCCGGCGCGGGGACCGACGCGATGACCAATTACGCCTCGCTGCGCGGGCCGGTCGGGATGAACCGCGTGTTTCTCGACACGCGCGGCGACACGCGGCCCGGCGCCATCAAGGCCGCGCTCACGGCCGGCCGGACCTTCGCCAGCAACGGCCCGCTGCTCGGCCTCGAGATCGACGGCAAGCACCCGGGCGACACGATCTCGCGCGGCGCGGGCAAGCTCCGCTACCGGGTCGCGTTGCGCTCCTTCGTCGCCGTCGATCATCTCGAGCTGGTCCGCAATGGCGCGGTGGTGAAGGCGTTCGCACTGACCGGCGACCGCCGGAACTTCGACGCCGAGGGAGAGCTCGAGGTGGCGCGCGACGGCTGGGTCCTGCTGCGGGCGTGGAACGACCGTGCCGACCCGCTCGTGCTCGACATTTATCCTTACGCGACGACCAGCCCGGTCTATCTCGACCTGCCGGGCACCCTCCCGCCGGACCCGGCCGACGCCGCTTACTTCGCCGCGTGGCTCGATCGGGTGATCGCCGACGCCGGCAGCCGGACCGATTACCGCACCGCGCGCGAGCGCGAGGCGACGCTCGATTATCTGCGCTCGGCCCGCGACCAGTTCCGAAGCCGAGCGACTGCCACAAACTCGGTCGGCCGGAGTCGCGGTCGAATTGGCGACGGCAAGTAACTCTGCCGTCAATTGATCGTCGCCAAGCACATCGCGGGCTGGTCTTGACTTTGGCTGGATGGAGGCAGCTTATGGACTGTCCATCAGCCACGATGGCAAGAAGTCAGGACGTATGGAGGGGCGGCGATGGCGCGGGCCGAAGCCGATTACGACTGGGACATCTTCATCAGCTATGCCCACGACGACAAACCCAAAGGTGCGGCGTCCAACTGGATTGAGAAATTCAAGCAACAGTTGGAATTTCAGATCAAAACCCTGTCCGGTTCGAAGTACGACAGGATTTATTACGACAAGGACACGCAGACCTATAACGCCAGAGTAAAGAGCATCCTCCAAAAGGTCGGCCGGTCCAAGGTCCTGCTCATCATCGGCTCGCCGAATTGGGTCAACAGCCGGTGGTGCCAGGACGAGGCCGCAACCTTTATCCGGCACCACGGCGGCGCCGCCGAGATCTTCGTCGCCGAGATGATGGGGCTGCGCGACGGCCGCTACCCGGTCGAGATATCCGAGCTGTTGCAGGCCCGTTTCTGGCAGAAGGATCCGAGCGGAGCCCGGATGACGCTGACGTGGGGCGACAAGGAATACAAGCGGCTGATCGCCAAATTGGCCAACCAGATGTGCGATGCGCTGGACGCGATGAAGGCCGGTCCCGCCTCGCGGTCGACCGTGGCCGCACCGTCGTCCGCGCCGAAAACGGGAGCGGTTGGCCCGGCGCGCAGCCCGGAGGTGGTGGTCGCCTACGCCGCGGAAGAGGTCTCGGACGAACGCGACAATCTCATCAGCTACCTCGAGGACCTCGGTGCGCCGGTCGCCCCGCTGCCGGCGGAAATGCCGCGCCGGGCCACTGAGCTTCAGGCGGCGCTGGACGCCGTGCTCGACTCCTCGTCCGTCTACGTCCAGTTGCTGGGGCGCAAAAAGCAGCGCATTGTCGGGGACGGGGCCGAGAGCGCCACCGATCTCCAGTTCAGGGCAGCCGAGGCCCAATTGTCGGCGGACGACATGTTCCTGTGGCGCCCCGACGACATCGATCCGGAGCGTAATCCCGACGAAGCCTACAAGCTGCTGCTGCGGCATGCGGAGAATCAGAGCATTCCCGAGCTTGCCCAGGCGGTCGCCGACAAACTCAAGGCCAAGCGCCCGATCGCCGTACCGGCGGGGTCCGGCGAGGTGCCGATCGTCGTCATCAACGCCGACCCCGAGGACCAGGAACTGGCCGACCGGCTTTCGGAATTGTGCTGGGGCAGGACGTGCGAGGCGATCGTCGACGATTTCGAGCTCAACGACGACCGGCGAAAGCAATGGTCGGACGCAAGCGCCGTCGCGTTCGTCCAGGGCCGTGCCGACCGGGGTTGGTTGGTCGCGCGCTACAGCATCTTCAAGCGCGACCGCGCGGGCCGGGCCGCGGGCTCGGAATTGCGCGGGCAGGCCGTGGTCTACGGCCCGCCGGCGCCGAAGCGACTGGCCACCATCGTTGCTCCGAAGCTCGAGGTGATCGACGCCAGCGGCGACGATTTCGACTGGGTGCCGTTCGAAGATTGGCTCGACAAGATTGGGGCGCGGCGGGTGACGGGCTAAGTCAGGGGGCGCGAGTGGGATGTGTAATCGGGCAATAGGACCGCTTCCGGCGGACCGCCGGTCATGAGCGGGCGGCCGCCTTATCCCGGGTTGCGCTCGTTCGACCGCGACGAAGCCGAGGTGTTCTTCGGCCGCGATCGCTGTCTGGACGGAATGGCGCAGACGCTCCAGGATACGCGCTTCCTCGCCGTTCTCGGTCCCTCGGGCAGCGGCAAGTCGTCGCTCGTCCGGTCCGGGCTGTTCATGCATCTCGAAGCCGGCCTGGCGCCCAAGGCGGGCTCGCGCTGGACCTTCCTCGACATCCGGCACCCGCGAACCCACCCGTTCCGCGAGCTTGCCCGGGCCACGCTCGAATGCGAGCGCGAGCAGGCCAATCCCGACCCTGACCGGTCAGGCGCCGCCGCGGCCGAGCCGGACAAGGCCGGGCTGGAGGAGCGCCGGCGCGAGTTGCGCACCGGCCCCCTCTCGTTGGTTCGGTGGTGGCGCGACCATCCGCGCCATCCGAACGAGAACCTGCTGGTCTTGGTCGATCAGTTTGAAGAGCTCTTCGGTTACACGACGCCGAGAGAGCGCGACTCAGTCGAGGCGTTCGTCGATCTGCTGCTGCGTACCGCCGCCAACGACGAGCTCGACATCTATGTGGTGCTCACCATGCGCTCGGAGTTCCTCGGCGGCTGCGCGCTGTTCCCGGGCCTGGCCGAGCAGATCAACCGCAGCCTCAGCCTGACGCCGCGGATGACCCGCGACGAATGCCGCAGCGCGATCACCGGCCCGGCCTATGGCGAGGAGCTGACGCTCGAGCCGCTGCTGGTGACGACTCTGCTCAACGATATGAACAGCCTGGCGCAGTTCGACGAGCCCGCGGCAAGCGAGGACGGAGCAGGCGACGAAGCACAGGGGGTCGCCGAGCTGCGGCAATCCGACCTGATCGCGCGCCGTGCCGACCAGCTGCCTCTGATGCAGCATCTGCTCAACTGGATGTGGAACCAGGCTTCGGCGCGGGGCAAGCCCGACGCGCCGATCCACCTGACGCTCGACGACTATCTCGCGCTCGGCGGCTTGCGCGGCGCGATGAGCCGGCACGCCAAGGAGGTGATGGACTCGACCGGCGAGCCGGAGCTGACCTCGCGCATCTTCCGCTCGCTCACCGACCAGCCGGCGGTTGCGACCTCCGGCTCGGCCGAATCGTCGGCGGTGCGGCGGCGCCGGACAGTGGCCGAGCTCGCCGCGGAGACCGGCGCGAGCGAGGACCAAGTCCGCGCCGTGGTCGACGCGTTCCGCGCCGAGGGCGTGTCGATGCTGACCCCGGAGCCGGGGGTGGCGCTGGACTCCCGAATCGATGTCGACATCACCCACGAGAGCCTGATCCGCCAATGGTCGGACCTCAGCGGATGGATCCGCGAGGAAGCCGAATCCGGCCGCGCCTGGCAGGAACTGCTGCGCGACGTCGGGGAGGACAAGCCGATCCGCGGACTGGACCTCTCCGAGCGCCGCAACTGGTGGCAGCGCGCGGCGCCGCATGCGGGCTGGGCTGCGCGTTACGGCGGCGGATTTGCCGCGGTCGACGCGGCGCTGACCTCGAATTGGCGCGTCGAGCGCCGGCAAAAGCTGAGGTTGCGAGCGATGACCGCAGGACTGGGCGGGGTCGCGGCGATCTCAGTCGTCGTCTTTGGGACGGCGGTGGTGGCGGTCGGACGAGCACAAAAAGCCCAAGATCGCGCGATCAAAGCTGCAGAAACGGCTGTGCACAGAACCGAGAGGGCCGATCAGAAAGCGCGCCAGGCGTTCAACGACGCCCGGGATGCGGCCGCATCGCAAGCCGCCGCACAGTGGAAGGCGGCAGAAGCAGCTCATGACGCGGATGCCGCAAGGGCGGCTGCCGCCGAGGCGGCGCGCAGAATGCAGCTTGCGGACGCCCAAAGTGCGGCCGCCCAGGCCAGGGGCAAATTCATTCTTGAAAAGAGCCAAATTCTGTCGGCACGACTGGTGACTAGGGCATACCACCAGCTGCAAGTGTTTTACGAAAAGTCGCCACAAGACGCAGTAGCCTCATTCAAGGACGTCGACGAGGACATGATGGTCGTGCGCGACGTCGATCCAGCTGCATTTGCCACTCTCGAGCCAGAGCTGGAGAAGGTGCACGGCGATTTACTGACCTATCAGCTCGATACAAAGCAGATGCTGACGGCGGCGGAGCAGTCTTTGGTCACGGCGAAACAATCGATGGCCGAGACTTCGCGGAGTGAAGCCGGCTCCGAACCGAAGCTTCGCGGGGCATTGAGAGCCGTGCAGGCCGAAACGCAGATCGGAAGGGCCGCGCAGCTCGAGGGCCGGTCTCAGGATGCGCTTGCGGCTTTCGATCGGGCAACGTCGCTGATGCCCGCCGGTAGGTCCGAAGAATTGAGTCTTGCGCGCGCCGAAGCCCTCTATGAACGGGCCTCGACCCTCCTCGAAAACGGCCAGTTGCGACCCGCGGCGGAAGCTGCCGCGCAGTGTCGCGAAACCGCGAGCCTAGCGGAACAGCTTGCACCCGATGCTGCGGATGATGACCCCTACGGCAAAGCGGCACAAATGAAGTCGCGTCCCGACTTTGTCATTTGGCGTTGTCAGACAATCGTGGCAGCGGCCGCTGGCACCGATGCGGAGGCTTCGACCGGTTGGCAGGCCGCGGCCGCCTTCTACGATGAACACAATCCAAATGAATCGGAGGATGTAGCGCTGGCACGCGCGGACATGCTCTTCCGCTATTTTCGCCGGCCCGGGACAGCTGCGGGCCAAAAGTTGCCGCCGGGAATTGAGACCGTCGTCAATGCGAGCCTTAAAGACATATTGGGTGATGAGGATAGCGATTCGGGATCGAGCGCGACCAGCGGTCGCTCGGCCGGAGACTTGTACCCCTTGATCGCGTTGCACCGGATCAATTTTCACAACGAATATGTGAGATGGTGGCTTCAGCAACGTTCCGGCGCCGGCCTGCCAAGAATCTTGGCGATCATGAACGCGACCAACACGATGCTCTATTCTGCGTCGACTGAACGTCCCAGCAGTGGCCTGATCGACGCAGTTTCAAGGGCAGCCGATTCTTACATCGCCAATTGGATCGCGTTGGAACGAGTCGTCGACACGCAAGTCTATGAGGAATCGGTCCTGCCCGGCGCAGAGACAGCGATCAGGCGGCAGTGGCAATATCTTGAGGAAACCAAGGGACAAGGTCCGAATGTCGAGACGGCCGCGCGTGCCAGCCGCCTTCGCGCTCAGGCCGTTGACCTGATCGAGGAAGGGCGCAGCCAGCAGGCCTCCGAGCGCTTCGGCCGGCTCGCGAGAACGGGCCATGGATTCCTGAACCAACTTTGTTCCGAAAAGGCTGACCTTCCCTCCGACGCGAATTGCCAGCGATTGGGTGCTAGCATGGCTTCGGTCGAATCCAGCGGCGCCGCTTTGGCTGCTTCGCTGGCCGCATCGGAACCGCGGCACGCCTCGAAAGCAGCGACTGCCGTACCGGTATGGACGGAGAACGGCCTAGCCCTCGGTGGGTTCGACCCCGTAGTCTGCTTCAATCTGAAAACCACTCCCGACCAAGACAACGCCATTCGTAAAGGCGCGGAGTCCCAGCGACGCTGTATTCTGCGGAAGGGCCGGCTCCAGTATGGGCAGCGGTGGGATGGCCAAATTTGGCTGTTCGAGAGCGACGCCAATCGTAAGCTGTTCGTCGACTCCCGCGGCGCCCAAGCGCCTCGATTTGGCGGCTACGCGATCGAAGCAGTGGCGACGGGAAACAAGGCACCGTCACGTCCGATCATGGGATCTGTGAGGGGATACGTCGCTAACGGCGAGCTGTACCTTACGCGGAGATTCGCCGGCAACCTGTCTCCCGCGACAATCGAAAAGGCCGAGGCGGCATGGCCCAAGCTTAAGGACGCCCCGCTTCCGGCGGCGCCAGCCAAGGCCGAAAATCCGCGGCCATGATCGACGCCGCATGGGACGAATATCGCGGTTGGGCAGCGCGGGCGCGGGAGTTGCAGGGGAAACTCCGGCGCTGGAACCTGGCCGCGCTCGCCAGCGCGGTGGCGGCCGCCGTGTTCGGCGGACTTGCCGTCCAACTGGGGCGCTCGGACTGGGGCAAAGCCGCGGCCGGCGCGGCGGCGGTCGCCGCGGCGCTGACGCCGATCATCGGCCGCGAGATGCTGTCGTCGGCGGTCGAGCGCAGATGGCAGCGCGCCCGCGCGCTCGCCGAGGGCATCAAGTCCGAATGCTTTCGCTTCGCCGCCCGGCTGACACCGTACGACGCGGAAGACGCTGCCGCCCGTTTCCTCGCCTGGCGGACGGCGCTCGCCGGCGCGGCGGCGCATGACCAGGTTACGCCTTTGGCGGACCCGGCGCCGCCGAACGGGGACAAGCGGCGGCCGCCCGCCGACCTCGAGGCCGGCTGGTACCTCGAGCGGCGCCTGCGCGATCAGCGGGCCTTTTATGACAAGGGTCGGCGCACCAATGAGCAGGCGGCGGTGCGTTTGCGCGGGCTAAGCGCGGGCTCGTCGCTGCTGGCGGCGATCTTCGCCGGCATCGCCGCCGCAGGCTACGCGGTGACCGCCTGGGTCGGGGTGTTCGTCACGATCGCCGCCGCGATCGTTGCCGTCGGGCTGCTCCAAAAGCGCCATTATCTCGCTGCGGAATACGGCCTGATGACCATCGCCCTCGAGCGCATCGAGGAAGCCTGGACGGCCGGCCTGCTGCAGTTCGGCGCGTTGGTCGATCAGACCGAGTCGCTGCTCGGGACCGAGCATGCGGCCTGGGTCCAGGCCATGGCCAGGTTCCAGGCGGGCCCGCCGGCGGCCCCGCACTAAGCGCTCGGCTCGCCACCGATCCAGGTCCGCTGCACGCGCAAATCCGCGTCGAGCAAAGCGAGGTCGGCGCGGCAGTCGGGGGCGATGCGGCCGAGCTCCCGGTCGAGCCGCAGGAACGCGGCGGGGGCGGCGCTGGCCATGGCGAAGGCGGTTTCGGGCGCGAGGTCGAGCAGCCCGATCGCGTTGCGCACTGCCCGGGCCATGTCGAGGTCGGACCCGGCGAGCCGGCCGTTGTCGTCGAAGCAGGCGCCGTCGCGCGCCACGATGCGCTTGCCCTGCAGCACGAACTCCTTCGACTCCGAGCCGACCGTCGGCATCGCGTCGGTGACCAGCATGAACCGGTCATGGGGCTTGCACTTGAGCGCGATCCTGAGCGTGGCGGGAGCGACGTGCTGGTCGTCGACGATGATCCCGCACCAGGTCGAATCGCTTTCGAGCGCGGCGCCGACCACTCCGGGCTCGCGCGCGCCGAGCGGCGACATCGCGTTGAACAGATGGGTAATGCCCGTCAGCCCGGCGGCGATCGCCGCTGTGACCTCGGCATATCGGCCGTTGCTGTGGCCCGCGGCGACGATCACTCCGGCCGCGGCGAGGCGCGCGATCATCGCCGGCGTGGTGCATTCCGGGGCGACCGTGACCAAAGTCCGGCCACGTTTCATCGACGTCAGCACCGCCCAGCCTTCCTCGTCGAGCGCGCGGATCTTGTCGGCATCGTGGATGCCCTTGCGATGCTCGTTGAGGAACGGCCCCTCGATGTGGATCCCGAGCACGCCGGGAACGCCCTGGTCGATCGCCGCTTCGACCGCTTCGATCCCCGATTGGATGACGTGCAGGTCGTCGCTGATCAGCGTCGGCAGGAAGCCGGTCGTGCCGAACGCGCGATGGGCGCGGCCGATGGTCGCGATGGTCTCAACCGTCGGCGCGTCGTTGAACAGCGCGCCGCC
>Ga0068858_100001229_pt1 | contig 26495 bp, 21 predicted proteins | sample KBSSwiS12_FD_66589 | JGI IMG/M metagenome (GOLD analysis project Ga0068858, IMG submission 66589) | Switchgrass rhizosphere microbial communities from Kellogg Biological Station, Michigan, USA - KBS Switchgrass S1-2 | ecosystem: Host-associated > Plants > Roots > Rhizosphere > Soil ... | reverse complement strand
GCATGTGCCCTCCTCGTGATCAGGGCAGCGTGAGACCTCGCCGGGGGACCGTCAACCGTTCGGGGCCACGAAAAATTTGCGGGGCACCGCTTCCAGTTGGGGGCCAATGTGGGGGCTTCCCTCTCGGTAAACCCCTCCGATAATGGCTGAATTCTCCCGTTTCATGCCAATTATGCGGCTCCGTCCCCGGCACCACTCCTCTCGAATTCCGGCACCTGAGCCCACTGCGGGCCTGACGGCAGCTCCGCCCTCGACTGAATGCCTGGCCGTCACCTGCTTGACCCTGCGCCTGATGTCGGCAACGCTCGGCAGCAGACCGGCCTGTCGGTCAGAGCGAGAGCGGAGCCTGTTCAATGCCCTATTCGACGGCACAGACCGCCGCCACCCGGATGTGGCAGGCGCTGGGCGGCGATGATCTGTCGCTGGCTACGCTCTCCTTCACCGGAGACGGTGCGCTGCCCTCGCGCTTCCCCGTCACCGATTTCGCCGCCCCGGCGTGGGCCGCCGCGGCGCTGGCCGTCGCGGACCTTGCGGAAGAGCGGCCGGGCGCCGCGACCCTCGCGGTCGACCGCCGGCTGGCCTCGCTGTGGTTCCAGTGGTCGCTGCTGCCGATCGGCTGGAAATCCGCGGGCGCGTGGGACGTCGTCTCGGGAGACTATGCTGCGCGCGATGGCTGGGTGCGGCTTCATGCCAATGCCCCTCATCACCGCGCCGCCGCCCTGCGCGTGCTCGGCGTGTCGCCGGAGAAGGACGCAGTCGCCCGAGCCGTCGCCCGCCTTGCCGCTGCCGAAGTCGAAGCGGCCGTCGTCGCGGCCGGAGGTTGCGCCGCGCAGATGCGAAGCATGGCCGAATGGGCCGTTCATCCGCAGGGACAGGCCATCGCCGCCGAGCCGCTCGTCCATTACGCCGCCAGCGACGTGGCAGCGCCGCCGTCGGCCTGGGCGCCCCGGGCGGAGCGGCCACTCGCGGGCGTGCGCGTGCTCGACCTTACCCGGGTGCTGGCCGGCCCGATCGCCACGCGCTTCCTCGCCGGCTACGGCGCCGAGGTCCTGCGGATCGATCCGCTGGAGTGGGACGAAGGTCCGGTGATTCCCGAGGTCACGCTGGGCAAGCGTTGCGCCCGGCTCGATCTCGCCACGGCCGCGGGCCGCGATACGTTCCTCGGCTTGCTTGGCCAGGCCGACGTGCTGGTCCACGGCTACCGGGCAACCGCGCTCGAACACCTGGGCCTCGGCGACGAGGTGCGCCGCGCTGTCGCCCCGGGCCTCGTGGACGTCCGGCTGAACGCCTATGGCTGGACCGGGCCGTGGCGAGATCGGCGCGGGTTCGACAGCCTGGTCCAGATGAGCTGCGGGATCGCCGCGGCAGGACAGGACTGGCAAGGGGCCGATCGTCCGGTGCCCCTGCCGGTGCAGGCGCTGGATCACGGGACCGGCTATCTGATGGCCGCAGCTGCCGTCAGGGGCCTGGCTCTGCGCCGGCAGGCGGGACGCGGCAGCACGTGGCGGCTCTCGCTCGCGCGCACGGCGCATGAACTCGTCAGCCTGCCGCAGCAGGACGACGATACCGCCCCCATCGCCGCGGCAGCCGATGCCGACTATGCGCCGGATATCGAGGACACTCCCTGGGGCCAGGTCCGCCGGCTGTTGCCGCCGGTGCAGATCGAGGACGTTCCCCTGCGCTGGAGCAGCGGCGCGCGGGCGCTCGGGAGCGATCCGGCAGCCTGGGCGAGCTGACGGGGATCAAGTCATCTCGGCACCCACCGCGCAGAGGCCGAATTCGTCAGGTTAAAGAAAGAAGACCGCCGTGATGCGGCGCTCGCCCCTGTCAGGCAGAGCGCCGCATCCGGTCGGCTCAGCTCAGAACTCGGCCGAGAGCGTCAAACCATAGGTGCGCGGCTCACGCATGCCGTTACCCATGTAGCCAAGGCTCGCATTGGTGGCGATCGTGTTGCCCTGCTCGTTAGTGAGGTTCCGACCCCACACCATCAGCTTGTAGCGGTCCTTGAGCGAGAAGGTGATCGACCCGCCAAGGATGCCAACCGGGTCCATGCTGCCAAGGTCGATGAAGCTTTGCGCGATGGTCTTCCCGGTGAAGGGATCGGTGATCACCAGGTACGGGTTGCCGATCGAGAAGTTGTTGCTCAACAGCTTCACCTTGCTCTGCCAGTTGTAGTTCGCCGCAAGGGTTACGCTGCTCTCGCCGCCCAGATTGAACGTGTAGCTGCCCTGAAGCGAGAACGTCTTCTTCGGGATCGATTCGAACAGGTCGCTCGTCCGGTCGCCGCCCAGGTTGGTTCGCGAGGGCAGTTCCGAGAAGTTCAGGTACTTGGGATCAGTGAGCGCCACAGTGCCGGTGAGCAGCAAGCCTTCCACCGGCGCCAACGTGAGTTCCGCCTCCAAGCCGAGAATGCGTGCGCTCGCCGCGTTGGACAGGAAAGTGATCGGCGAGCCGTTGACCAGAAACAGCGTGGAGCGCTGCATGTTGTTCACCCGGGTCCGGTAGGCTGCGGCATTGAACCGCACCCGGTTGTCGAAGAACTGGCTCTTGATCCCGATCTCGTTGGTGTAAGCGATTTCGGGCTGGAACGGGATCGCCTGGGCAAGCGCGGTCGCGCGCAGGTTGTGCCCGCCTGAGCGGAAGCCCTTGCTGTGCTTGGCATAGACCATGACGTCGTCGGTGATCTTGTAGTTGGCGCCGAACGTATACGAGAGCCCGGAGAAGCTCGCCCGGCTCACGAGGGCGCATCCTGCAGCAAGGAACGAGCATTGCGGCGTGCCGTTCGTGTTGAGCGTGTAAGCCGCGTTCGGGCCGATGAACAGGCGGCCGAAGTTCTGCACGTCGACCCCGGCGTAGTTCTGGCTGATAGCGATGCCCTGAGCATTGGTCTGCACGAACCCTGCCGCAACCAGGTCAAGGTTACCGGAGCGGTTGACGAGGTGCTTGTCGTCAACCGAGTAACGCAGGCCGGCCGTGATGGAGAACCGGTCGGACAGATTGAAATCGAACTGCCCGTATGCGCCGATGCTGTCGTTGTCGATTTCGCCATACGCGCTTGCTACCGCGGTCGAGGCCGCGGCGAAGTTCACGAGCTTGCCGGTTGAATCGATATAGCTGAGCGGGCCACGCGGGCTGATCGAGCCGTCGAACCCGCTTTCGTGGAAATAGAATGCCCCGACGGCGAAGTTCATGAAACCACCGACGGTCTTCCCGGTGGCCTGCAACTCGCCCGAGTACTGCGTCACCTTCTGGATTCCGCTGGTAACGTGAATGGGGAACGGCGTGCCATCGAGGTCATAGATCGTGTCCGACGCGATCTGGCGCCACGCAACCACGGCCTTCAACTGGCCGAATGTCGTGTCGAGCGCAGCCGTGCCGGAGATCGTCTTGGTCTCGGTCCTGACATGGTCCGTGCCGTCATTGGCAGCGCTGAACGGGCGCGCGTTCTGTGCGGTCACGAGGTCGCGCAGGCGCTGGGTACCAAGGTCGAGGATGCCGCGGTTGTAGGCGCTGGTCAGAGCTGGATTGGTCGCCAGCGCCGCGGTCGGATCGCCACCGGCCACGGCCGCGCCGAAGTTCGACCCATAGGTTCCGATATAGTTGGTGACGCAGGTCGTGCAGCCGGCCGCGACCGCTCCGGGCACGAGCGCGGCGACCTCGGGCGTCATCGCCGGCAGGCTGCGAATGTCGCCGGGAGGCGCATAGCCCAGCCGGCGGGCGATCGAATCCGCGTCCGTCTTCCAGTAGTCTGCGCTGACCAGCAGCGAGAGCGTGTCCGTCGGCCGCGCCAGGACCTTAGCCCTGAAGGCGACGTCGTCGATCGCACCATAGCGGCGGCCCGAGGTGTCGGTTGGGGCGCCGGGGAATGCGAAGCTCTTGATCCAGCCATCACGCTTGCTCACCCGGCCTGCCAGGCGGACACCGAGCTTGTCGGTCACCAGCGGCGCGTTCAGGATGACTTCGCCGATCTTCTGATCGAACCGGCCGTAGGTCAGCGAAACCTTGCCACCGAAATCGGTCAGGTTGGGATCCTTGGTCTTGAACAGTATCGCGCCGCCGGTCGTATTGCGGCCGAACAACGTGCCCTGTGGTCCCTTGAGAACCTGGACATTAGCGATGTCGAGCAGATCGGCATTGAGGCCGTAGGCCCGCGCCCAATATACGTCGTCGACATAGGTGCCGACCGACGGGTCCAGCGTGATCAGCACGTCGGTCTGCACCTGGCCGCGCAGCGAGATGGTCAGCGACGACGGCGTCGAGCTGCCCTCGCGCATGAACAGGCCGGGGGTGAAGCGCGCAATGTCGATTGCGGTGCGGGCGCCCTGCTGGACCAGCTGCTCGCCCGTCTGCACGGTGATCGCAACTGGCACGCTCTGCATGTTTTCGGAAACCTTGCGGGCAGTGACGACGATGTCGCCAAGACCGACTTCTTCCGGAGCGCTCCGCGGCGCACTCTGCGCCTGGGCCGGGCTGGTCGCCACAAGCCCGGCGGCGAGCGCCGCCATTCCAACGGACCGGGCTGCTATTGCCCAAACACGGGCACTATCCTGTGAATGCATGATTTCTCCCCTTCTCGTTTATGCTGTGTCTCGGGTCCGCCGGGCAACCACCCCCCCTGCGGACGTCTGGTTGCCTCCTCAGCCGTCGGCGCAGTTTACCGCCAGCAGGCTGGTCAGACCTCGTGTATCCGGTAGCCGCTCGAGGGAGCGGACAATCTGGCGAACCTCGTCGGCGCGCGCCTCGCCCAGCCGCGGAGCGGCGAGCGCCATGAACTTGCGCTCGAGCCGCTCGCTCAGGTCGGCGAGCGGCAGCACGATCGTGTCAGGATCGAGCCCCGCCTCGAGCACGCGGCCGTCCACGAGCTGGACCCGCACTTCCGCTCCCGCCCTCACCGCCGGGTCGAGCACGACGTCAATCCGGTCGCGCACGTCCCGCAGTTGCGGGTCGCGTGCGTTGGCGTCGCTGAAGCTCGCCGGGTCGGACGTCTCGATGCCGCTGAGGACCAGTGCCGCAGTCATCCGCAGGCTGAACTTGATCGCCAGGCCCTCATCAGGCTCGGCGATGTTGCACACGCCCTCGGCATGGGGCGGCACCCGCAGGGTGACCCGATCGACCATCTGCGGCTCGAGCTCGTGCTGGCGGCGCATCGTGCCCAGTGCCTCGATCGAGCCGTGAGTCATGTAGCACGAGGCATGCCACTTGAAGCGGTTCTGCGCGATCGCGAACCCCTGGCCGAGTTCCGGCTCGGCGCCGGTGCCACCAAGCACTGCGGCCATGCCGCGCGGGCCGAGCGCCTCGTCGCTGCCGGTGAACCCGCGCGCCGCAAGCCGGGCCGAGGACAGGCCGACCCAGGCGGCATGCCCGGCGTGCAACGGCTTGGCCATGGTCCCGAACGAGATGCGCAGGCCCGCCGCCCGCGTCGCGGCAAGACCCACCGCCCGGGTCAGCTGATCGGCGTCGAGGCCGAGCAGCACCCCCGCCGCGACGGCCGCTCCGATGGCTCCGGTCGTGGCGGTGCCATGGAAGCCCTGGCGGTAATGCTGCTGGCCGAGGTAGCGCCCGGTGAATGCCGATGCCTCGGCACCTGCGACCAGCGCGACGAGGACGTCAGCCCCCGACGCTCCGAGGCTCGCGCCCAGTTCGAGGACCGGCGGCGCCAGCGGGGCGGTCGGATGACCAAGCATCGCCGGGTTGCCGTCATCGTAGTCGAGCGCATGCCCCGCCGCGCCGTTGATCATCACCGCATCGAGCGGGCGGACCTGCTCGGGTCGGCCGACCACCAGGCTGGTGCCCCCGCCATCAGCGAGGGCGTCGGCGACGAGGATCTCGACCAGCGGTTCGGTCGCGCCGGCCACCGTCACGCCGATCCAGTCGAGTAGGCACAGTCGCGCCATGGCGACCACCTCCGGCGACAGGCTGTCGTACCGGATGGAACGCACATGCTCGATCAACCGGGAGGTTTGATCGATGGCCACGGTCAGGCGATCTCCGCCACGCGCTCGGCCGGCGTGGGCTGCGGCCCGCGCACCACCCGCCCGGGCATTTCGCCGGTCGGCTTTCCGTCGCGATAGGTGACGACGCCGTTCTGGATCGTGGCGACGTAGCCATCGGCCTGCTGGACCACGCGGCGTCCGCCGCTCGGCAGATCGCGGACCACTTCCGGCACGCGCAGCTGGATGCGGTCATAGTCGATAACGTTGAGGTCGGCCTTGTAGCCTGGCGCGATGATCCCGCGGTCGAGCAGCCCGATCGCCTTTGCCGTATCGGCGGCCAATGCCTTGACCACCTCCTCCACTGGCAACTTCGGCCCGCGGGTCCGGTCACGGGACCAGTAGGCGAGCATCGTCGTCGGATAGCTCGCATCGCACACCAACCCGCAATGCGCACCGCCGTCGCCGAGGCCCAGGACCGTGTCCTTGTGCACCATCATCTCGTAGGACGCCTGGAGCGAGCCGCCGGCATAGTTCTGCGCGGCCTCGAACAGGATGGCGCGGCCGTCGTGCTCGAGCAGCAGATCGTAGGCCAGCTCCTGCGGGGTGCAACCCTGGCGCTTGGCGCGCTCGGCCAGGCTGTCGGCCAGGTCGGGTTCGTAGTTGGGCGGATCGCTCATCTCGAAGATCATGCCGTAGTCGCGGAACTCCGCCTGGCCGGCCTCGGCAAGGATCCGGGCGCGCACCTCCGGCCGGCGCAGCTCGGCAATCTTCTGCTCCACCGGCAGCTCGTTGAGGGCAGCATAGCTCGGGCAGTGGGTGAACGGGCTCAGCGTCAGATCATTGCCGAGCAGCAGCCCGGACGGTCGCCCGAGCACCTGTGCGCGGATCGGCAGCCCATCGTTGCTGGCCTGTTCGGTCAGCGCGAGCAGCTGGCGCCATCCGTCGGGATCGCGGTGCTTCTGGTTGAGGGTGAACGACATCGGCCTGCCACTCTCCGCCACCAGCCGGCGGAACATCCCGAACTCCTTTTCGACCTCGTGGAACAGCTCGAAATCGGACAGCGCCTGAAACACGCCCTTCCCGGTCTCGCCCATTGCATCGAGGATTCCCTTGAGCTCTGCGTGGGCCGCGCGCACGGTCGGGATCGGCTCGCCCTTGATGCTCTTCTGCTGGATCGCGCGGGAGGTCGCGAAGCCGACGGCGCCGGCGTCCAGCGCCTCGCGGGTGAGCTCCGCCATGCGGGCAATGTCCGCCTCGCTCGCGTCCTCGCGGCGCATCGCCCGCTCGCCCATGACATAGACCCGTAGCGGGGAGTGCGGGACAAGCGCCGCGATATCGACGTCGTGCGGCCGCGCATCGACCACGTCGAGGTACTCGCCGAAGCTCTCCCAGTTCCACTCGAGCCCCTCAGTCATGACCACTTCGGGGATGTCCTCGACCCCGGCCATCAGTTCGACCAGCGCCTCGTGGTCGTCGGGCCGGCACGGCGCGAAACCGACGCCGCAGTTGCCGGTCACGATGGTCGTCACCCCGTGATTCGCGGAAGGCGACATCCGGCTCTCCCAGGTCACCTGCCCGTCGTAGTGGGTGTGCACGTCGACGAAGCCCGGCGTCACCAGCAAGCCCTTCGCGTCGATCACCTCGGCGTCAGGCCCGACGGCCAGCCCCTCGCCCACTGCGGCGATCACTCCGCCGCGCACCAGCACGTCGGCCACTCGGCCAGGCGCGCCCGTGCCGTCCAGCACCGTTCCGCCACGAATGAGTAGCTCTCGCTTCACCAACAATCTCCCGGCATGGTCTCGAAGGCTTGCGCCATTCCATCAGACGGCTATTGTCCTGATAATAGGACAAGCGGTCAAGCCGGCCAGAATCATTTTCTTCCAGCGCGCCAACTAGCGCGTAATCTACCGTGCGACAGGGAGATGATCAGCCCGCCGACCGGGAAAACGTCCGACGAGACCGCCACCACGCCGTGCCCGCCCCGGGCTGATTGCGGCACCAGGAACACACAGTGGAGAGACGTGAATATGCAAGTGTTCGAACGAGAAGATGGATGGCCCACGACTGCCAAGGCCGGGTGGCTCGCGTCCGAATTCGACACCGCCGCCAATGCGCGAGCCTTCTCGCCGCGCGAGCTCGAGCTGCTGACCAGCCTGGTCGAAAAGACTAAAGAGATGGGCCTGGCGGTGACCGAAATCACCCGTGAGGTATTCACCCACCCCGAACTCGAGGACTCGTTCGCCGATTGGGTCCGCTCGCTCAAGTTCGGCCAGGGCCTGCTCCAGTTGAAGGGCTTCCCGGTCCGCTCGCTGCCGGAGGATGACATCTGGCGCATGTATTGGGGTATCGGCAGCCATTTCGGAATCGGCGTCTCGCAGAACACCAATGGCCAGCTGCAAGGCAAGGTGACCGTGACCCCGGGCATCGTCAGCGGCCGGGTCTATGGCACGTCGACCATGGCGTCCCTCCATTCCGACCGGATCGACTTCCTGACCCTGCTGTGCATCAACAAGGCCAAGTCCGGCGGCGAGAACGTCTTCGTCTCGACACTGAAGGCGTGGGAGCTCATCGAGGCCGAGCGTCCCGATATCCTCGCCCTGCTCAAACGCGGCTATCCGCAGCACCGCATGGGCGAGGAGCCCGAAGGCTGCGCTCCCGTGACCCCCTACCGCGTGCCGGTATTCGGCGAAGCCGCGGGCCTGCGCAGCTGCTACATCGCGGGCAACGTCAACATCGGCATGCAGCAGCGTCACTTCGGCGACATCCTGACCGACAAGGACGTCGAGGCGCTCGACTACCTGAGGGCGGTCCTCGATCGTCCCGAACTCCACCTGCGCCAGATGCTGGAGCCCGGCGAGGCGGTGTTCATCAACAACATGGAGATCGGGCACAGCCGTGCGGCCTTCGACGACGGCGATGGTCCGTTCGAGAAGCGCCTGCTCCTGCGCATGTGGCTGCAGGGACGCCCGATCCGCCCGATCCCGCAGGACATGCGCGTCATTCACAATCCCGATGGCAACCTCGGCATCCTGCCCAAACCGATGCCGGAGCATGCGGCAGCCGCCTGAACGTCGCCGCGACCGACATAATAGACTGGGAGAATCAGTCTCCGCGGCCGACATTGCAGACGCCGACATAATGCCTTGGGAGAATCAATCGTGAGCAACGACCGTAGCCCCGCGCCCGCGGGGGCCGACAAGCTCACTTCGCAGCAGTGGGGCGTCATCGGCGTCCTGCTCCTGCTGCAGGCGACCTGGTCGCTCGACCGCAGCCTGCCGATGCTGTTGGTCGAGCCGTTGCGCCATGCCTTCAAGCTCAGCGATTCCCAGCTCGGAATGGTCGTCGGTCTGGCCTACGGCACCGCTTATGGTATCGGCGGCCTCCTTATCGGCCCGCTGCTCGACCAGTACAATCGGGCGCGAATGCTGTCCGGAATGGCGTTCCTGTGGAGCGGGTTGACCGCGTTGTGCGCCTTCGTGTCCACCTTCCCGCTGCTGCTCGCCCTGCGCTTCGGCATTGGAGCCGCCGAATCCGGCGGGAGCCCGGCGAGCTATACGATCATCTCCGACGTCTTCCCGCCGCATCGCCGCGCCACGATGATCGGTATCTTCAAGACGGGCTCGCCGCTGGGCCTGCTCGCGGCGACGGTCATTTCCGGCACTGTCGCCGTGCACTACGGCTGGCAGGCGGCCTTCCTGCTTGCCGGTGTCCCCGGTGCGCTCCTCGCCGTCGCAGTGATCTTCGTCGTCCCCGGCGCCCGCAAACCGATCCCGGCCGACGACCGCCCTCCCTACAGCCTGGTCGAAGCGCTGCGGTTCATGGCCAAAGCCCCGGAAGTCCGCTGGCTCATGGCCGCGATCATCGTGTTTCTCTTCGCCGCGGCCGGTGCCGGCGCCTTCATGATGTCGCTGTTCCAGCGCGTCCATGGCGTGTCGCTGCAGAACATGAGCTGGATCTATGGCACCGGGCAGGCGCTCGGCCTCGCCGGCCCCCTGCTCGCCGCCATCGCCTGCGACCGCCTGCTGCGCCGCGACATCCGGCTGACCCTGGCGCTGCTGATGGGCATCAGCGTCGCCAGCATGGTTTCCGGCCTGGTCATGGCTCTCTCGGACAACCTGTGGGTCGCCGCCGGGGGCATGCTCGCCACCCAGGTGGCAGGCGGCGCCATGACCGCGCCGGCCTTCGCCGTGCTGCTGACGCTCACGCCGGTGCAGATGCGCGGCACGGTCACCGGCACTCTCTCCGCCCTCATGTACCTGCTCGGCATCGGTCCGGCGCCGGTGGTGACCGGGATGCTGTCCGATGCGCTCGGCGGCGGCGAAATGGTGCGCTATGCCATGGCGCTGACGCTGCTGTTGAATTTCGCCGTCCTGGCCTGTCTGGCGATGAGCAGCCGCGCCCTCGCGGGGTGGCGGAGGCCGGAATCGGAAGCCCCGCCGATCGCGCATCCGGCCTGATCCGAACGGGGGCCGATGGGCGCCCAAGCATCCTCCCGTCCGCGCTCCGCAGCGGTCTGATCGGACCAAGTCACCTCACTTGCTAACTGCCAGCAAGTAAGTTACCGTGCTTGGAAACGAGAGCGAGAGGAGCACGGCGTGGCAACGGTCGCCGCGGCCAGAACCCAGGAAGAGCGGTCCGAATCCGCCCGTCGCGCCATCCGGCAGGCGGCGCTCGAACTGTTCGGCATCAATGGGTACGAGGCCACCTCGCTCAGCATGATCAGCCTGCGCGCCGGCTACAGTCGGGCGCTCGCCCAATATCACTATCCCGACAAGGCCGCCCTCGCCCGCGAACTGCTGCAGGAGCGGATCTCGCGCGACATCCACCTGGATCTGCTCCAGTGCGGCCCGGCCACCACTCCGCCCAAGGCGTGGGCCATGCTGCGCAACCACCTCGCGCTCGTCGCCGATTACTACAGCAACCTTCACGGTGCCGCGGCCCAGTCAGATACGCTGCGCGGCGAGATGGCGCTCCACCAGGCGGCATTGCTGGCCGGCGACGAAGGTCTGCGCCTCAAGGTGGGAGCGCTGACCGCCGAGCTGGTCAAGCGCATCGAGGCGATCCTGACGTGTTGTCGCGACGGCCACCTGATCCGGCCCGAGGTCGAGCCTCATGCCGCTGCGGTGCTGCACGTGCATTCGATCTGGGGCCTGGCTCAGGCCCTGTTCGCCAATCCCAAAGGCGTGCGTCAGGTGCGTCTCGCTTTCGACCAGCTCGGCTTGCTGCTCGAAGGCATGCTGGTCGACCGGACTGAAGGAGCAAGCTGATGGCAGTGGTAAAGCTGGCTGCGGATTACGCCCCGGAGCCCTGCACCGGGTGCCGCCTGTGCGACATCGTCTGCCCAAGCGGCGCGATCAGGATGGTCGAGCGCAAGCCCGTCATCGCCGAGGACTTGTGCATCGGCTGCGGGCGCTGCGTCGATCGCTGCCCCGAGGAGATCATGTGGATGAAGGAGCGGGCCGAGCCGCTCAAGGTCACGGTCACGCCCGAGGAAGCCCCCGCCGAAGAGGTCCTCGCCCTGCTCGAGAAGGCCGGCATCGATCCGACCATCTCGGTCTGCGTCTGCACGCTTACCCCTGCGTCCGAGGTCGCCGGGGCGGTGATCAAGGGCGCGCAGAACCTCGAGGAAGTCTGCGCGATGACCGGGCTGCGCTCGGGCTGCGGCATCTACTGCGTGGCCCCGGCGCTGCGCCTGCTCGAAGCCGCCGGCCGCGACATGACCCCGCCCAAGCAGCACCGCTGGTATCCTTCCGCGCTTTCGCTGTGGGATCTCGATGAGTCGGTCCGCGCCCGTTACCCGGATGCCTTCATCGGCGAGGACCAGGACGCCTTCGATCCCGAGGGCCGCTTCCATCAGACCAAGGAGCAGCAAGCATGACCGCGACCGCCGCCCTCCTGCCGCCCGCCTTCATGCCTTCGGACTACGGCCCGGCCCTGCGCCCGCACGTCTCCGAGCAGATGGATTCGTTTGTCTCGCTGCCCGTGCGCGATCTCTTTCCCTCGTTCGCGCCCGCCATCACCGATGGTGACGAGGCCGATCGCGACAAGGTCCGCGCCGAGACCCGTGCGGCCCTCGCCAAGGTCGACATGTCGCGCATCTCGGCCGACGACACGGTCAACATTCTCGCGTCCGAGCATGGCTTCGGCCTGATGGGCGGCTGGCCCTATGCCGAGATGATCAAGACCATCCGCGAGGTGGTTATCGAGCGGACCGGGTGCCGCAAGGTCAACCTGCGCCTCGCAATCTACCGCGGGTTCCGCGAGGCCGACGAGGTCAACCATCACTTCGGGTTCGACGAGGCCTTCGAGGGCCGGGTCCACGGCCTCGGGCCGTTCGACCAGGGCGTCGAGGTGGAAACCGCGATCGGCCCGATGTACCTAGTGAAGCGCGCGTTCGACAGCACGAAGTTCATTCACGCCTATTACGACGATCCGCGAGAAATGTACTTCAACCGCTTGTTATACAAGTCGTTCAAGTCGTTCTGCATGTCGTATGCGCGGTTCGAGACCCGCTCGATCTACCACTCGATGTTCGGCAACCGCTCGGGCAGCATCATCCCCCGGGCGCTGTTCGATTCCGAATTCATCCAGTGCCGCTATGCCTTCAGCTCGGTCCTCTGCACGACCCCGGTGGGCGTCGTCGGCGTCGATGCCACCACCGATCTCTACGCGATCGACCGCCGCATCACCAGGAGCCACCTCGAGACCTACGGGCGGATGCAGCGCCTGTTTTCCGAGATCAAGGATTGCGTGGCGATCTGGGACGGGGGCCGCTGGGGCTACTATCTGCACAGCGGCGGCCTGATCTTCGGCACGCTGCTGACCAACCATTCGGACTCGTTCGATCTCGACCAGCCAGTCGTCGCCGGTTTCATGCAGGTGCCCGGCGCCCCGGTGAACTTCTCCCGCAACAAGTCGCTGCGCGGGATCGTCGTCAACCAGGCCTGGGTCGGCGCGGGCATTCCCTATGTCACGATGCCCTTCACCACGCCGATGTACATCGTCGGTGAGGAGCAGGCGAAGCTGTGGCGCGAGGATTCCTCGAACCCGATGCTGATGGACCGGGCCAAGGTCGTCGACAGCCTCCAGCAGGGCATCGCGATGGCCTGCGAAAAGGGGCAGACCGACAAGCTGCTCGTGTTCGACGGCTCCTATGGGCACCTTACCTGCAGCCAGTCGCTGGCGGATCATCTGCTCGCCCGCGCACCCGAAGTGGACCGGGTCGTGGGCGAGCAGCTCCTGCCCAAGTGGCTGGCCCAGCGCGGCCTGTCCTGAACCGATGACCAGCCTCGATCTCTTCGCCAAGACCGAGCTGTGGGTGGAAGGTCTGGTCCTCGACGAGGTCGATCTCACCGCGCTCGCCGCATGCGCGGCGGACGTGCTCGGCCTTGCCCGCGAGGAAGTCTTCGTCACCGACGTGAGGGCCGGACACGTCATCTTCGATGTGACCGCGCGCGCAGTCCGGCTGGAAGATATCGCCGGACGCGAGGCCGATCTGCTCGCCCGCCTTGCTCGCTCCCCGGGCGTGACCGTCACCCCCGGAGCCTCGATCCACAGCCACGGCGTGCTGGGAGTGATCGGCGCCCCGGCCGAACAGGCCGGGCAGATCGTCACGGCGGCGGCCGCCATGGAAGCCAACCTGCGCGCTTATGTCTCGCGCTCGGTCGCCGTGCTGTCGACCGGTGGCGAAGTGGCGCGCGGCGAGATCGAGGACACCAATTACGCGGCCATCGCCGAGCTGCTCGGCGCCGCCGGGTACAACACCACCCACGCCGGCGTTGCCGAGGATGACGACGCGGTGATCGCTGGCCGCATCGCTCACCTCGCCGAGGACGGTTATGGCCTCATCGTCACCACCGGCGGAGTCGGGGCGGAGGACAAGGACCGCACCATCGACGCGGTCGCCCGGCTCACGCCCGAGATCGCCACCGCCATCCTCGCCACTTACGAGTCCGGCCACGGCCGCCACGTGAGGCCGCACGTCCGCGTCGCCGCCGCCCGGTTGGGCGATGTCCTGGTAGTCTGCCTCCCCGGGCCCACCCGCGAGGTGCGCGCCGCGCTTCCCGCCCTCGTCACCGGCCTTGCCACCGCCGTTCCGCTACCCGCCCTCGCCGAAGCCGTCGCCGAACCGATCCGGGCGCTGTGGCGCGCGCACGCGCATCCCCAGCATGAAAGCCATCTCACTTGATCGAAATGCTCGCCCCGTCCCTGATGGCGACCGGACTCGTGTTCGGATTGATCCACGCGATGGACCCCGATCACCTGATCACGATCTCCTCGCTGGCGGCCCGGTCCGACGGGCGGGCCTCGGCCTATCGCTGCGCCGCGAGTTGGGCGATGGGCCACGGCACCGTGGTGCTCGGCGCGGTCGCTTCGGCTCTATTGCTCGGCCGCACCATCCCGGCCGGCGTCTCCACCGCCGCCGAGATGGTCGTCGGGCTGATCCTGGTCGTCGCCGGCTCGATGCTGATCTACCCGCTGATTGCGCGTTCGGCCGAACCGCTGCGCGATCCCGTCGGGCCGACCGTAGCGCTACGCCAGAAGGCCCCGTTCATGGTCGGCGTGGTCCACGGCACCGCGGGCAGCGCCGGCATGCTGGCGCTCCTGCCGGCCGCTGCCCTCGCTCCGCTGGCCGGGCTGGTCTACGCGCTGACCTTCTCGGCCGGCACGCTCGCCGGAATGATCGGCTTCAGCCTGCTGTTTGACCGCGCCCGCTCGCTGGCGGTCGATCGCCTCCCCGCCGCGCTGGCCGGGCTCCGGCTGGCGCTGGGCGTCGTCGCGGTCGGGTTCGGCGCGTTCTGGCTGGTCGAGGCCGCGCTCTAGCCATGCCCAGCCGGATCGGCCTGTTCGGAGGGTGCTTCAATCCAGTGCACCGCGGTCACATCGCGGTTGCAAGCGCCGCGCTTGCGCACCTCGGGCTCGACAAGGTCGTGTTCATCCCCTCGGGCCATCCCCCGCTCAAGGGCAATTCCGGCCTGCTCGATGGCGAGGCCCGGCTCGCCCTGCTCGAACGGGCGCTGGCCGATGAGCCCCGCATGGAAGCCAGCCCCATCGAGATCAGGCGCTCCGGCCCGAGCTTCACGGTCGATACGGTTCGCGCGTTGGTTGCCGAGGCTCCGGCCGGGACCGAATGGGTCTTTCTCCTCGGCAGCGATTGCCTGCACCGCCTCCCCGGCTGGAAGGGCATCGACGAGCTTCACCGCATGCTGCGCTTTGCCGTCGTCCAGCGCGCCGGGGCCGAACGCCCGCTCGGCGATGCGCGACTGCTCTCGCTGCCGTGCGACGCCGGCGCGGTCTCCTCCACTCTCGTCCGCGAGCGGCTGGCCCGCGGCGACGCCGTGGATGACCTTGTCCCGCCCGCCGTCGCCGCCTATCTGGCCGCCTCCGGCCACTATCGCACCCCTATCGCGAGCCTGTCATGAGCGACCTCCTCCCCCGCATCGAAGCCACGCTGGCTGAGATCGGCCCTGCCGTGATCGCCTGCAGCGGCGGGATCGACTCCACCCTCCTCGCGCTCGTCGCTCACCGGCGCAGCCGGGCTAACGTCATCGTTGCCCACGCCGTCAGCCCCGCCGTGCCCGACGAGGGCACTGCGCGCGTTCGCGGCCTCGCCGCCGATGAAGGCTGGGATCTCAGGGTGGTCCGCTCCGGCGAATTCGTCGACGAGAACTACCTCGCGAACCCGGTCAACCGCTGCTACTTCTGCAAGTCCAACCTCTACGCCAGCCTCGACGCCGTCCGGGCCGAGTTCGGCGAAGGCGCGACGATCCTCTCCGGGGCCAATGTCGATGATCTGGGCGAATACCGCCCCGGCCTGATCGCCGCCTCGGAAAAGGGCGTGCGCCACCCGTGGATCGAGGCCGGGTTCGGCAAGCGGGAGATCCGGGCCCTCGCCCGCGAACTCGCGCTGCCGTTTGCCGACCTCCCGGCCTCGCCTTGCCTGGCGAGCAGGCTCTACACCGGCACCCGCGTCACCGCCGAACGGCTGCGCGCCGTCCATGACGGCGAGGCGCTGGTCCGCGACCGCACCGGCCTCGGCGTCGTGCGCTGCCGCGTGCGTGAGGATACGATGCTGGTGGAAGTACCCGAGCAGGACCGCGGCCAGATTACCCCTGCCCTCCTCGACGAGCTTGCCTCCCTGGCCCGCTCGATCGAGCCCGGCATCGTCGCCGCCCGGCTCGATGCGCAAGCGTACAGTCCCGGCCGGGCCTTCGTAGGCCAGAAATGATCCCCGGCTTCGTTCACGACACCGACCGGGCCGCCCGGCTTGGCATGCCCGAGGCGATTTTCTGCGAGGGCAAGGACGCCTTCGCACTCGGCGCGATTCTCGCCGAACTGGTGCGCGAGGGCCGTCCGGCGCTGTTTACCCGCCTCTCGGCCGAGCGCCACGCCGGCCTTGATCCGGCGCTCGCCGAGGCGATGGACTACGATCCCCAGTCCAGCACCGGCATCGTCCACGGCACCCTCGCCCCGCGCCGCGGGCAGGTCGCCGTCGTCACCGCCGGCACGTCGGACTTGCGGGTGGCCCGCGAAGCCCAGCGCACGCTCGAATTCTCGGGGATCGCCGCAGAGCTCGTCGCCGATGTCGGCGTCGCCGGCATCCATCGCCTGTTCGCCCGGCTCGATCACATCCGCAGCTTCGACATCGTGATCGTCGTCGCGGGCTGGGATGCGGCGCTCGCCTCGGTCATGGGCGGGCTCGTCGGGCAGCCGGTCATCGCCGTGCCCTCCTCCACCGGCTACGGCGTCGCCGCGGGCGGCACCAGCGCGCTCCATTCCATGCTCGCCAGCTGCGGCCAGGGGGTCATGGTCACCAACATCGACAACGGCTTCGGCGCCGCCTGCGGCGCGATCCGCATCCTCAATCTGCTGGAACGGGCATGACCAACACCTCCATCGTCCTGCGCACCCCGTCGGGCATCAGCGGCGACATGCTGCTCACCGGCCTCGCCCGGCTGTCGGGCATCAGCAATGCCGAACTGTCCGCGCTGGTTGACCAGATCGGGGTCGATGCGCTGCGCGACTGCGTGACCATCGAGGACACCCACGTCGACTGGATCACCGGGTCGCGCGCCACGATCGATCTCCCCCACGAGCACCATCACCGCACCCTCGGTACGATCCTCGAGATCATCGCCGCCAGCGCGCTCGAGCCGCGCGCCAAGGACCTCGCCACCCGCGCCTTCACCATCCTCGCAGAGGCCGAGGCCAGGGTTCACGCCTGCACGATCGACGAGGTTCACTTCCACGAGGTCGGCGCGCTCGATTCCATCCTCGATACTTGCATCGCGTCCGCGCTGTTCGTGCGGATCGATCCCGCGGCGTTCCATTGCAGCCCGCTCCCGCTGTGCGACGGCACGATCCGCTGCGAACACGGCCTCCTCGCCAGCCCGCCCCCGGCCGTGCAGGAAATGCTGGCCGGCGTCCCGGTCTATGGCGTGGATGCGCGCGGCGAGACCGTCACCCCCACCGCCCTCGCCTTCCTCAAGGCCGCCGGCGCGGTGTTCGGCAAGTGGCCGCAGTGCGAGGTCGTCCGGGCCGAGCGGGTCTATGGCGGCAAGGTGTTCGAGACCCTGCCCAACGGCGCGATGTTCTTCCTGGTCCGGACATGACCGCCGCCTCCGCCCCGAAGCCGCAGGCCCCCGCGGCCCACGATATCTCGCGCCTGCTGTTCGCCGGCGTCTCAGGAACCCACCATGCCGTGGTGGAGGCGACCGAACCCGGAATTATCGCCGGCACCCGCCTGCTCGACCCGGCCACTACGCCCGCCCCCGCCGGGACCTGGTCGCTGCTGGTGGAGGAAGGCGCCCGGGTCGAGCCCGGCCAACCGCTCCTGCGCGTCACCGGCACGGCTGCCGAACTCGGCGTGGCGGAGGACTATATCCTCGGCTCGCTCGGGTTCGCCTCCGGCATCGCCGCGCGGGCCAGCGCCGTGCGCGCCGCCTGCCCCGCGGAGATGTCGATCGCCTGCGGCGGCTGGAAGAAGCTGCCCGCCGCGCTCAAGCCATTGCTGCGCGCCGGTCTCGCCGTCGCCGGTGTCCTGCCCCGCCTGGTCGAAGGCGATTTCGTCTACCTCGGCAAGAATTCGGTCACCCTGCTCGGCGGGGTCGAACCGGCCATCTGCGCCGGCGTCGCCGTGGGCCATGGCCCGGTGGCGATCCAGGTCCGCAATGTCGCCGAGGCGCTCCACGCGATCGGCTGCGGCGCGGGCGTGATCATGGTCGACACCGCGGACCTGGCCGACTTGCGCGATGTCGTCGCCGCCCTGACCGAGCGGAACTTGCGCGATAAGGTCCGCCTTGCTTTCGCCGGCGGGGTCCGCGTTGAAGACCTGCCGGCCGTCCACGCCGCTGGGGCCGACACGGTGGACATGGGCCGCGCGATCCTCGACGCGCCAATCCTCGACCTGCGCCTGCGCGTCCTGCCGCGCTAGTCTCCGGCTCGTTCGGGCCCAGGCAGCCGGGCCTCAGCTGCGCACTCGCCCCCGCTTGGTCGCGCTAGGCTTGGCCGCACCACGCTTCACGGGTACCGGCTTGCCGCTGGCCGCCTTGCCGCACGGCCATTCCTTGCGCGTCGCCGCAAACACCGCTTTCGCCGCCGACTGGTCGCGCTCGTCGGGACGGGCGCGCAGGTAGTCCACCGTCACGTCGCGCAGCCGCTTGATCGTGACGTCGCCCGGGATGCAGCTCTTCTGCCGCGCCGCTTCGCGCGTGGCGTTGAACGCGTCGACCGCGCCCGTGACATAGGCGATGCACTCGTAGGTCCGGTCGACATAGCCCCGGTCGCCATGCTCGGCGGTGCACACCTCGTAGAGCTGGTCGCCGCTGTAGAACCCCGCCGAAGCGACTGAAGGCGTCAACGCCGCCAGCCCCACGCAAGCCCCGCCGAACCACCGCATCGCAAGTCCTTCCTGCTGCCGCGCCGACCTCCCGGGCAGCGTCCACACTGAAAATTAAGCCGCCCCGCCTAGGTTCCGCCCCCGCACGGAGACCTTGATGAGCCTCGCGACCACATTGTGCCATGCCCTCAGCAAGCGCCTGATGAAGGCGCCCGAGGTGCGTACTGCCGATCAGGGAGCCTACCAGCAATGGCGCGAGGACAGCCTCACCCGCAGCTGGGCGCGCTTCGCCGACTCCGGGATCGCCGGCAAGGACGTTCTCGACTTCGGCTGCGGCGAGGGTCACCTCGGGCTGTTCATCGCCGGCAAGGGCCTCGCCCGCTCGGTCGTGGGGGTCGAGATCGACCTCGCCGCGCTGGCTCACGCCCGCGCCAACGCCGCCGCCTATTCCGGCCCGACGCCGGTCAGCTTCCTCGAAGGCGGCGCCCATGGCTTGCCGGTGGCCGATGCCTCGGTCGACACAATCCTCGCCTTCGATTGCCTCGAACATGTCATGGACCCCGCCGGCGTCGTGGCCGACTGGTTCCGCGTGCTGCGGCCCAACGGCCGTGTGCTGATCGAGTGGTTCCCCTTCCGCGGCCCCTGGGGCCCGCACATGGAAGCGCTGATCCCGATCCCGTGGGCCCATGTCCTGTTCGGCGAGAAGGCGATGTTCGCGACCGCCGCGGCGATCTACGAAGATCCCGCCTTCGTCCCCCGCCACTGGGACCTCGACGAGACCGGCGCGAAGAAGCCCAACAAGTGGACCCAGTGGCAGACGTTCGCCGAGCAGGCCTACGTGAACCAGCTCACCCTGCCCCAATTCACGCGCATCGCGAACCGCACCGGCTTCACGATCGACCGGCTCGATCGCAAGGGCTTCGGATCGGGCGCGGGTGGGCTCAGGCAGCGCATCGGCGACGCCGCCATGGCCGCGCCTTTCGTCGGCGAATACTTCACCAGTCACTACCTGATCGAACTCGTCCGGCCCTGATCGGCGACGTGCCGTCGCGAACCTTTTTCTCACGGGTTTGACGGCAATCAATTCCCCACTGCCGCTCGCTGAATAAGATGCATCAACAAGGCATCAATTTGCCCGGAGAGCGTCATGCCAAACACGGCCGCCGATCACGATCCCGTCAGCCTGATGGAAGCGGCGCTGACCCGCGCCGCCGAGCGGGTCGGCGACATTACCGCGCCGGTCATCGAGCGGCTCTATGCCCGCTGTCCCGCCTCGCGGGCGCATTTTGCCGAACTCGGTTCCGACAAGATCGGACGCCTCGAAGCGGACATGGTCGAAAACACCCTGTTCGCACTGATGGAATGGCTCACCGACGGGGCGACGATTGCCATCAACCTCGGTGATACCGTACCCCACCACATGGCCGTGCTGGGTATCGGGGTCGATGCCTTTGCCGCGCTGGTCGAGGAGACTGCCGGCGTCGTGATCGACACCATCCCCACCGATCGCCCGGCCGAGCGCGCAGTGTGGCAGCGCATCCGCGACGAAATCCTGGAAGTCGTCGCCAGCTCCGCCGAGTGGGAGCACGAGCGGCTCGCCCTGTCCCCGGCCTCGGGCCGGAGCGCCGCGGGCGGCTGCCCGGTGCACGCCCGCGCCTAGCCCGGTCCGGCCGGCTTCGGGCAGGCACGGTGGAGGCGCGATTGCATTTCGCGCCCCGGGGCGATATGGGCCGCGCTTCTCTCCGGCGCCGGTCCGCCGCGCCAGCCCCATTCAAGGAAATGCCCGTGTCCCGTCGCCGCCAGATCTACGAAGGCAAGGCCAAGATCCTCTACGAAGGCCCAGAGCCGGGCACGCTGATCCAGTATTTCAAGGACGATGCGACCGCGTTCAATGCCCAGAAGAAGGGCACGATCAACGGCAAGGGCGTGATCAACAACCGCATCAGCGAGTATGTGTTCACCCGTCTCTCGCACATCGGCATTCCCACCCACTTTATCCGCCGCCTCAACATGCGCGAGCAGCTGGTCCGCCAGGTCGAGATCATCCCGATCGAGGTCGTCGTGCGCAATGTCGCCGCGGGTTCGATCTCCAAGCGCCTCGGCATCCCCGAGGGCGAGCCGCTGCCCCACACCCTGATCGAATACTACTACAAGGACGATGCGCTCGGCGATCCGATGGTCGCCGAAGAGCATATCGCCTGCTTCGGCTGGGCCAACAACGAGGAGATGCAGGACATCTCGTCGATGGCGATCCGCGTGAACGACTTCATGGTCGGCATGTTCGCCGCGATCAACATCCGGCTGGTCGACTTCAAGCTCGAGTTCGGCCGCATCTGGGACGGCGATTACAGCCGCGTGATCCTCGCCGACGAGATCAGCCCCGACGGTTGCCGGTTGTGGGACATGGTCACCGGCGAAAAGCTCGACAAGGACCGCTTCCGCCGCGATCTCGGCGGCGAGGAAGAAGCCTACCAGGAAGTCGCCCGCCGCCTCGGCCTGCTCGAGAACGATGGTGGCCCGAGCGAGGTCTTCGACCTCACCAAGCACCGCAAGCTGCGCGGGAAGTAATCGGCTCATCGGAGGCCCTTCCCGCTCGTGGGGAGGGGACCGCCGCCGCAGCCGGCGGTGGAGCAAGCGCGCCGGCACCCTTGTCGTGCATTGCTAAATATCTGTCATAAAATGATAAAACTGGATTTCCGCACCCCGCTACAAGCGCGCGGAGCCTGCCAGTTGCTTCGGGTCGCACGTTGACTTCCGGCAGGCTCGACCGTCGGCGCCTGTCAATCACCCCCTGCCAGTCACCCCCTTGCCGCCGATCCCGCACGCCCTACCCTCGCGCGCGATGCTGCGCCGCCTGATTCTCCTTCTCTCGCTCACCCTCTCCCTCGCCGCCTGCGCCCAGCCGGGCCGGTCCGGCTCGCTCGCCTCCGCGCCGCGCCCGCGGCCGGTCTGGGCGATGCTGGAGAGCGACATCCCGCTCGACCCGGCGTTCCGCGCCAGCCGCCTCGCCAACGGCATGCGCTTCGTCGTGCGTCGCAATGCGACGCCCAAGGGCACGATCCTCGTCCGCATGGAAGTCGAGGCCGGCTCCCTCGACGAGACCGATGCGGAGCGCGGCTATGCCCACTTCGTCGAACACATGGCCTTCAATGGCTCCACCCGCGTGCCCGAGGGCGAGATGGTCCGCCTGCTCGAGCGCAACGGCCTGGCCTTCGGCGCAGACACCAACGCCCAGACCAACTTCCACTATACGCTCTACACCCTCGACCTGCCCCGCGCGGATCCCGCCCTGCTCGACACCGCGCTCATGCTGATGCGCGAGACCGCGAGCGAGCTCACCATCTCGCCCGAGGCCGTCGCGCGCGAACGCGGCGTCGTCCTCTCCGAAATGCGCGACCGCAACACCTACGCCTTGCGCGCCGCGATCGACGAGATGCGCTTCACCAACCCCGGCGCGCGCTACACCGAGCGCATCCCGATCGGCACGCCCGAGGCCCTGAACGCCGCCACCGCCGATAGCCTGCGGGCGTTCTGGCGCCGCGAGTACGTGCCGGCGAAGACCACCGTCGTCGTCGTCGGCGACTTGCCCGCCGATGCGGTCGAAGCCGCCATCCGCAAGCACTTCGAGGACTGGCAGGCCGCACCGGTCGAACCCCAGCCCTCCGCCGGTCCGGTTTCCTACTCCGACAAGGGCCGCACCGCGGTCTACGTCGATCCCGCCCTGTCCGAACGCGTGTCCGCCTCGCGTAACGGTCCCTACGAGGACCGCCCGGATTCCGTCGCCAAGCGGCGCGAGAACCTGCTGCGCCAGATCGGCTACGACATCCTCGGCCGCCGCTTCGAGAGCCTCGCCCGCCAGCCCGACCCGCCGTTCCGCACCGCCTCGCTCTCCACCGGCGACGTGTTCCGCGCCGGGCGCACCACCAGCCTCGAGGTCGGCACGGTCGATGGCGGCTGGCGCAGGGGGCTCACCGCCGCCGCCCGAGAATATCGCCGCGCGCTGACCTATGGCTTCACCAAGGCCGAAGTCGCCGAGCAGATCGCGATCACCCGCGCCGCGCACCGCAATGCCGCGGCCGCCTCACCCACGCGCAGCAACGCCGCCCTGGTCGGCGCGGCGCTGGCGCTGGTCCGCGACGACGTGGTCCCCGCCACCCCGGAAAGCTCGCTCGAGCGGCTCGAAGCGTTCGTCCCGGACATCACGCCGGGCGCGGTACTGGCCGCGCTCAAGCGCGAGGCGCTGCCGCTCGACGATCCGCTGCTGCGCTTCGCCGGCCGCCGCGCGCCCGAGGGCGGCGCTCCTGCGATCCGCACCGCCTGGAACGAGGCCGTGCGCGGCCATTTCGGCCGCGTCGGCGCCCCACCGCCCGCTGCATTCGCCTACACCGACTTCGGCCCTGCCGGGACGGTCGTCTCCGATACCCGCGAACCCGCGCTCGGCATCCGCCTCGTCCGCTTCGCCAATGGCGTACGTCTCAACCTCAAGCAGACCACGCTCGAACGTGACCGCGTGCTCGTCCAGCTCACGCTCGACGGGGGCGACCTGCTCAACACCCGCGCCCGCCCGCTCGCCACCGAGTTGACGAGCAACTTCGCGACCGGTGGCCTCGGCAAGCATAGCCAGGACCAGCTGCAGTCGATCCTCGCCGGCCGCACCGTGGGTTTCGCGCTCCAGTCCGGCGCGGAGGCATTCACCGCCGTCAGCCAGACCACCCCGGCCGATCTCGAGCTCCAGCTCGATCTCATGACTGCCTACCTCACTGATCCCGGCTACCGGCCCGAAGGCGAGACCGTCTATCGCCAGTCGATCAACAACTTCTTCGCCCAGCGCCTCGCGACCCCCGGCAGCGCGCTCGGCACGTCGCTTGGCGGGCTGCTCTCCGACAACGACCCGCGCTTTACCCTCCAGCCGGTCGAAGCCTACCGCGCGCTCGACTTCGCCCAGCTCAAGTCCACCATCGGCGACCGGCTCGCCCACGGCGCGCTCGAGGTGGCGATCGTCGGCGACGTGCCCGAGGACGATGCGATCGCCCTCGTCGCCCGCACACTCGGCGCGCTGCCGCCGCGCGAGGCCGATTTCCGGCCCTACGCCGAACAACGCGAGCGCGGCTTCACGCGTGATCTCTCGCGGCGGATCGTCCGCCACACCGGCGCGGCCGACCAGTCGATCGTCCGGCTGACCTGGCCGACCCGCGACGGCGAAGACCCGGTCGAGGCGATGAAGCTGGAACTGCTCGAGAAGGTCATGCGGATCGAGCTCGTCGACACGATCCGCGAGAAGCTCGGCAAGGCCTATTCGCCCGCGGCCGACAGCGTCACCCCGCGGGTCTGGCGCGGCTACGGCACCTTTGCCATCGCCGCCTCGGTCAACCTCCCCGATCTTCCAGTCACCCGCGCCGCGATGACCGAGACCGTGGCCCAGCTGATCGCCGCCCCGGTCAGCGCCGACGTTCTCCAGCGCGCCCGCGAGCCGATGCTGGAAACACTCGACAACGCACTGAAAACGAACCGTTCCTGGCTCACCCTGGTCGATCGCGCCCAGTCCCAGCCGGACCGTATCGACCGCCAGCTTCAAGCCCGCGCCCGCCTCGCCGCGCTGACTGCGGCCGATATCCAGGCGATGGCTGCCAAGTATCTGGCCCCTGATCGCGCCGTCGAGATCGACACGATTCCGGAAGGTGTGCCAGAGCCCTGAGAAGTGCGAAAAGGGCCATCCGGCCTTTTCCTTGGCGGCACCGGCTCACTCCCCCGGGGAATGGGCCGGTGCCGCAATCCCCACGGATGTGGATGGCGCACCCAACGAAGATCCCCAACAACCGATTCAAACGCTTCCTTAACCCCTACCCGGCTATCGCACCCTCCGGATCCACATTCGGTTGCCAGTGCAAATGGTTAACAGTGCTCTCGCAATCGCCGCCCGCCGCGCCCGCACCTTCCTCGGGCGCCTGAGGCGCAACACTGCCGGCAACGTGCTCGCGCTCACCGCCGCGGCGCTGCCGCCGATCCTGATTCTCGTCGGCGGCGCGGTCGACATGAGCCGCGCCTACATGGCCCAGACCAGCCTCCAGAATGCTTGCGACGCGGGCGTGCTGGCCGGCCGCCGCGCGCAGGCCAAGTCCGGCAGTTGGGGCACGACCGAGCAGGCCAAGGCCCAGCGGATGTTCGACATAAACTTCCAGGCCAGCTCCGCCAACGCCACCGGCACGACCTTCACCGCGACGAACCCCACCACCGGCGTGATCAGCGCGACCGCGACGACCAACGTGCCCGCGACGATCATGAAGATGTTCGGGACTACCCAGTTCCCCCTCACCGCCACGTGCAGCGCGGAGTTCCAAGTCTCGAACATCGACGTCATGCTGGTGCTCGATACAACCGGCTCGATGGCCTGCCGCCCCGACGGCAGCAACTGCTATTCGGATTCGACCTCCAAGATCGAGGGCCTGAAAAGCGCGATCCGCTCGTTCTACTACACGCTCGCCGCCGCCGTGCCGTCGGGCAGCACCACCCGCGTCCGCTTCGCCTTTGTGCCCTACAACGGCACGGTCAACCTGACGAACTTCGTCTCTGGCGGCTCGCCAGTAGTCACGCAGAGCTACCTCTCAAGCTCCACCAACTACCAGACGCGGCTCTATCACTTCGATCAGCCGAACTACACCAGCAGCACCAGCTCGGCGGTCACCTACGAGACCTACGGCGGTACCGCCACGCCGACCCAGATCACGCAGGCGGATTGCACCAACTACGGGATCAACAAGTACCCGACCTCGGGCCAGACCACGACCACCACCGGCACCCAGCCAGGCAACGTCGTGACAACGACCTACGCCTACTATTCGTGGATCAACAACTGCGGCAACTGCCAAGGCAACAGCGGCAACGGCAACGGCAACCTGCCCAAGGGCACCTGCGTTCGCAGCAAGACGGTCGATACGACCACCTATACCCTGGCGTCTTACGGGCTCAGCCCGACCACGCCCTATCGCTACACCCAGGCTTCGCTCGATACCGCGAACCTCAAGGCGCTGACCGCCACCAATATCGCCACCGAAGTCGCCTCGACCGCGACCGTGCCGGCCGCCGGCTACACAACCGGCTACTACGATCCGATCACCCTCGGATCGCTCTCCGGCGCCACCGGCATTACCGCCACCAGCACGACGTGGAATGGCTGTATCGAGGAGCGCAGCACCGTCAACTCGCTGTTCACGAACAACACCGTCCCGTCGGGCGCGCTCGATCACGATCTCGTCTCGGCCCCCACCGCCACCGCCACGACCCAGTGGAAGCCGTGGATCCCCAGGCTGGTGTGGAACCGCTGGCAATCTGCCACGCTCGACACGACGACGGATTACGATTCCGAGCAGGACCGCCAGACCTCCGGCGGCTACAGCCTCTGCGCTCCGGCGGCGAAGAACTTCGCCACGGTCGACACCTCGGTGCCAAACACCGTCCCCAGCTGGATCGAGACGTATCTCGCCACCCTCGTCGCCAACGGCAACACCTATCACGATATCGGCATGATCTGGGGCGCGCGGCTCGCCGCCACCAACGGGATCAACGCCACCACGGTCAACGCCGGCAATGTCAGCTCGGTCAGCCGCCACATCATCTTCCTGACCGACGGCGACACCGCGCCCAACATCGATCTCTACAATTCCTACGGCCTGGAATCGCTCGACAACCGCGTCGCACCCTCGGGCAACTCCAACTCGCAGCTGGCG
>Ga0068858_100001224_pt1 | contig 26559 bp, 20 predicted proteins | sample KBSSwiS12_FD_66589 | JGI IMG/M metagenome (GOLD analysis project Ga0068858, IMG submission 66589) | Switchgrass rhizosphere microbial communities from Kellogg Biological Station, Michigan, USA - KBS Switchgrass S1-2 | ecosystem: Host-associated > Plants > Roots > Rhizosphere > Soil ... | reverse complement strand
TGCGCGTTGTCCTGGCCGAGGAGTGCGTGAACGAGCGAGGACGCCGACTCCGGCCGGCCGCTGCCGCCCCACTGCATGGTCCGCGAGATCGCGATCTCCAGCCCCTCGACCGGCATGAACTGGAAGCGCCCGCCGATCAGCTTCGCGTGTTCCGGACCGGTGCGTTGCGTCAACTGGCCGATGAACAGGTCGGTGCGCCACGGGCCGAGCCAGCTGAACGGCACGGCGGCGAACGGCCGGTCGTCGTCCTTGCGCCAGCCGACGGCCGGCACCGGCCGGGCGGCGGCGTCGAGGATCAGGCTGCCGGTCCAGGACGGCCCCCAGTGCCGCCGCTCGACCGAGGCGTAGATCCGGCCGGCGCCGAGGGGAGCGCTGATCGCGCTCTCGTCGAAGGTCCACGGATGATCGTCGCCGGCGCGCACGGCGACGCCGATGCGGGCCTGGACCTGGCCGTCGAGAAGCGAGGTCGTGGCCCGAAGCTGGACGCCGCCGTCCCCGCGCATCACCGGGCGCAGCAGCGGCGGCAGATCGTTGCCCGGACCGCCGATGGCGGCGATCACGCCGTCCCTCGCCTCGGGGTCGAGCGCCAGAGGCGTGTCCGGGACAGGCATTCCCGGGACTTCGCTTCGCAGAGCCCGCTGCCGGGAAATGGCCTCGTCGAGCGAGAGGCCGGCATGACTTGCCCCGGGCAGTGCCGCGAGTGCCGCCCAGGCGAGCAGAGCCGTGGAGGAACGGGAGCGAATCGTCGGTCCTTCGGTCGGACCGGCGACGCAGCAATTTGCCTGCCCGGGACGCTCGGTCCCGGGGGCGTCATCCGACCGTTACGAGTCCAGGCCGCGGATCGGCCGCTTGTCCGGCCCGGTCGGCGGGATCTCGACCACCTTGTCCTCGGTTTCCTCTTCCTTGTAGCTGCCGGGCTGCTTCTCGCTGGCCTTCTTTTCCGACTGCTCGAGCGCTTCGCGCTGCGTTGCGGGGCTGGGGTGGTGGCTCATCGTCGTCTCCAGGGAGCGCGCCATGGCGCGATGGCGCCAGTACACCCGTGTCGCGCGTGAACGCCTAGTCGCGAAGGTCGCGCCTTGCTGTGGGAAATGACTGGCAGACGAAACCCGCTACCCTGGCCGACACTCGGGCGCCACCCCGCACGACCGGAGACGACGATGCCGACCCCTTCCGCGCCGCGCCATTTCTCGATGATCCGCGGCTTCCAGCTGGCCGACCTGTTCACGCTCGGCAACGCCGCCTGCGGCGTCGGCGGGGTGCTGATGGCGATGCGCCACCTCGCCAGCCGCGACCCGTCCGACCTGCTGCTGGCGGCGGCCTTCGCCCCGGCCGCCTTCCTCTTCGACGTGCTCGACGGACGGATCGCCCGCTGGCGCCACACCTCCTCGGCGCTCGGCCGCGAGCTCGACTCGCTCGCCGATGTCATCTCCTTCGGCGTCGCCCCCGCCGCCCTCGCCTACGCGGCCGGCCTGAACGGCCTGTGGGACGCGGTCATCCTGGTCTATTTCGTCTGTTGCGGCGTCTCGCGGCTGGCGCGCTACAACGTCACCGCCGAGAGCCTCTCGGCGGGAAGCGACAAGGTGGCCTACTTCGAGGGCACGCCGATCCCGACCAGCGTGCTGCTGACCGCGGTGCTCGCCTTCGCCGCCTGGCAGGCGCGCATCGGTCCCACCCTCTACGGCGGTGCCTGGAGCCTGCCGGGCGGCCAGCTCCATCCGCTGGCGCTGCTGTTCGCGCTCTCGGGGACGCTGATGGTCAGCAAGACGCTGCGGATTCCAAAACTTTAGGCCGGGCCGGGCTTCACGGCTGCAGCTTCCAGCCGGCGTTCTCGATCTTCACCATCACCTGGCTGCGCGAATCCACGCCGTTGTGATCCGACGGGCTCATGTTGTAGACGCCCTCCGAGCCGACGAAGTCCTTCAGGTTCTCGATCGCGTCGCGCAGCGCGGCGCGGAATTCCGGCGTTCCCGGCCGCGCCTTCTTCAAGGCCTCGCGCGAGGCCTGCTGGATGATCAGCAACGCATCCCAGGCCGTCGCCGCGAACAGCGAGCGCGAACCCGCGCCGTAGGCCTTCTCGAAGCGGTTGACGAAATCGACCGCGGGCTTGCGTGTCGGGTTCGATTCCGGCAACTGCTCGGCCACCAGCACCGGCGCCACGGTCATGAAGCTTCCTTCCAGGCTCTTGCCGCCAACCCGCAGGAAGTCGTTGTTGGCCACGCCCTGGGTCTGGTACACGAGGCCCTTGTAGCCGCGGCTCGCCAGCTCGATCTGCGGCAGCGCGCCGGGCGTGCCGGCGGCGAAGATGTAGACGGCATCCGGAGCCGCGGCGACGATCTTCAGCACCTGGGCGGTGACGCTCGCATCGGTGGGGTTGTAGCGCTCGCTGGCGATGATCTTGAAGCCCCGCGCCGGCGCCGCCGCCTCGAGCGCCTTGAGGAAGCCTTCGCCGTAGCTGGTGGCGATGCCGATCGTCGCGATCGCCTTGCCCTTGGCGTTCTTCTGCATGTGGTCGAGCACCAGGGCGATCGAGATCGGCTCGGTCGGCGAGAGCTTGAACGCCCATTTGCGCGGCCCGTCCTGGGGCAGGACGATCGCCCCGCCGCCGGCGAGCGAGACCACCGGCACCTGCGACCCGCCGGCCGTTTCCACCACCGCGAGCGAGGTCGGGGTGACCGAGGAGCCGATGATCAGGTCGACCTTGTCCTCGTTGATCAGGCGCTGTGCGTTCTTCGTCGCCGTGGTGGTGTCGGTGCCGTCGTTGAGGATCGTGAAGCGAACCTTCTCGCCGGCCAGCTCGCCGGGCCACAGCTTCAGCGCCTGCTCGGCCGGAATGCCGAGCGAGGCACCCGGGCCGGTGGTGGACAGGGTGACGCCGATGTGGATGTCGGCGAGCGCCGCGAGCGGGGCGAAGGCCAGCGCGAAGGCGGCGAGCAGGGGGCGCGAGCGCCGGGTCGAGGCGAGGGCGAGCATCGGATCTCCTGGATGTCGGAGGACGCATCCTCGCCGTCCACCCTCGGGCTGTCCTCGGGAGAGTCCCGGGGCCCGGAGCTTTTCAGGCAGGTCTATCCTCGACGACGACCCCCTTCTTCGAACCCTCCGCCATGTTCGTTCGCAACTGCTGGTACGTGATCGCCTGGGATCACGAGGTGCCCGAGGACGGCCTCTTCAGCCGCACCGTGCTCGGCGAGGCGATCCTGCTCTATCGCACTGCCGGCGGCGAGATCACCGCCCTGCGCGACCGCTGCTGCCATCGCCTCGCGCCGCTCTCCAAGGGCAGGAAGGAAGGCGACTGCGTGCGCTGCGGCTATCACGGCCTGCTGTTCGACGCCACCGGCCGCTGCATCGAGATCCCGGGCTCCGAGACGGTGCCTGCGAAAGCGCGGGTGCAGCGCTATCCGCTGGCGGTGAAGAACAAGTGGGTGTTCGTCTGGATGGGCGATCCGGCCCGGGCCGACCCGGCGCTCCTGCCCGACAACTTCTCCTGCGACCACCCGGACTGGGACTACCTGCCCGGCTACCTGCACTACTCGACACCGCAGCAGCTCATCTGCGACAACCTGCTCGACTTCTCGCATCTCAGCTACGTCCACGAGAAGACCCTGGGCGGCACGACCGCGATCGCCCAGGCGCGGGCCGAGATCGAGGCGGTGCCGCGCGGCATCCGGGTCACGCGCCGGGTGCACGACGTGCCGCCGCCCCCCTACTACCGCGCGGTGCGGCAGCTCCCGGGCAACCTCGACCGCTGGTTCATCTACGACTTCCTCCTTCCCGGCACCTTGCTGATGCATTCCGGCGGCCGTCCCGTCGCCGATCCCGAAGACGACATGCGCCGTGCCGTGCGCCTGCACAGCTGCCAGACGGTGACGCCGGAAACGGCGACCAGCACCCACTACTTCTTCCAGCAGTCGCGCCGGGTCGATGAGGGCGACCATTCGATCGCCGAGGCGCTCTACAAGGCGCTGCTGGTGGCGTTCGAAGAAGACCGGGCGATGATCACGGCGCAAAGCCAAGCGATCGATGCCGACCCGGAGGCACCGATGCTGCCGCTGGCAATGGACGCCGCGGTGGTGCGCTTCCGCAAGCTCGTGGCCGAGACGATCGCCGCCGAGCGCGGCGAGCGCGCGGCGCCGCCGACGACGCCTCAGCCGGCGCGGGACGAGCGCGACGCGCGCTCGATCGCCTGACTGGCGAGCATTTCGGTCGAGACCGAGCGCTCGAGCGGCGAGCGCGAGAGCCCCGAGACGTCGTAGTGCATGTTCTCGTACAGCTCGGCAGCGGCCGGATGGGCGCCGAGGATCGCATCGAGCGCCGGCCCGGGCAGCGGCGTGGCGAGAGCGGACTGCAGCCGGCGCACCAGGGCCAGGTACTGGTCGGCGCCGACGCCGACGCCGCGCGCTTCCACCCGCTCGAGCAGGCGGGACAGGGCGATCACCGTTTCGAGACGGGTCTGGAGGGGTTCGAGGTCAGGCGCAGCCATGGCGGATATCGGTCTGGGCCCCGCGCAGGCAGGGCGATACCAGCCAAGTGAGGCTGCCCGGCCGGGATTCAACCCGGTCCCTGCCAATCCCCGCCGAGCGCCTTGATCAGGAACACCGAGGTCAGCAGGCGCTGGCCGCCGAGCTGCGCCGCGAGGCGCTCGGCCGAGAGCAGCGACTGCTGGGCGGTGATGACGTCGAGGTAGGTGGTCGCGCCGCCTTCGTAGCGCGCATTCGCCAGGTCGAGCACCTTGCGCGCGGTCTCGACCGCGGTGCGCGCCTGCCGATCGGCGCGCTCGAGCGCCGCCAGGCCGGTGATCCCGTCCTCGACCTCCTGCATCGCCGTCAGGACGACGCGGCGGTAGCTGGCGACCGTGGCGTCGTAGTTGGCCTTGGCGATGTCGACGTTGGCGCTCAGCCGGCCACCGCTCAGGAGCGGCTGGGTCACGGTGGCACCGAGCGACCAGAGCAGGCTCGATGCCTCGAACAGGCTGGTGAGCGAGCGCGTCTCGAAGCCGGCCACGGGGCTGATCGTGATGCTCGGATAGTAGGCCGCGGCGGCGACGCCGATCTGCGCGTTCGCCGCCGCCATCGCCCGCTCCGCCGAGGCGACGTCGGGCCGGCGCTGGAGCACGTCGGACGGCACGCCGAGCGGCACGATCGGCGGCTCGAGCGCGGCGATGTCGGGAGCGAGCTCGAACGCCGGCGCGGGCGTGCCCGTGAGGGTGGCCACCGCATGCTCGAACAGGTCGCGCTGGCGGCGCAGCAGGTCGACCTGGGTCAGGGTGGTGTCGAGCAGGGCCTGCTGCTGCGCCACCTCGAGCCCGGACGAAGCGCCCAGGTCATGGCGCGCGCTGACGAATTCGAGCGAGCGCCGCTGCAGGGCGATCGAGCGGGCCAGGACGTCGAGCTCGATGTCGGTCGCCCGCAGGTTGAAGTAGGCGGTGGCGAGATCGGTTCCGAGCAGCAAGCGGGCGTTCTCGAGGTCGGCGGCGGACTGGTCGGCGCTCGCCTCGGCGCTTTCCACGCTGCGCCGGACGCGGCCGGCGAGGTCGAGCTCGTAGCTGACGACGAGCAGCGGCACGAAGTCGTTCTGCACCGTCGAGAAGTTGTCGCTGCCGTAGTTGGTGAGCGGACGGTTGGCGGAGATGTGCTGCCGGGTCGCGCGGGCGGCGATGTTCGCGTTCAGGCCCTGGCTGGCCGAGGCGGTACGGACGAAGGCGCGCGCCTGCTCCAGCCGGGCGGCGGCGAGAACCAGGGTCGGGCTCTGCGCGATCGCCTGCTGCTGCAGGGCGTCGAGGCGCGGGTCGCCGAAGCGCTGCCACCACGGACCCTTGGGCGCGGCGTCGTCCGGCGCGCCGGCGCGCCAGGGCGCCTCGAGCTTCCATGCCGGCGGCGTCGCCACCTCCGGCCGGACGTAGTCGGGTCCGGCGGTGCAGCCGGCAAGCAGCAGCGCCACGCCGGCGAGCCCGCCGGCCCACCCGGCGCGACGCGAGCCGGGAAACGTCAAGGCAGGGCCTTCGCGCCCGCCCGGGCCGCACCGGGCGCGGACGGGCCGGCCGTTGCCGCATCGGCGGCGTTGACCGCGACCGCGTCGCCCTCGGCCAGCGAGTCCGACGGATTGACCACCAGCCGGTCGCGCGGGCCGATGCCGTCGACGATCTCGATCGCCTCGCCGAGATTGCGCCCCAGGGTCACGGCGCGCAGCTGCACCTTGCTCGCCGCATCGACCACGGCGACACGCGTGCCTTCGCCGCGGAACAGCAGCACGTTGGTCGGCACCACCAGCCCCGCGCTTGCGAGGAGCGGCAAGGACACCTGGACGTAGGCGCCGGGCATGAGGGCGCCGTCGCGATTGGCGAGCTTGATCTCGACCTGCATCGTCCGCGTCGCGGTGTCGATCGAGCCGGCGCTGCGCACCACCTCGCCGGCGAAGGTCTTGCCGCGCAGCTCGGCTTGGGTGACCACGACCTTCTGCCCGGGCCGGACGAGCTGCGCATACGCCTGCGGCACGTTGACGTAGATCCGCAGCGGATCCATCTGCGTCAGCACGAACAGCGTCTTGCCCCCGGAATCGATCAGGTCGCCGGTGTCGACCGCGCGCCGCGTGATCACGCCCGAGAACGGCGCGGTGACGCGGGTGAAGCCCTGCATCTGGCGCAGCCGCTCGACGTTGGCGTCGGCGGCGGCGAGGTTGGCGCTCGCCTGGCTGGCAGCGCTGCGCTTCTCGTCGAGCTCCTGTTGCGAGACCACGTCGCGCTTCCTCAGCGCCTCCCAGCGCTCGGTGGTGCTCTTGGCCAGCGCCAAGCTGGCCGCTGTCTGCTGGCGCGCGGCGATCGCCTGCGACAGCTGCTGGTCGATCTCGGGCGACTCGATCTCGGCGAGCAGCTCGCCTTTCTCGACCGAGGCGCCGATGTCCTTGGTCCAGCGCTTCAAGTAGCCGGTGGCGCGGGCGGCGATCGGCGCCTGCTGTGCGCCCTGCAGCGTGCCGGGCAGCGCCAGGGTCTGGCCGCTGTCCGAGGGCTTGGCGAAGGTGGTCTTGACATACTGCACAGCGTGCTCGGCGGCGTTGCTCTCGAGCACCTTGGCGTTGGCCATGCGCGAGAGCATCGTCCGGCCGGCGCCGAGGGCGAGGAGCAGCAGCACGATCGCCGCGACGACGGTGCCGCCGCGCATCGCCCGGTGGCGCGTCACCGCCTCGGTGCGCGCTTCCGGTGCCGCCACGGGCTCGGGACTGGGTTCGCTCATCGGCTCAGCTCTCCTGCGGGTGCGGCGGCGCGGCGCCGGCGAAAGGGGTGGCCTTCGGCGCCCGGCGACGCTGGAGCCGCTCGTGGATGCCGGCATAGACCACCGGCACGAACAGCAGGGTCGAGACGGTCGCAAAAACCAGGCCGCCGATGACGGCGCGGCCGAGCGGCGCGTTCTGCTCGGCGCCCTCGCCGATGCCGAGCGCCATCGGGATCATGCCGATGATCATCGCCAGCGCCGTCATCAGCACCGGCCGGATCCGGGTGGCGCCGGCGTCGCGTGCCGCCACCGCCGGCACCGCGCCTTCGTCGCGCCGCTGCCGGGCGAACGAGACCAGCAGGATGCTGTTGGCGGTGGCCACGCCCATGGTCATGATCGCCCCGGTGAGCGCCGGCACCGAGAGGGTCGTGCCGGTGATGAAGAGCATCCAGGCGATGCCGCCGAGCGCCGCCGGCAGGGCGGCAATGATGATGAGCGCGTCGACCCACGACTGGAAATTGACGACCACCAGCAGGTAGACGAGGACGATCGCCATGGCCAGGCCCACGCCCAGGCCGAGGAAGGAGGCCTGCATGGTCTCCACCTGGCCGCGCAGCGTCACCTGGCTGCCGCGCGGCAGCTTCGGCCGGATCTCGTCGACCAGCGCCTGCACCCGGACGGCGACGCTCGCCAGGTCGATGCCCTGGACGCTGGCGTAGACGTCGACCGCCGGCTGGATGTTGAAGCGCGACACGACCGCCGGCTGGCGGCCGGGCGTGGCCTCGACCAGGTTGCCGAGCAGCTGGCTCTGGGTCGCGGCCGCGCCGCCGCCGCTCGACACCGGCACGTTGAGCAGCGAATCGAGCGAGTCGACCCGGTACTGCGGCGTCTGCACCGCGATCTGGTAGACGATGCCGTTCTGCGGATTGAGCCAGAAGGCCGGCGCCGTCTGCGAGCTGCCCGAGAGCGACACCAGCACGTTCTGGCCGACGTTCTGCGCCGACAGGCCCATCTGCTGCAGCCGGGTCCGGTCCATCTGCAGGTTGACGGCCGGCGCATCGAAGCGCTGGTGCACGTGCACGTCGACCGCGCCCGGGATCTGCCGGATCTTCTTCACCAGCTCGGCGGCCAGGTCGGCGTTGGCCGCCATGTTGCTGCCGGTGAACTGGACGTCGATCGCCGCCGGCAGGCCGAAGTTGAGGATCTGGGTGACGATGTCGGCCGGCTGGAAAAAGAACTCGATCCCGGGGAAGCGCTTCGGCAGCTCGCGCCGGAGGACGGTCACGAACTCCTCGGTCGGTCGGTGGCCCTTCTTCAGCGACAGCAGGATCTCGCCGTCGAGCGTGCCGATGGTGCCGGCGTTGCTGTACGAGAGGTTGATGCCGCTGTTCGGCACGCCGAGGTTGTCGAGCACGGTCTCGAGCTGGTCCTTGGGCACGAGCTCGCGGATCGCCGCCTCGACGTCGTCGGCCAGGCGGGCCGTCTCCTCGATCCGGGTGCCGGTGGCGGCGCGGACGTGCAGGCGGATCTGGCCGGCGTCGACCGTGGGGAAGAAGTCGCGCCCGAGCAGCGGATAGAGGCCGCAGGACAGCAGGCAGAAGGCGAGGAAGCCCAGGCCGAACAGGCCGCGCTTGCCGAGCAGCGCCCCGAGCAGCGCGGTGTAGCCGGCGCGGACGCGCTCGAAGCGGCGGTCGAAGGCGCGGTAGACGCGCTGCAGCGGGCTCATCCGGGCGCCCGCCGCCGGCACGCCTTCGCCGTGCGAGCCGCGCATCAGCAGCATCACCAGCGTCGGCACCAGCGTCCGCGAGAGGACGTAGGAGGCGAGCATCGCGAACACCACCGCCTCGGCCAGGGGCACGAACAGGAACTTGGCGACGCCGGTGAGGAAGAACATCGGCACGAAGACGATGCAGACGACCAAGGTCGAGACGAACGCCGGCACACCGATCTCGCCCGCGCCGACCATGATCGCGTCCTCGAGCGGCTTGCCGAGGTGCAGATGTCGCTCGATGTTCTCGATCGTGACGATCGCCTGGTCGACCAGGATGCCGACCGAAAGCGCGAGCCCGCCGAGGGTCATGAGGTTCAGCGTCTCGCCGAGCGCGTGCAGCAACAGGATCGAGGCCAGGATCGAGAGCGGGATCGTCAGGGCGATGATCACCGTCGAGCGCCAGTTGCCGAGGAAGAGCAGCACCATCGCCGCCGTCAGCCCGGCGGCGAGCAGGGCCTCGAAGACCACGCCCTGCACCGCCGCCTTGACGAACACCGACTGGTCGAACAGGAGCTGCAGCTTGATGTCGGCGGGCAGCGTCGCCTGCACCCGGGGCAGCAGGGCCTTCAGGTTGGCGACGATGTCGAGGGTGGAGGCGCCGCCGTTCTTCAGCACCGAGAGCAGGACGCCGCGGGCGCCGTCCTGGCGGACGATGTTGGTCTGCGGCTGGAAGCCGTCGCGCACGTAGGCGACGTCCTTCAGGTACGTGGTGGTGCCGCCGTTGGAGCGCACCGGCAGGTCGTTCAGCCCGGCGATGGCCTCCGGCGAGCCGTTCATCCGCACCGTGTATTCGGTGCCGGCGAACTTGGCGGTGCCCGAGGGCAGGATCAGGTTCTGCAGGTTGACCGCGTTGACCACGTCCGCCGGCGCCAGGCCGCGCGCCTGCAGCTGCTGCATGTCGAGGTCGACCGAGATCAGCCGGTTCTTGCCGCCATAGGGAAACGGGATGGCGACGCCGGGAATCGTGACGAGCTGCGGCCTGAGGGTGTTGATCGCGGCGTCGAACACCGTCTGCTCGGGCAGCGTCGGGCTCGACAGGCCGATCTGCACCACCGGGATGCTCGAGGCCGAGTACTTGATGATGAGCGGCGGCGACATCCCGGGCGGGAGCTGGCGCAGCTGCGTCTGCTCGATCGCCACCACCTGGGCGAGCGCCGTCTGGATGTTCGCCGTCGGCTGGAAGAAAACCTTGATGATGGTGATGCCGGAGAGCGAGGTCGACTCGATGTGCTCGATGTCGCTCACCGTCGTCGTCAGGCTGCGCTCGTTCTGGGCCGCGATCCGCTGGCCCATTTCCTGCGCCGGCAGGCCGCCGTAGTTCCAGATGATCGAGATCACCGGGATGTCGATCTCCGGGAAGATGTCGGTCGCGATCTTCAACAGGACGAAGGGCGACGCCAGGACGATCAGCATCGCCATCACGATGAACGTGTAGGGGCGCTTGAGCGCCAGCTGGACCATGGACATCGAAAGGGAGCCCGGGCGAAGGCAAAACGCGCATGATATTCACCGTACGTTTCCGCTGCATTGCGCCGTCAGCGAAGTCTTACCGGGGCCGGCCGCCTTTTCCCACAGACCCGGGCGGCCGATCGCGGTAACTTTCCCTGGCGTGGCGTGGCTCCGGTGCGCCGCCGCTCCCGTCTTCCTCAACCCGACCGAAAGAACCGCCATGACGACCATCACCACCGACACGCCGAACGACACCGGCTACGCGAGCGACGAGGAGCTTTCCGTCACTGCCGAGCTCGAGTCCAACCGGGTGCTGCAGAAGATCCGCGACAAGACCGACGCCGTGGTCGAGCGCATCCAGCCGAAGATCGCGGCCGTTTCCGACTACGCGCGCAACGAGCCGACCAAGGCGGTGCTGATCGCCGCCGCCGCCGGCGCCGGGCTGATGGCCCTGGTGGCGCTGCTCGCCCGCGGCTCGCGGTCGACGCCCCTCAGCACGGGCCAGCGCACCATGTCGGCGATCCGCGACGCCGCCCTCGACCTGGCCGACCGCGCCCACAGCGTCGCCACCCAAGCGATCGGCACCGCCCACAAGCGCGCCAGCGGCGCCGTCGACACGGCAGAGCAGCAGGCGGGCGAGGCCAAGCAGCGGCTCGAGGCGATGCAGAAGCGGGCCAGCGACGTCGCCGACAGCGTCGCCGAGACCTGGGCCAGCCTGCGCGAGCAGGCCGCGCCGGTGGTCGACAAGCTGAAGCCGCAGATCGACGCCCTTACCGCCTACGCCAAGGAAGACCCGACCCGGGCGGCGCTCGGCGCGGCCACCGCCGGAGCGGTGCTGCTCGGCCTGCTCAGTCTCCTGCGCCGCTAGCCACACGCATTTAAGTCCCGTCGTCAGGCCGCCTCAGGGCGGCCTGACGCATTTCGGCCCCGCGTTTTCACACCCGACGCAATCGGTCGTCCTTTTGCGGCGCTCATCCGGACGGACGGTCCGGCCGTGTTGCCCGGCGCCGCAACCCTTTACAGGCGCCTTACAGGTCTTGCGCTGCCCCGCTGGCACAGTTTTCGGCTCGGGATGCGAGCGGCGGGAGGCCAAGCGTGAACAAGAAGGTCTGGGCAACCATCGTCATGAGCGCCCTTGTCGTCGCCTGCGGCGGCGGCAGCAGCGGCACCGGCGGCAACGGCACCGGCGGGATGGGCGGGACCGGTGGCAATGGCACCGGCGGTAGCGGCGACGACGGCACCAGCTACACCGCCGGACCCGGGCCGCTCGGCGGCGCCACCCTCTACAGCGACTTTCGCACCGGCAAGAAGCTGGTGCTGCACCAGCGCGGGATCATCGCGGTCACGCCGGCGACGCTGCGCGACCGGCTGGCGACGATGGAGACGACCCTGAGTTCCTTCGACGGCGCCTTCCTGAGCCTGCCGACGACCGGCGACCTGATCACCAAGGCCACCGCCGTCAAGGCCAGCGCCATCGCCGCCGATCTGCAGCCGCTCTACGCGCTCCAGCCGACGCGCTTCAAGTACAACTTCGCAGTCGTGCCGTTCCAGCACGACCTCGACGTGTTCGACGACTGGACGGTGCCGCTCGCCAACATCGGCTTGCTCGCCAAGGTCGCCCGCGACGCCGGGCTGGTGGGCATCGTCATCGACAACGAGAGCGTGGCAGGCCTTCGCGTCAACTACCCCGGCGACGTCAAGTTCGCGAACCGCACGCTCGCGGACTACCGCGCCCAGACGCAGCTGATCGGGCAGAAGATCATGCAGGCGATCGTCACCCAGTTCCCGGACGCGGTGGTCGTCGTCCTGCGCGGCCCCGCCGGTGCCGACCCGGCCTCGCCCGGCACCCTGATCAACCGCGAAGCCGATTCGGCCCCGCTCCTCGGTTCCTTCTTCACCGGCTTCGTCGCCGGCAAGGTCGCGCGCTCGCTGGCCGTCGACGGCGGCACCGACTACGGCCTGCGCACCACCGAGCAGTTCAACGCCGCCGCCGCCTGGCGCAAGACGGGGCTGGCCTCGGCCGCCACCGACAGCGCCTTCCTCACCGATTCGCTGCGCGACCTCTGGCCGACCGCGGTCAATGTGTCGTTCGGCGTGCGCGAGCTCGACGGCGCCCACGGCAACCTGCTGCCCAACGTGCCGATGGTGTTCGCCAACACTCTGGTGCAGTCGCTGCGCGCCGCCGACACCTTCGTCTGGGCGTCGTTCGACCTGACCGACCTGACCAAGGCCGCGGCGACCCAGCCGTTCGTCGCCGCGGCGGCCCAGGCCCGGGTGGCGGCGGCGACGCCGACCGGCTCGCTGGCCTCGTCCGCGCCCGGCAGCGGCACCGGCCTATTGGCCCAGTACTTCTCGATGATCGACGAGTCGGAGCTGGCGCAGACCCAGGTCGACCCGGTGATCGACAACGTCTGGAGCGGCACCGGGCCGCTCAACACCATCCTCGAGGGGCAGAACGACAACTTCTCGGTCATCTGGTCGGGCTTCATCGAGGCGCCGGTCACGGGCACCTACACCTTCTTCGGCACCACCGACGACGGGATGCAGATCTACGTCGACGGCATGGCCGTGGTCGACGCCTTCTTCTTCCAGGCGCCGACCGAGTACGCCGGCACGATCGACCTGGTGGCCGGCCAGCGCTACCGGATCAAGATCCGCAACTTCCAGGGCGGCGGCCAGACCGAGGCGCACGTCTCGTGGCAGCCGCCGGGCGGCGCCAAGGAACTGCTGCCGTTCGAGCGGATGTACCCGTACTGAGAGATGCGGGCCGCCCGGCGGCGGCTTTGGCGCTATAAGGTTCCATGCCGCGCGGCCCGGGCGCCGCGGCGATGGAGAACCGCATGTACATCCGCAACGCCTGGTACGTCGCCTGCACGGCCGAGGAGATCGGCGCAGGCAAGCTGCTCGGCCGCACGATCTGCGGCGAGCGCGTGGTGCTGTTTCGCGCCGAGGGCGGGGCCGCCTCGGCACTCGAGGACTTCTGCCCGCATCGCGGCGCGCCGCTCTCGCTCGGCGCGCTGCGCGACGACGGCCGCATCGTCTGCGGCTACCACGGCCTGGTGATGGGCGGCGACGGCAAGTGCGTGAGCATGCCGGGCCAGCGCGTGCGACCGACGATCCGCGCCTACCCGGTGCTCGAGCGCCACGGCTTCGTCTGGATCTGGCCGGGCGACAAGGCGAAGGCCGACCCGCAGAAGCTGCATCCCCTGCCCTGGGCCGAGAGCCCGGAGTGGGCCTACGCCGGCGGCCTGTACCACGTGAAATGCGACTACCGGCTGATGATCGACAACCTGATGGACCTGACGCACGAGACCTACGTGCACGCCACCAGCATCGGCCAGCCCGAGATCGAGGAGGCCGCGCCGGCGACGCGGGTCGAGGGCGACTCGGCGATCACCAGCCGCTTCATGCACGACATTCCGGCGCCGCCGTTCTGGCGCGCGGCGCTGCGCGGCAACCACCTCGCCGACGACGTGCCGGTGGACCGCTGGCAGATCTGCCGCTTCACGCCGCCCAGCCACGTGATGATCGAAGTCGGCGTCGCCCACGCCGGCCACGGCGGCCACGACGCGCCGGCGGCGAAGAAGGTCTCGAGCATCGTCGTCGACTTCATCACCCCCGAGACCGACACCTCGATCTGGTACTTCTGGGGCATGGCGCGCAACTTCAACGTCGAGGACCCGGCGCTCACCGAGACCATCCGCAACGGCCAGGCGGCGATCTTCGGCGAGGACGTCGCGATCCTCGAATCGCAGCAGCGCAACCTCACCGAGCAGCCGGCCCGACACCTGATGCGCCTGAACATCGACATGGGCGGCTTCGAGGCGCGGCGCATCCTCGAGCGGCTGGTCGCCGAGGAGCGCAACGACCTGCTCGGGAACTGAAATTGCCGGAAGAAGCCGCCATGCTGATCGTCTGCCCGCACTGCCTCACCACCAACCGCGTTCCCGACGCCCGCCTGCAGGACGCACCCACCTGCGGCCGGTGCAGCCGCGAGCTGCTCGGCGAGGCGCCGGTGGCGCTCGACGACGCCAGCTTCGACAAGGTGGTTTCACGCACCGAGCTGCCGGTGGTGGTCGACTTCTGGGCCGACTGGTGCGGCCCCTGCCATGTGATGGCGCCGCAGTTCGCCAAGGCGGCGGCGCAGCTTCGCGGCAGGGCGATGTTCGCCAAGGTCGACAGCGACCGCAGCCCGCAGACCTCGGCGAGGTTCGCGATCCGCAGCATCCCGACGCTGCTCCTGATGAAGGGCGGCCGCGAGGTCAAGCGCCAGCCGGGCGCGACCCAGGCGGCGCAGATCGTCGCCTGGGTCGGCGGCGCCTGAAGGCACCGCCGCGCGGCTCTGGCAGCATCGCGCCATGGCCAGACTGCATCCCGACGAGATCGACCAGTACCGCACCGAGGGTTGGGTGGTGCCGCGCTTTCGCCTGCCCGAGGCGCGCGTCGCGGCGATGGCCGAAGCCCTGGCGACGCTGCTGCGCGAGAACCCCGGCGTGCGGCCCGAGAAACTCGTCTCGGCGCACGTGGAGGGCGACAACGGCGAAGGCGTTCGCGGCAGCCGCGCCTTTCTCGACCTGGCGCGCGATCCGGAGATCGTCGAGCTGGTGAGCGGCGTGCTCGGCGAGGACCTCATCCTCTGGGGCTGCCACGTGTTCTGCAAGCCGGCCGCCGAGGGCTACGAGACGCCCTGGCACCAGGACGGCCACTACTGGCCGATCCGGCCGCTCGCCAACTGCACCGTCTGGGTCGCGCTCGAGGAGTCGAGCCGGGAGAACGGGTGCCTGCGCGTCATCCCCGGCTCGCACGCCGCCAGAAAGCTGCACGAGCACCTGCACGAGGACCGCAGCGACCTGACGCTGAACCAGCGCCTCGCGGCCGGCAGCTTCGACGAGGCGAGCGCGGTCGACATCGAGCTCGCGCCCGGGCAGATGTCGCTGCACGACGTCTACATGATCCACGGCGCGAACGCGAACCGCTCGAGCCGACGCCGCACCGGCGTGGCGCTGCGCTACATGCCGACGACCTCGGTCTTCGAGCGCGACCTGCGGCCGGCCGAAGGCAAGACCGGCATCGCCGTCGACTTCGCCAACCGGCCGCTCTGGCTGGTGCGCGGCAGCGACCGCAGCGGCCGCAACGACCTCGAGGTCGGTCACCGGCGCTGAGCGACGCCGGCCCCGCACAATCGCGGCCATGAACGCACCGCTTCCCGCCATCGAGGTCACGCCGCGCGACCTCTCCGCCTACCGCGCTGGCAACACCGGCATCGACTACGTGCACCGCTTCGAGTCGGGCAAGCCCGGGCCGCACGTGATGATCAACGGCCTGACCCACGGCAACGAGTTCTGCGGCATGGTCGCGGTCTGCCACCTGCTCGACCGCGGGGTGCGCCCGAAGGTCGGCACCCTGACCCTGAGCTTCGCCAATATCGCGGCCTACGAGACCTTCGATCCGGAGCTGCCGTTCGAGAGCCGGCAGATCACGCACAACCTCAACCGCATCTGGTCGAAGGCCTGGCTCGAGGGCGAGGAGGACAGCATCGAGCTGCGCCGCGCCCGCGAGATGCGGCCGGCGGTGGCCGAGGCCGAGCAGATCCTCGACATCCATTCGACCAGCCAGGACGTGGTGCCGTTCTGGGTCTATCCGGCGTTCGCCCGCAATGCCGCCGTGGCGAGCGCCCTGCCGCGGCCGGGCGTGCACCTGGTGATGCCGGCCGGCCTCGGCTCGGGCACGCCGCTGATCCAGCACGGCGCGCATGCCGGCGCCGAAGCGCCGGGCGCGGCGCTGGTGGTCGAGTGCGGCCAGCACTTCAAGCAAGCGACCTCGGACCTGGCGGTCGAGGTGGCGCTGGATTTCCTCGGCCACTACGGCCTGATCGACCGCGAAGTGCGGCCGCCCGCCGTGCCGCCGCGCCGCTTCGAGCTGCTGCGCACCCACGTGATCCAGCACGAGAGCTTCGCCTTCGTGCGGCCGCTGATCGGCTTCGAGACCTTCGCCGAGGGCGAGCTGATCGCCACCGACGGGCCGGTCGAGATCCGCGCCCTCTGCGACGACTGCACGATCTTCATGCCGGCGAGGAAGGCGATCGTCGGGCGCGAGGGCGTGTACCTGACGAAGCCGCTGCGCTGATTCTGGCGGTCGGCCGCCGGCCGCCTCAGCGCAGGAGATCGAGCGTTGCCGCGTCGGCGACGCCGGCGTAGAAGCGGTCCAGCACCGCGCGAAATGCCGGCTCCTCGGGCGCGACGGCCTCGAACAAGGTCATGCACGAGCAAAGCTTCAGGTCGTCGGGAGAGCCGAAGATGGCATGCGCCGAGCAGCCGCTCGTCGCCAGCACGAGACGGGTGCATTCGAGGAGGCGCGGGCCGAGCAGCGGGTGCTGCCAGTAGGCCGCGGCCTCGGCGCGGTCCTCGAGGCCGTAGAAGCGGGCGGTGCTGCTCCGGCCGAGCGACTTCAGCTGCGGAAAGACGAACCACATCCAGTGGCTGGTCTTCAGGCCGGCGCCGAGCTCGCGCAGCACCGCCGCATAGACGGACGCGTGCGCTTCGACGAAGCGCTCGAGTCCGGGCGTCGTGGCCTCAGGCATCGCCCGGCCGGCGGCACGAGGGCGCGCAGGCACCGAGGCCGTCGCACCGGGCCTTCATCTCGCGGCGTCGTCCATGAACTTCAGACGCGGCCCCGCCGGCACGATGCGCGTCGGGTTGATCTGCGTATGGCTCATGTAGTAGTGCCGCTTGATGTGGTCCATGTTCACCGTCGCCGCGATGCCGGGGACCCGATAGAGCGTCTGCAGAAAGCGCGAGAGGTTCGGAAAGTCTTCGATGCGGTTGCGGTTGCATTTGAAGTGCCCGAAGTACACGGCATCGAAGCGCACGAGCGTGGTGAAGAGCCGCCAGTCCGCCTCGGTGGGCTGCTCGCCCGCCAGCCATGGCCGCTGCCCGAGGTCGCCCTCCACCCGGTCCAGCGCCGAGAACAGGCGGTCGAAGGCGCGGTCGTACGCTGCCTGCTCGGTGGCGAAGCCGCAGCGGTACACGCCGTTGTTGATGTTGTCGTAGACGAAGGCATTGACCGCGTCGATCTGCGGCCGCAGGGCGATGGGATAGAGATCGACATCATTGCCCGTGAAGGCGGCATCGAACATGCGCATGATCTCGCTCGACTCGTTGCTGACGATGGTGCGCGTCTTCTTGTCCCAGAGTGCCGGCACCAGGACCCGGCCGGTGTACTGCGGGTCGGCCGCGGCATAGAGCTGGTGCAGGTACTGGAAACCGTGAAGGCGGTCCGGCAGCGCGTCGCTGAAGCTCCATCCCTCGGTCATGACCGGCTCGACCACCGACACCGAGATCGCGTCCTGCAGCCCTTTCAGCACACGGGCGATGAGCGTGCGGTGCGCCCAGGGACAGGCGAGCGACACGTACAGGTGGTAGCGCCCGGGCTCGGCAGGGTAGCCGCTCGAGCCGTCGGCCGTGATCCAGCTGCGGAACTTCGAAGGGGTGCGCACGAACTCGCCCGCGGTCTTGCCCGTGTCGTACCAGCCCTCCTGCCACTTCCCGTCTTTCAGATAACCGCTCATGAAAGCTTCCCGTTCGCCATGGGGGCACGCGCAAGATTCAGTCGAGCCCGAGCTGGATGCGGCGTGCCACCGCACCCCATTTCTTCGAGTCGGCGGCGAGCGTCGCCGCCGCCTCGCCGGGCGTGCTGCCGACCACGGTCTGGTCGCCGGCCTTGAGCTTGTCGACCAGGTCGGGCGCGTTGAGCGCATCGACAAAGGCCTGGCGGAAGCGGGCGAGGATCGGCTCGGGCACGCCGCGCGGCGCCAGCATCACCAGCGTGAAGTCGGCCTTGTAGCCGGCGATGCCGGCCTCGGCGATGGTCGGCACGTCGGGCAGGGTCGGCGAGCGGCGGCTGCCCGAGACCCCGAGGGCGACGAGCTTGCCGGCGCGCACGTGCGGCAGCACCGTCGGCCCGGCGAGCAGGCCGCAGGACACCTGGTTGCCGAGCACGTCCTGCGTCGCCGGCGCCGGCCCCTTGTACGGCACGTGCGTCATCTGGAAGCCCGCCATCGCCTGCAGCAGTTCCATCGACAGATGCCCCGGCACGCCGGCGCCGCCCGAGGCGTAGCTCATCGGCGTCGCCTTCGCCTTGGCGACGAGCTCGGCGACGGTCTTGACCCCGACCGCCGGATTGCAGACCAGCGTCTGGTTGAACTGGGTGGCGATCGTCACCGGCACCAGGTCGTCGACCTTGAACGGCATCTGCTTGTAGACATGCGGATTCACCGTGATCAGCGAGTCGGGGCCGAACAGCCAGGTGTAGCCGTCGGGCGCGGCCCGCGCCACCTCGGCGCTGCCGAGGTTGCCGCCCGCGCCCGGCTTGTTGTCGACGACGATCGGCTGCTTCAGCACGACCTGCATCTTCTCGGCCGCCTGGCGCATGACGATGTCGCTCGGGCCGCCGGGCGGGAACGGGAGGACGACGCGGATCGGCCGCTCGGGCCAGGCGGCGGTGGTGGCCGTCTGCGCCGCCGCCGGAACGAGCGCGCTGCCCGCACCCAGGCAGACCAGCGCGACGGCGCGAAGCAGGGCAGGACGGCGGGGCATCGTTGTCTCCTCGGGGGCCGCGAGTGCGGCCTCCAACGGAATCTACCGCGCCAGGGCGAAGGGCGCGCCGGCACCGCCCTCCGCTGTCGCGTCAGGGGAACGACACCCTCAGCACCCGAGCCAGACCCGGGCCGCCGATTCCCATGACCAGCGCCCCGTTGCTCGCTTTCGCATCGATCGCCCCGCGCCCGTCGACGGCCACCGGCAGCGGCGTATCCCAGACGCCGTTGTGCAGGCGAAGGACCTGGCTCGAATCGTCGCCGACCGCGAGCACCGGATCGCCGCCGATGAAGGTCAGCGCCGGGTGGCCGCTGGCCGGCACCGGGACGATGGGCACCGGCACGAAGGTCGTGCCGTCGAAGCGCACCAGGTTCACGGGCGGGGCGGGTGAATGGTTCCATGCGACCCAAGGCTGGCCTGCTCCGTCGATGGCCAGCGAAGGCTCGCCGATCCCCTGTGTCGCATTCGGCGTGCTGTCGATCACCCCGCCCACGGCCACCCAGCCGGCGCCGGTGTTGCGCAGGACCCCGAGGGTGGCGGCGTTGCTGCCGGGGGTGCCGCGGAGCAAGGCGACGACCGGGTTGCCGTCGTTGTCGAGTTCCATCGTCGGAAGGGCGAAGTCCGACGTCAGGCTGCCCAGGTCCTGCCAGGCGGTTCCGTCGAAGCGAAAGCCGCGCAACGCCGGCGGGAAGACGCCGGTGGAGAACACCAGCACCGGCAGCCCCGCGGCGTTCAGCCGCAGCAGGGGGCGGACCGAGCCCACCGAGCCCGGCACCGGAAACGGCGCGACCAAGGTCACCCAGGCGTTGGCGACGGCGTCGAAACGCCGCACCAGCACCTCGGCCGCGGTGCCGGCGACATCGGCCTGCGCAAGGGCGACGAACACCTGGCCGCCGGCATCGACGGCGATGCTGCCGACCAGGTCGGTGCCGAGGGCGCGGTCGTTGACCACCGGGCCGAACGGCACGAAGGCGCTGCCGTCGAAGCGCGCGACCACGAGAGCGCCGTCGCTGTTGCGCTTGTGCAGCTCGAACACCGCGCCGGCGTTGTTGGTCGCGATGCCGACGCGGCCGGCCTGGTCGCCGAACTCGCTCAGGAGCGCGGTGCGCGCGACGTTCCAGGTCGCGGCCACGGTGCCGGCGACGGCATTGCCGGCGCTGTCCTCGAGGCCGCCCCAGCTCAGTCCGGCCACGCCGAGCGGCAGCGGCGCCGCGGGCGTCACCGTCAGGCGGCGCTGCGTGTCGTCGTAGGCCAGGGTCGCGGCGATCGCCAGCGGCGTGGTCTGGTTCGCCGGCACCACGGTGAGCTTGACCCCATCGGCGAGCGTGAAAGGCAGCGGGTTGACCGGCTCGTCGAAGTCGACGCTGAAGACCGTGCTGCCGCTGACTTCCGCCGTCGCCGCCGGGGAGATCGTCGTTGCGTGCGGCGGCGTCCGGTCGACCACGACCTCCTGCGAGTTGCCGTCGCGCGAGGTCCCGCGCAGCGTCGCCCGGGCGCTGATCAGGTGCGAGCCCTCGCTGAAGGTCGACGAGTCCCAGAACGCCCGGTAGAAGAACTGCGGGCCGAGCTGCGCGATCGGCGTGCCGTCGACGAGGATGTCGACGCTGTCGGGCACCGGACCGTCGATCGTGACCTCGATCGGCAGCGGCCGCGCCGAGTTGGTCGCGACCACGCTGCTCGGCTGGACGACGGTCGGTACCGGCACAGTGAAGCAGACGGCCGAGATCGTGGCGCTGACGCTGGCGTCGGGCGCCGGCGCCAGGTCGACCGAGCCGGTGCAGACCTGGGTCGCCAGGTCGATGCGTGCCGAAAGCCGGGTGGTGGCGGTCGCCGGTATCCGCACCGCGACGCTCGTGCCCACAGGCACCGACGTGGTCGCGACCCAGCCCGGCCCGGTGCCGGCCACCACCTGCCCGGACACCGCGGCGAGCGTGCCGGCCGGCGCCGGCGGCGCGGCGTTCGCAACCGTGACGCTGAGGTTGACCGTGGCCATCTGGCTCGCGACGTCGCCGTTCCACCAGGAGAAGTGGGCGATGGTCGCGCGCAGCGCCTTGCCGGTCGGCGAGGCGGGATTCGCGACCACGGTGCCGCTTCCCTCCTGGGTCCACAGCCCCGTGCCCGTGTTCAACGACCAGAGCGGGATCGTGTCGCCGACCGCCACGGCGGCGCCGCCCTGGTGCAGGCCGGCATAGATCGGCAGCTCGATTTCCGCCGTCTTGCCGGCGGCCAGCTCGAGCTTCTGCCCGCCCTGCAGCGGCAGCAGCTCGGCGCTGCCGTAACTCATGATCGCGGCCCGCGTCGCGCCGGTCGGCAGGCCTTCGAACGCGCCGGGAAACGCCCCGACATCGAGGTCGACCACGTTCACCGGCGTCATCTGCATCTCGATCGCTCCCGACACCGGCGCTCCGGCTGCGGTGACGAGCGCCGCCGCCGGGAACGTCACCTTCACGCCGTCGCGTCCGCTGGCGCTGCCGCCGCCTTCGATGCCGGCGATCGCCACCGCGGCATCGCGCTCGATCAGCATCACCACGATCGAATCGGCGCTGCGTCCGGCCGGCAAGGTCACGAGCTTCACCTGCTCGGCGAAGCCCGGCTTGGCGACGCCGAGCGCGAACTCGCTGCCGTTCGCCACCGGCACCGTGGCCTTGCCGCCGGCATCCGTGGCGACCGTGCCGGCCGGCGAGCTGACGCTCGCGCCGGCGACGAACCGGCCCGAGGTGTCGATCACCGTCACCGCCAGCGACGCGTTCGCCGGCACCGGCGCGGGCGCCGGGTCGCTGCCACCGTCGCCGCCGCCACCGCCGCAAGCGGCCAGCAGCAGCAACTGCATCAGCACCCCGACGACAAGACCTGCAAAACCAGAGCGGTGTGACATGTTCGGCTCCTCGTTCAACGGTCGACGGACCCTTCCGGACCGGCTGAGCCGATCCTAGGAATCCGCCCGTGAACGCACCGTCACCGCAGCGTGACAGCGCGCCGGCGCACGTCCGCGGTCGAGGAGCCCGACCTAAGATGGCGCCATGGCGACGCTGACGGTGAACCTGCTCGGTGAGCCGCGCCTGCATTCGCCGGGCGGGCCGGTCGCCTGCGCCTCGCGCAAGTCGCTGGGCCTGTTCTGCTACCTGGCGCTGAGCGGCGCACGCCACTCGCGCCGCGAGCTCGCGAAGCTGTTCTGGGGCGGCGCCAACCCGGAGGCCGCGCGTGCCTCCTTGCGGACCGCGCTGCTGCGTTTGCCGGCGCCCCTGGCGGAGGGCCTGGTGGTCGATCGCGACAGCATCGTCGCCGGGCCGGCGATCGATCTCGATGCAAGCCGGTTCGCCGCCCTCGCCTCCTCCGACGAAACGGCCGACCTGAGCAAAGCCGCGCTGCTCTACGGCGGCGAGCTGCTCAAGGGCCTCGACATCGACGCCACGGTCGAGTTCGACGACTGGCTCATGCGCGAGCGCGCCCGCTGGCGGCAAGCGGCGCAATCGGTCTTCGATCGCCTGATCGAACGGCATCGCGAGCGCGCCCGCCAGGACAGCGCGCACGCCGCCGCGGCACGCGATGCGGCCCTGGCCGTCGCCCGCCGCTGGCAGGAGCTGGAGCCCGCGGCCGAGCCGGCGCACCGCTGGCTGATCCGCCTCTATCTGGAGGCCGGCCGGCCCGACGCCGCGTCGGCGCAGTACGAGACCTGTCGCCGCGAGCTCGCCGTGGCCGCGGGACGGGCGCCGAGCGAGCAGACGCGGGCGCTGATCGAGTCGCTGAATCCGTTGCCCGCGGCGTTGCCACGGTCGCTGCCCATCGCGCCGCCGGTCGACGCCGAAGCCGCCGTGGTCGTGCCCGGCCTGCCTGGCACGCCGTTCTTCGGACGGGTCGAGGAGCTGGCCGCGCTCGAGCAGCTTCTGCTCGACCCATCGTGCCGGCTGCTGACCCTGCAGGCGCTCGGCGGCATGGGTAAGACCCGTCTTGCGTCGGTGCTGGTCAACCACGTCGCCTCGCGCTTCGAGCAGGGCGCGGCCTGGGTCGCCCTGGAGACCGTCGCCTCGGCGGCGCAGCTCGCGCAGGGCATCGCGCTGGCACTGCGGATCGATCTGCCGCCGCAGGCCGAGCCGGCCGCGGCGCTGCGCGCCGCCCTGCGGTCGCAGCACCGGCTGCTGGTGCTCGACAACTTCGAGCATCTGCTGGATGGAACCAGCGACGGCGACGCGGTGGAGTTCGTGCTCGCGCTGCTTCGCGATGCGCCACGCCTGCACCTCCTCGTCACCTCGCGCGAGGTGCTGGGACTGCAGGAGGAATGGATCTACGAGCTCTCCGGCCTGCCCTGCCCCGACGCCGACGCCGCGCCCGGCAGCGGCTTCGCCGCCACCGAGCTGTTCGCGCAGCGGGCGCGCCAGGCCTATGCCGGCTTCTCGGCACAGGCCGAGTGGCCGCACATGGTGCGCCTCGCCCGCCTCGTCGAAGGCATGCCGCTCGCGCTCGAGCTGGCGGCCGCGTGGGTGCGCACGGTGCCGTGCGGCGACCTGGTGGCGGCGATCGACTCGGCCCTGACCTCGCTTGCTTCACGGCATCGCGACCGGCCGCGTCGCCATCTCAACCTCGAGGCGGTGGTGAGCACCTCCTGGGCCCTGCTCGACCGCGAGCAGCAGCGCGCGCTCGCGCCGCTGTGCGTGTTCGTCGGCGGCTTCACCCACGAGTCGGCGGCGGCGGTGGCCGACGCGCCCTTGCGGCTGCTGTCGGCCCTGGTCGGCAAGTCGCTGGTGCAGCGGCGCGCCGACGGCCGGCTCGGCCTGCACGAGCTGGTGCGCCAGTTCCTGCGCGAGGTGCTCGGCCGCGATGGCGACGAGCTGCGCCAGGTGCAGCGCCGGCATGCGACCTTCTTCGCCGACCTGCTGGTCCGTCATCGCGCCGGACTCGACGGTGCGCGCGGGCTGGACGCCCATGTCGCGCTGACCCACGACCTGGCGAACCTGAAGGCCGCCGCGCCGCAATGGGACCTGACGACGCAGGCGGACGAGGTCGCCGAGCCCTGGCTGCACGTTCTCGTCGGCCGGGGCCAGCAGCGCCTGGCGCTCGAGTTCGCCGCGCGGGTGCTGGCGCTCGCCGAGCGCCTGCGCCCGGCGACGAAGGCGCAGGTCTGGGTGCAGCGCGGGGTGGCCCGGGTCGGGCTCGGCCAGGGCCGCGAAGCCGAAGACGATCTCGGCAACGCCGCCGCGCTGGCGCGGGAACTCGGCCTGGTGGCGGTGCAGGCGAACGCGCTCGTCCACCTGACGCTGGTCGGCTTTCTTCGCGACGATGTGCCCTTCATCGAGGCGCGGCTGGCCGAGTTGGAGCCGCTGCTGGCGCAGGTCGACGAGCCGGCGCTGCACGTGCGGGCGCAGTTCTATCGGGCGATGCTGGCCGAGACCCGCGGCGACAACGTCGAGACCCAGGCCCGGTATCAGGAGGCGTTGAGTCTGGCGGAGCGGCTCGGCGTCTCGCCGCCGATCCAGGCCACCCTGCAGACGGTCCTGGCGCGGTCCTGGATCCGCATGGGACGCTTCGAGGACGCCGCACGCCTGCTGACGCGCGCCCTGCCGGTGCACGAGGAAGTCGGCAACCAGCCCCGCCTGGCCCAGGCGGTCCTGGCGCAGGCCGAGGCCCTCCTGCACTCCGACGGCGGCGAGGTGGAGCGCGCCGCCGAGTTGGCGCGCCGTGCGCTGGCGATCCACGAGCAGTCGGGCCACCCGCCCGGCATCTCGGCGGCATCGCGCGTGCTCGGCCAGGCCCTGCAGGCGCTCGGCCGGCGCGACGAGGCGCGCCGGCTCCTCGCCCGCGCCGCCGACGTGGCTTCGCCGGCGCTGCGCGGCGAAGCGAAGGTCGACCTCGGGCTGCTCGATCTCGAGGCGGGCGCGCTCGGTCAGGCCACGCGTTGCGCCGTCGAATGCATCGACCTGGCGCTCGAGCACGGGCTGAAGTCGCTGCGCTGGGACGCGGCGTTCCTGGCAAGCGCGGTCGGTCGCGTCGTCGACGGGCCTGCCGGCGCATGGCCGCGATGGCTGGCTGCGCTCCTGGCCGAAACCGATCTGCCGTTCGCCTGCCGGCGCCGCGCCGAGGCGCTGAGAGACGGTGCGGGCGCGACGGCGAAGGCGAACACGGACGACGTCGGCGCGCTCGACGACGATCTGCTCCGGCGGATGCGCGATGCGCTGCAGGGGCTCGCGCTCATCGAAGACCGGGATCTTCCAGGACGTCGCCCCGGCACACCCTCCACAGCGTGAGGTCGTAGGCGATCTTGATCGCGCCGCAGGCGACGAGGGGCGCGGAAATCCATCCCGCGGCGAACAGCAGGCCGCTGAGCGTCGGGCTGACGGCGCCGGCGAGGCTGCGCGGAACCGCGGTGAAGCTCGCTGCGGCCGTTCGCTCGGCCGGCGTGACGACGGCCATGACGTAGGCGGTCCGCGTCGGCACGTCCATCTGCGACAGGGCGCTGCGCACGAGCAGCAGCCCGAGCGCCCACGGCAGGCTGGGGGCGAATGCGGCCAGCACCAGGCAGATGTTGGCCGGGATGTGCGTGAACACCATCGTGTTGAGGAGGCCGATGCGAGCGGCGACGAGGGGCGCCGCCATCTGCGAGATCGCGCTCAGCAAGCCGGCGCAGAAGAAGAAGGTGCCGGCCTGGGCCAGCGAGACGCCGAAGCGCTCGAGCAGCCAGAGCGAAAGCAGCGAGTTGACGACCAGGCCGCCGGCAAACGCGTCGACGCTGAACAGCGCAGCAAGCCGCACCACGATCCGACGCGACGCGAGCAGCGGCGCATGGGGAGGCGTGGCACCGCTCGCGGCCGGCTCGGGCGTGCGCCGGTAGAGCCACCAGACGAGCAGGCCGGCGGCGCCGTAGACAAGGAACATGACCCGCAGCGCCATGAGCCGGGACAGGCCCGCGCCCGACAAGGCGTCGGGCACGGCGGCGGCGAGGGCGCCGATCGCCGCGCACAACGCGCCCGCGAGGCTGTAGCGGGCGAAGAGCGAGGTCCTGGCGCGACCGCCGGCCGCGCCGGCGAGTCGCGCATGCTCGAGCGGCAGGAAGACGCTGACGTCGCCCGAGCTCGGATTCAGCGTGCCGACGAAAGCGACCAGCAGCAAGGGCCAGAACGACGAGAAGGCGGCGAAGCCGAGCCCCGTGGCCGCCATCAGCAGGGCGGCAGCGCGCAGCAGGCGACTGGATCGAAAGCGGTGGCCCCAGGCACCGACGGCGAGCGTGCAGAACGCCGAGCCGAGCATCGTCGCCGTGGCGATGACGCCGACCTCGAGCGTTCCGAGCCCCAGCGCCAGGAGGTAGGCGGGCAGCAAGACCGCCATGTAGCCGTCGACCAGGGCACGCAGGGCGCGCCCCGCGAGCAGCGGCAGGGCGGCGGCGTCGGTGCCCGGAGGCAGCACGAGCCGCTCGAGCGCAGCGCGAAGGGGGTTCGTCATTATTGTTGTAGCTTACTCTACATTGTCGTAGGATTCGCTACATGAGCACGGACCCCCTCCCGCCATGGCTGCTCCTCGTCGTCTCGCTGCCGACGCCGAGCGCCACGGCGCG
>Ga0068858_100001223_pt1 | contig 26580 bp, 27 predicted proteins | sample KBSSwiS12_FD_66589 | JGI IMG/M metagenome (GOLD analysis project Ga0068858, IMG submission 66589) | Switchgrass rhizosphere microbial communities from Kellogg Biological Station, Michigan, USA - KBS Switchgrass S1-2 | ecosystem: Host-associated > Plants > Roots > Rhizosphere > Soil ... | reverse complement strand
CGCGAATTCGACGACGTGGTCCAGCAGGGCTACAGCACTCTCGCTTCGTTGAATGGAATTTTCAAGAAGCTCGACGGCATCCTCGACCAGCTTCAGGCAGGCAACGGGACTATCGGCAAATTACTCTCCGACGATGAGCTATATAAGAAAGTGGTCGGGATCGTTGACGAAACCCACCGCGTGATAGCTGCCCTGGATTCGCAGGAAGGCACCCTCGGCAAGCTGATGCATGATGACAGCCTCTATACGGATCTTCGCGGGACGCTGGGTCACGTCAACGATCTTGCTGACAACATCCAGAAAGGCGATGGCACCATCGGCAAGCTGATGAAGGACCCGGCTCTCTACGACGATGTCCGTGCAACCATCGGAGACCTTCGGGGGATATTGGCCGGACTCCAACAGGGTAAAGGCACTGCCGGCAAACTGCTCAGCAGCGACGAACTGCACGACCAGCTCAAGGCCACCATGGGCCGGCTGGACACGCTTCTCGACAAGATCAACAATGGGCAGGGCACCATTGGACAATTGCTGGTGAATCCGTCGCTGTATCAGAATCTGGACAGCACTACACGTGAGGTCAACGGCCTGATGAAGGACTTCCGCGCCAATCCCAAGAAGTTCCTGCGCATCAAGCTCGGCCTGTTCTGACGTGCGCAAACTGGTGGTAAACGCCGACGATTTCGGCTTCACGCGGGACGTGAACCGAGGAATTGTCGAAGCCCACCGCAATGGCATTCTTACATCCACTACGCTCATGGCCACTGGCGCGGCGTTTGACGACGCGGTTGGTCTGGCGCGCGAAAACCCTGCGCTGGATATCGGCGTCCACCTGGTCCTGGTCGGCGAGCCGCCATTTCCTCTCACCATGGCTCAGCTTATGCGCGCGGTGTTGCGCGGCCACATTCGCGTTTACGACGAACTGCGCACGCAGGTGCGGCGCGTGATTGACGCTGGTCTGGAGCCCACGCATCTCGATACCCATAAGCACACTCACTTGCTGCCGCCGGTGCTGGACGCCGTAGCGCGCCTGTCCGAGGAGTACAAAATCCCTTGGGTGCGCCGCCCCTTCGATTTGCCGCTCACCCTGAGGACACGACCAGGAATCGGGTGGGCAAAGCGCGTCACCAGTCAGGCTTTGGGCGTCGTGCGCGGCCGTTTCGCGCGCGTGCTGGCCCGCCACGGCTGCCGCTCTACCGATCACTTCGCGGGATTCCAGATCACCGGCCGCTACAACGCGGCGGAATTGGCCCATTTGATTCGTGCGCTGCCCGAGGGCTCTACCGAATTCATGTGCCATCCCGGAATCTGTGGCGACGAGCTCCGCGTCGCGCGTACCCGCTTGAAAGACAGCCGTGAGCGCGAGCTGCGCGCTCTTACTTCCCCGGAAGTGCGCACGGCCCTCACGGAATCCGGAGTGCAGCTCGTCACTTACCGTGGCCTCTAGTTCAATATGCGGCCTAATTCAACATCCCCCAATGCGTGAGCGTGTATCCCAGAAATCCCATCGCATTATAGGCCGAGTGCATCAGAAACGCAGCTGTCGTCGATCCCGTCCTGTAGCGCACGTAGCCGAATGCGATTCCCGCAATTCCAATCAGCAGCACCGGCTGCCAGGCCCAATGATTCTGCGCGCCATGCAGCAGCGCGAAGGGAATTGCCGTGAGCAGGATTCCCAGTTCAGGGCCCAGGGACCGCGCCAGGAGCGGCAGCAGGAATCCGCGGAACAGCATTTCCTCGAAAATAGGAGCTAATAGCACTCCGAACAAAATGATGGCCGCCAGCGACGCCCGGCTCTTAATCAGGATTTCAATTTGCGAACCATCCATAGGCGCGTGCAGAACCACACCAAGCGCGGAAAGCGCCACGGCCAGCGCCGGCCCCACCGTCAGCAACAGGTACGCGTGTGGAATCGGAAAAGTCCATCCCAAGGATTTCCAGAACGGCTCCTGATAGCGCCAGGCGATTACCAGATAAAGCGCTCCTACCAGAAAGACGTACATGAACGACTGAAATACCAGCGTCCGCACCGCGTCGCTGGAAAACAACCGCGGCGCCAACGATCGGCCGGTCTGGGACAACAGGAACGCCAGCGCCCATGACGGCAAAACCGCGCCCAGATACAGCGCCAGATCGAGATAACCCCAAACCGGCCCACGGCGTTCTGGCATTGCGGTGGTCAGGCTTCACCCTCAATCAACGCTGCGGCGAGCAGCGGAATCATCAGTTCGTGATGGCCGGTCACCGCGAATCCATGTCCGCCCGATTGGGCGTGCGGCCGCTCGACCACGTTCACTTTAGGCCGGTAGTGTTGCAGAAAATCAAAATTTACAGTGCTGAAATTCACCAGTGGATGCCCGAGGTTCCGAACCACTGACACCGCCTTTAAGAACACCTCCGGGAGGACCACCGCTGAACCCACATTCAAATACACGCCGCCGTCGTTCAGCCCGCGCACCAGCGAGCACAGCAATCGAAAATCATAATGCGTAGTCGCGCCGATCGCCGCCCCATCGGCAGCCGGATGCGTGTGCGGAGTATCCGCTCCCACCGCCACATGCACCGTCACGGGAACGTTGGCCCGGTAAGCGCCCACCAGGATGCTGTGCGCCGCGAACTCCGGCCGCGCTAGTTTTTCCAGCCGCCGTCCCAGCGCCTCGCCCATGCCGAGTCCATCGCGCGCGCCCTCTGGGATGGCCGTGTTCATTTCACGCCCGGTTTCTTCAGCCGCGCCAAAGCGGCCGTCGGGCAGCACCGCTTCCACGTCTTCGCTGGTCTGGCCCGCGATGGCGATTTCGAAATCGTGAATCGACGCCGCGCCATTCATCACGAAACCCGTAACCCATCCCCGCCGCATCAGATCCAGCAGGATATCGGCCAGCCCGCACTTCACTACATGCCCGCCCATCCCCCACAAGATGGCACGCTTCTGTTGTTTAGCTCGCCGCAGCGCATCGACCACGCTGCGGAACGCATCTGCCGCGAGCAGTTTCGGTAGCGATTCCAGCAGCCGTGCCACGCCATCGCCCTTTTGGTAAGGCCGCGCGAAGTGGTCGACCTGTACTTTCCCGCCACGCTCGCTAATGGGAACGGTCTTCAGCCCGGCAAACGATAGCGGTTTCTCGGCGTACTTGCTCATGCCGCTTTTCCGCCGCGCAAGGCTTTTTTCAGCGCTTGCCCTGTGTGGCTCTTGGCCACTCGCAAAATCTCCTCGGGTGGCCCGCAGGCAACTACGTGCCCTCCACGCTCTCCGCCTTCCGGCCCCAGATCGATAACCCAGTCGGCCGTCTTGATGACATCCAGATGATGCTCGATCACGACGACAGTATTGCCCAACTCGACCAGGCTGTGCAGCACGTCCAGGAGTTTGCGTACGTCTTCGAAGTGGAGCCCGGTAGTTGGCTCATCCAGTATGTAGAGCGTCTTTCCCGTCTGCCGCCGGCTCAGCTCGCGTGCCAGCTTGATACGCTGTGCCTCTCCGCCCGACAGCGTGGTCGACGACTGCCCCAGGTGCAGATATCCCAGCCCCACTTCGACCAGCGTCTCCAGCTTGGCCCGAATCTGCGGGATATTTTCCAGCAGCGACAGCGCGTCCTCCACCGGCATTTCGAGCAGGTCCGCAATTGACTTGTCTTTATACTTCACCTGCAACGTTTCATGATTGTAGCGCCGCCCGCGGCACACATCGCAGGTGACGTATACGTCCGGCAGGAAATTCATTTCGATGCGCTTTTGCCCGTCGCCCTGGCATGCCTCGCAGCGCCCGCCCTTCACGTTGAAACTGAAACGCCCCGGCTTGTAACCGCGCGCGCGCGATTCCGGCAGCTTGGCATACAAGTCGCGAATATGCGTGAACACTTGAGTGTAGGTCGCCGGGTTCGATCGCGGTGAGCGGCCAATCGGCGCCTGGTCGATCTCGATCACTTTATCCAGCAGGTCGAGACCCTCGATCGACACGTGCGTGCCTGCCTCCGCTCGCGATCCGTAAACTTCCTTGGCCGCTGCGCGATACAGGATATCGTTCACCAGCGTCGATTTCCCGCTGCCCGAAACGCCCGTTACCGCTACGAACAATCCCAACGGGAACTCCACGTCGATGTTCTTGAGGTTGTGTTCCTTCGCGCCTCGAATGGCGATCCGCCGCTTGCCCGGCACGCGTCTCTTGGCCGGAAGCGCGATCACTCGCGTGCCCGCCAGATATTGACCGGTGAGCGAATCGATGTTTTGCTCGATCTCCTTCGGCGTGCCCTGGGCGACCAGCTGCCCGCCCAGCCTGCCGGCGCCCGGACCCAGGTCGATCACGTAATCGGCGCGCTCGATGGTCTCGGCGTCGTGCTCTACAACCAATACCGTGTTGCCCAGATCCCGCAAGCTCTGAAGCGAATCGAGCAAGCGGTCATTGTCGCGCGAATGCAGCCCAATCGACGGCTCGTCCAGCACATACAAAACCCCGCGCAGCTTCGAGCCGATCTGGGTGGCCAGCCGGATGCGCTGCGCCTCGCCGCCCGATAACGTTGCCGCCGAACGCTCCAGGCTCAGATACCCGAGGCCCACGCCGACCAAGAAATCCAGCCGGTTCCGCACTTCATCCACTGGACGCTTACCGATCTGCTCCTCGCGTCCAATAAGCTTCCACTTCTTGACCGTCTCGAGCGCCCTCGTCACCGAAAGCCCTGTCAGCTCCGCGATGCCAACGCCCTTCACCTTTACTGCCAGACTCGACGGCTTGAGGCGCTTGCCGTGACAATCCGGACAGGTCGCTGCGGATTGATATTGCAGCAGCCACTCGCGCGCCCCTTCGCTCAGTTCTATCTGCTCGTAGTATTGGTCCAGCGTCGCGATCAGCCCTTCGCTCAGCGCCTGCTGCGCCTTCTTCGGCAATTTCTCAAACGGCTTCTGAATCGGAATCTTCAAGCGCCCTGCCAGCAGTTTCAAATCTCCGTTCACATGAGTTGAGCTGCCGCCAATCCCCAGCGCCCCATCCAACATAGGCTTTGAGGGGTCCACGATTACTTTCGATGGATCCCAGCTCCAGCGGCTACCCAGGCCCGTGCAGGTCTCGCACGCGCCAAACGGACTATTGAACGAGAACGAGCGCGGCTCCAGCTGCGGCACACTCCCGCCGCATTCTGGACACGCTAATTTCTGCGAGTACAACCGCTCGGGTCCATCCACCTGGGCGACTAGGACCAGCCCGTCGGCGAGCTTGGTGGCGGTCTCGATCGAAGCTTCCAAACGCTTTTCCACTTCCGGTTTGATCAGGAGGCGGTCCACTACTACTTCGATTGTGTGATTCTTGCGCTTGTCGAGGGTGATCTCTTCATCCAGCGGCCGCAGCACGCCATCCACCCGCGCCCGCACGAACCCTTGGCGAGCCAGTTTTTCAAGTTCCTTGCGATACTCGCCTTTGCGTCCGCGCACGATGGGCGCCAGGATCATCACCCGCTCCTGCGGCCCCAGCGCCATCACCTGCTGCAGGATCTGCTGCGACGATTGCCGCGAAATCTCCAGCCCGCAAGTGGGACAATGCGGCACGCCGATGGCCGCGTACAAAACGCGCAGGTAGTCGTAGATCTCCGTGATTGTCCCCACGGTCGAGCGCGGACTCCGGCTGGTAGTCTTCTGTTCAATCGAAATCGCCGGACTCAACCCGTCGATCGAATCCACTTCCGGCCGCTCCATCTGATCCAAAAACTGCCGCGCGTAAGGCGACAGCGTTTCCACGTAGCGCCGCTGTCCCTCCGCGTAAATCGTATCGAAGGCCAGCGAGGACTTGCCGGATCCGCTCAACCCCGTGATGACTGTCAGGGTATTGCGCGGGATCGCCACGTCGATATTCTTCAGGTTGTGTTGCCGTGCCCCGTGCACGGTAATCTGCTTGAGCAAAACGTCTCCGATTTGTTGGGGTGCGTTTCCATTGTCCCAGAAACCGGGAATCGCACTTGGCTGCCCACCGGATGCCGCTCTTAGCGCTTCCGATTCGCTATACTAGCGGCAATCCCGGCGGACCCCGTCGCTGCCCGGATCTCCAGGAGGCAAGGGTGAGTTTTGAAGCATCGGTGCGGTATGCGGGCGACGTAGCGATCATCGATCTAGCGGGCCGCATTGTTCTGAACGACGGCTCGGCCGCAGTGCGCGAGTCCATCGCGAAACTGCGCGAAACCGGCGCGAACAAAATTCTTCTCAACTTGGCGGCCGTCACGTTTATCGATAGTTCCGGGTTGGGGGAACTCGCCAGCGCCTACGCCCGCATGAATAAGGCCGGCGGCCAACTGAAGCTCATGAATCTCCCGGCGCGCATCGTGGACCTGCTGCGCATCACCAAGCTGGATTCGGTTCTGGTCGCGTTTCCGGGCGAGCCCGAGGCGCTGCAGAGTTTCCATAACGGCGCGGCCACCGCCTGAATTCCATTGCCGCGCCCACCAGGCCGGCAATTCCGCCACCGAATCCAAGACCGCATCCGGGTTTGCATCGCTAAGTTCGCCGCCGCTGCCGGGCGGCTCGCGCACTACGTCATCCGCAGGGCTGCGGCGAGTCCTTTATCAGACCGCACGCGCCAGATGCGCGCATCCATGCAATAGTGCGTAAAGGCAACGCCCCAGAGCGCTGCCTGGGCGGTTTCATACGGCAATAGCGCGGAGGGAATAAAGGCCAACAGCAGGTTAAGCCCTATGGCAATGACAATGTAGACGCCGACGTTCGACACCAGGCGGGCCGCCAGTCCATGACGCTGTAGCGCGTCTGGTTCAGTGTAGCGGTTGCGATTGTGGAACCACATCAGGCGATGGTACTGGAAGCTATGGAAAAGGCCCAGCAGAATGCCAGCCCGCACGATTCCCTCCGGGCCGAAATGCGACCCGTATAAAAGAGCGATCCACTGCAACGGAACTACCATGGCCAAAAGTCCGAGTTTGGGCCAGTTGAGCGGCAGCCGCGCGCGCAACTTTTGTGCCTGGCGGACCAGCCAGGCTCCCACCAGGATTACGTAAAGGCCAATCGCCACTCGTGGCAGCCACGCTAACGCCGGAAACACCCGGATGAACCCTGGCTGGGTGCGCAGCACGAACATTCCGAGCGGTATGAGCAGGGAACTGAGCAGAAACCAGCGGTCCAGGAGAAAATCTCCGCGGTCCTTGTTCTTGGCCTTGTACAGCATCATGAACCCAAAATGCTGCTTCACAATGTGGAATTGCTGCCAGCACACCGCAAACAAGAAGAACAGGGGCGCACGTCCAACGAGTGCGATGGCCGGTCCCACCAGCAACAGGGGCACCGGAATCCAGAGGAACCAGCCTAGTCGCTTGCGCTCCGCCTTATCGAAATAGGTGCGCGTGATCGTGGATTGAACATGCGGTCCGTCGATGCCGAAGAACCAGATGAACTGGATCAACGCGACTCCCACCCCCAAGGCCATCAGGCCCAATGCGAAATAGCTGATGAGGGCGGAACCAATAAACCAGATCAGATCCTGTTGGCGGGAGATAATCCACTGGGAGGACCGTCGCTCTGACAGTGAAACTCCTGATGCGGGGTGAAGGGTAGCCGTACTCATGGCACGTTGCTTGTCTATCGTACCAAGCTGCTGAAAGCTTTACGTGTTAGGGCAAAGCCCGCGGCGTGACTGGGAGTTACCGAACGTACCTGGCGCGCACTTCGGCCTCGGCCTGGAGCCAGTCGTCTTCCGGCGAGCCCGGCCGATCTGCGCGTTCGAGCCAGATTCGGTAAGCCACCTGCGCAATCTCTTTTTGGTGAACAGATGCGTCGTATGCGGGGATCGGGGCCGGCGCGATCTTGGGGACTCGCCGCGGACTGCGGTGAGTTTTGGGTTCGGCGGCCTTAGCGGATGCTGTCCGGGTTACGGCCATGACAATTCTCCTTGTTACGGACAACGTGGCCGACTGAGGATCTCCGAGGATGGTGCTTTCATTGTAGCGCAAAGCTATAATGAATTCCGCTAAATGATCTATAACATGATCGGCCCAACATGATCATCGCCGCACTCCGAAGTGCCGTCTGCTCTTTGATCGCTGTGGCTCTTTTGCCAGGGCCGCTCTTCGGTCAGGGCCGCAATTACGGACGCTCCCAGGTAATTACGCAGCAGGGAATCGCGGCCACCAGCCAGACGCTGGCATCGCAAGCCGCGGTGCAGATTCTGGCGCGCGGCGGAACTGCGGTGGACGCCGCCATCGCCGCCAATGCTGTGCTCGCCGTGGTCGAGCCGATGAAGAACGGTTTGGGTGGAGATTTGTTCGCTCTCTATTGGGACGCTAAGACCGGCAAGCTGCAAGGCCTAAATGCATCCGGCCCGGCGCCACGCGGACTCACGCCGGAATTCCTGGCGAAGCTGGGCATCAAAACCATGCCTCAGCAGGGCATCCACAGTTTCACCGTTCCGGGCGCGGTGGATGGCTGGTGGAAAATGCATGAGCGTTACGGCAAGCTTCCTTGGAAGGATCTGTTCCAGTCGGCGATTGCGTACGCCGAAGATGGATTCCCGGTTTCCGAGGCGGTCCAGGAATCCTGGGCGGACGCTGCGAATAGCTCCCGCGTTCGGGCAAATCCGGAATCGATGCGCGTGTTCTTCCCGGGGGGGAAAGCTCCGCTGGAGGGCGATCTATTTCACAATCCGGGAATGGCGCGCGCCTTTCGCCTGGTCGCCGAGCGCGGCCCGGAGGCTATTTACAAAGGCGAAATCGCCGCTGCGATTTTGAAGACCTCGCGCAGCTTGGGCGGCTCCATGACCGCCGAGGACCTGGCTTCGTTTTCGTCGGAGTGGGTGCAGCCCATCTCGATCGATTACCGCGGCTGGCGTGTGTACGAAATGCCTCCCAACGGACAGGGGATGGCCGCACTCGAGATGCTGAACATCATGGAGACGGCACCGGCATCGCCCTTGGGAGCATTCAGCGCCGTCGAAATGCACAAGCGCATCGAATCCATGAAACTGGCCTACGCCGATGTGCACCGCTATGACGCCGACCCGCATACCTACGATGTGCCAGTGGCACAGTTGCTGTCGAAAGAATATGCCCGCAAGCGCGCGGCCTTGATCGATCCGAACAAGGCAAATTGCACTGTGCCGCCAGGGCAACCGATTGGCAGCGACACTACGTACCTTACAATCGTCGATAAAGACGGCAATATGGCCAGTTGGATTGAGAGCGTCTACGCGGAGTTCGGTTCAGGAGTCACCGTTGATGGCATGGGATTCCTGCTGCAAAACCGCGGCGCGGGGTTCACGCTGGAGCCGAAACATCCTGACGTTCTCGCCGGCGGCAAGCGGCCGTTCCACACTATCATCCCGGCCTTCATGGAGCGCGGCGACCTGCATATCGGATTCGGCATTATGGGCGGAGCGAATCAGCCGCTCGCGCACGCGCAGTTCGTCTCAAATGTGGTGGATTACGGCATGAATGTCCAGGCTGCGCTGGAGGCGCCGCGCTTCACCAAGCGCAACTCCACCGGCTGCGATGTTTCGATTGAAGTTCGCGTCCCGGTGGGAACGCTGCAGCAGCTTTCTGAGCGCCGCCACCAAATCGCCATCCGCCGTGAGTATACCCAGGAGATGGGACGCGGCCAAGCCATCCTGCACAATTCGAAGACCGGCACCAACTACGCCGCATCCGACCCGCGCGCCGATGGCGCCGCCGTTCCGGAACCGATTCGCTAGACCGCAATGCTACAACGCGCTGGATGGCACGCGAAACCCAGACAGTCCGTATTCAACCACGAATCCAAGCCGATATCGATGTGCATCAATGGCAGATTGACCATATCCGCCAGGGGCTTTGCGAAGCCAATGCCGGAAAGTTCGCCACGGAGGCGGAAGTAAACCGAGCGATTGCGTACGAAGTAGCCATCCGGGGATGACGGTATGCCGGGCTCGCGCTGCTAGATAACTTTGATCGTCAGCTCTCCCAGCTTGGCGATGCGCCCCACCATGACATCGCCGGAAACCACCGGGCCGACGCCCTCCGGCGTGCCGGTATAGATCAGGTCGCCTGGCTGGAGCGCCACCTGCTGCGACAACTGGCTGATGATATTGGGCACGTCCCAGATCATCAAATTCAAATCGGAGTGCTGGCGCACCTGCCCGTTCACCGCAATCTCGATTTCGCCCTCCTGCAGGTGCCCTACCTTCGCCACTGGATAAATGGGGCCGCACGGCGCTGACTGATCGAAGGACTTGCCAATCTCCCACGGCTGCCCTTTCTTGCCCGCCGCCTGCTGCACGTCGCGGCGCGTCATATCGAATCCAATGGCGTAGCCGAACACGTGGCCGAGAGCCGATTCCACCGGGATGTTCGCGCCACCTTTGGCGATCGCCGCCACCAGTTCCACTTCGTGGTGGTAGTTGGCAGTCAGGGGAGGGTACGGTACCGTGGAGCCGTCCTCGACCACCATATCGTTGGCTTTTGCGAAGAAAAAAGGCGGGCTTTTCTCGTCGTTTCCAAACTCCCGCACGTGCGCCAGATAGTTGCGCCCTACGCAGTAAATGCGGTGAACCGGGAAGCGGGCGGTAGTACCAGCAACCGCCAGGGAAGGCTGCGGAGCAGCCGGAACGACGTAGTCCATAGATTCAAAAGTACCATTACAATCGCATTGATATTGGGCCTCTAAGGCGTTGACCTTAGACGCTGTCGCCTATACACTCATAGGCACAGTGATGGAACAACGGAAGAATCAGCGGTTTGATTTGCGCCTTCCCTTTGAGATTCTCGATGGCGCAGCCAAGACCAAGTCCAAGGGCGAAACCCGGAATGTCAGCTCCTGCGGGGTCCTTTTTACGTCCAAGGCGCCGGTGTCAATTGGGGAGTCGATCGAGTATATGATCACGCTGCCGAAGGCGCCGGGAACCCGCTCGGACGTCCGGCTGAAATGCATCGGCAAGGTGGTTCGCGGCGAGCAGCCCACCCAGTATGCGGCGACCTTGGAGCGCTTCGAATTCGTGCGCCAGAAGAATTAGTCCAGTCCTGCCCATCCCGTCGCGCCTCTATCCATCCGCGCCCCCAGCCCAAACTTGGCGCTACCAGTAACCGAAACCAAGCTGTTATAATTACAACTTACCTATGGCCAACTCTGCGACCGCTCCGCAAGCAGTCTCGACCAAGAAGATTATCCTCTTGAGACCAAGAGGGTTTTGCGCCGGAGTAGTACGGGCTATCGATGTGGTTAAGATTGCGCTAGGCCTTTATGGAGCACCCATTTACGTCCGCAAGGAGATCGTTCACAACAAGCACGTGGTGGATGAACTCCGGGCCGCCGGGGCCATTTTCATCGAAGAGTTGGACGAGGTGCCCGCCGGCGCGCGGGTTATCTTCAGCGCCCACGGGGTTTCGCCCCTGGTGCGAACGCAGGCGGTGGAGCGGGACCTGCAGGTCATCGACGCCACCTGCCCGCTGGTCACCAAGGTGCATCTGGAAGCGGTCAAGTTCGCCCGCAAGAACTTCACCATCGTATTGATCGGGCACAAGGATCACGACGAGGTGATCGGCACTCTGGGCGAGGCTCCGGAATCCACTGTACTCGTTTCAAACGTGGACGACGTCAATCGCCTTAAAGTGAAAGACCCAGAAAGAGTTTCGTTCATCACGCAGACGACTTTGAGCCTGGATGAGACCCAGGAAATTGTTACCCGGCTCCGCGAGCGCTTCCCCAAGATTCAAGGCCCAGCGGCGCAGGATATCTGCTATGCCACCGAAAACAGGCAGCTAGCCGTCAAGGCGGTGGTGCCGATGTGCCAGCTTCTGCTGGTGGTGGGATCGCAGAATAGCTCGAATTCGCGCCGGCTGGTGGAAGTTTGCGTGAAGGAGGGCGTTGCCTCACACCTGATCGACGACCTGAGCGAAGTGCGGCCGGAATGGCTGGAGGGCGTGGATAAGATCGCGGTGACAGCCGGCGCTTCGGCTCCGGAAAACCTGGTTCAGGAGTTGATTCAATCGCTCCGCGGACGGGGCTACGGCGAATTGGAAGAAGTGGAAATCAAGGAAGAGGATGTGCGCTTTAATCTGCCCTCCGAGCTGAACCGGACGGTGCAGCTGCATACTATAGCGCGGGTATGAGTCCCAGCCTACAACTCACCGACGCCCTGGTTACATCCTGTCAGCAAACCCTGCGGCAAGCGGTGAACTTTCTGCTGGGTGCGCAACACCGGGACGGCTACTGGTGGGCCGACCTCACCGCCGATACTACACTCGAATCCGATTATATTCTGCTGGAGCTGTGGTGGCATCCGCCAGTCGATGGCGTGTGGAATCCGCCAACGCGCGAGCGTATTAATCGTGCGGTTCGTTCCATCCTGGCGCGGCAGTTGCCGGACGGCGGCTTCAACATTTATTCCCACGGACCTTCCGAGATCAGCGCTTCAGTCAAGGCCTATACCGCGTTGAAGCTTGCGGGGTTGCCGTACGACGATCCCGATCTGACGCGTTTGCGGGGTCGCATCCTCGCGATGGGCGGCTTGCAGGCAGCCAACAGCTACGTCAAGGTGAACCTCAGCATCTTCGGGTTGTACCCGCGCGAGCACACGCCCTCGATTCCTCCCGAAGGCATGCTGCTGGGCAAGTTAATTTACGAGATGTCCTCATGGACTCGCGCGATCGTCATTCCGCTCTCGATCGTGCACGCCATGAACCCGCAGCGTCCGGTCCCGGCTGGGTTCACTGTAAACGAACTGCTGATGCCGGGAGTGCCCCTCAGTTTCCCGAACGATGAAGGGTTTTGGAGCTGGCGCAATTTCTTCCTGCTGACTGACAAGTTCGTCAAGTTCTGGGAACGGCACGGGTCACGTGGACTGCGTCGTAAAGCCATCCACCGCGCCGAGCAGTGGATTCTCGAACGCAGCCGCTATAGCGACGGCCTGGCAGCCATTTATCCGCCCATGTTTTATGTGATCATGGCGCTGGATTTGCTGGGTTATCCCAAGGATCATCCCGACGTCGTGGAGGCCAAGCAGCAGTTCTTCAATCTGCTGGTTGACGACGAGCGCGGCTTTTACTTTCAGCCATGTTTCTCGGTGGTCTGGGACACCGGCATCGCTGGTTACGCGCTGGGCGAATCCGGGCTGGTGCCGGATCACGCGATGGCGCGCGCGGTCGATTGGCTGCTGACCAAGGAAGTCCGCCGCCGCGGTGACTGGAGCGTCAAGCGCCCCAACATCGAGCCGTCGGGCTGGTATTTTGAATTCGCCAACGAGTTTTATCCGGACATCGACGACACCGCACAGGTGCTGTTGGCCCTCGCCCGGTCGCGTGGCACCGATGCCGTGAAACAGGATGCCTGCATGCGGCGCGCGGTCGACTGGCTGCTGGCCATGCAATCGAAGGACGGCGGCTGGGCGGCATTCGATGTCGACAACAACTGGCAGTTCCTGAGCTCTGTGCCCTTCGCGGATCACAACGCGATGCTCGATCCTACATGCCCCGATATTACGGGACGCGTGCTGGAAGCGTTGTGCGCCTGCGGCGTCACGCGGGATCATCCGGCAGTACGGCGCGGCGTCGAATGCCTCAAACGCACCCAGGAAGCAGACGGCAGTTGGGCCGGACGCTGGGGGGTCAATTACGTCTACGGCACGTTCCTGGCGTTGCGGGGTCTCGAAGCGGCTGGCGAAAACAATCGCGAGGCGTATATCCTGCGCGCCGGCGAATGGCTGCGCTCCATTCAGAACGCGGATGGCGGCTGGGGTGAAAGCTGCGCCAGCTACGCCCAGAACACTTACGTGCCCGCTCCCAGCGCTCCTTCGCAAACCGCGTGGGCGATTCTCGGGTTGCTCGCGAGCGGCGATACCACCAGCGGCAGCGTTCAACAGGCCGTCGAATACCTGATGGAAACCCAGCGCCCGGACGGCGGCTGGAACGAAGAGTTATCCACCGGCACCGGTTTCCCGGGTGTCTTTTATTTGCAGTATCACTACTATCGCCACTCGTTCCCGGTGCTGGCTCTTTCCAGCTACCTTAAGGCGAAAGGCGCAAACGGAGCAGACCGCTTATGAGAGTTCCGCTCGCACAGGTGGCCGATATGGCCACCTACATCGCCAAGAACAAAATACGGCCCAAGCCGGAGTGGCAGAAGAACGTTGCGCCCACCGAGGACCTGGCCAATCCCTTCAAGATTGTCCACACGCAAGTTCCTTCGATGAAAAGCGACCGCAAGCCGCATCCCATGATCAACAAGCGCTTCCCGCTGGTGATGATGCTGGAGCCGCTGCATGCCTGTAATCTCACCTGCACCGGATGCGGCCGTATCCGCGAGTACGAAGACAGCATTCGCGATCGCGTGTCGCTGGAGAATTGCCTGAAAGCGGTGGACGAGTGCGGCGCTCCCATGGTGTCGATCTGCGGCGGCGAGCCGCTGCTGCTGCCCGATATCGGCGTGATGTGCGCGGAGATCCTGAAGCGCGGACGCTATATTCAGCTCTGCACGAACGGTATGTTCCTGCGCAAGCGCTTGAAGGATTTTACGCCGCATCCCAACCTGGTGTTTAACGTTCACCTGGACGGCATGGAGAAGAATCACGACATCGCCGTCGAGCGCGAAGGCGTCTTCAAGGAAGCCATCGATGGTGTTCGGGCCGCGAAAGAAGGCGGCTTCAAGGTTTTCTCCAACACCACGGTCTTTAAAGAGACCGACATGAAGGAGATCTGGGAGCTGTTCGAGTACCTCGAACAATTCGGTGTTGATGGACATTCCATTTCGCCGGGCTACGGTTACTCGGCCGTGAACGATCGTGAAATGTTTTTGACGCGCGAAGACGTATACGAGAAGTTCAAAGACATCGACAAGATGGCCAAGCGCTTCCCGCTGGTTTCTTCGCCGGTCTATATGGATTTTCTCAAGGGCGAGCGCGAGTTGCCTTGCACCGCGTGGGGCATGCCCACCTATAACGTGAAGGGCTGGAAAGGCCCCTGCTACCTGATCACGGATGGGCACTACAACACCTTCGAAGAGCTGATGACCAAGACTCAGTGGGAAAACTACGGCACCGGTAACGATCCCCGTTGCGAGGACTGCATGGTGCATTGCGGGTATGAGCCTTCTTCGGCCTACGGCGTGAATTCGAAAATGATGGATCCGTTTAAATCGCTGAGCTGGCTGTTGAGTTGAGGTAATCCACTTAATGAAGCCCGTTCTGGTAACGGGAGCCACGGGATTCATCGGCTGGCAGGTGGCGCGGCAGTTGCTGGGTCGAGCACAGCGGGTGCGGGCTTTGGTCCGCGATCCGGCGCGCAGCGCGAAGGCGCTGGCGGAGTTGGCGGGAATCGAGACGGTACCGGGCGACTTGCGGGACGAGGATTCCCTGGCAAGGGCAGTCGGAGGCTGCGGCGCCGTCTATCATGTGGCCGCGGATTACCGGCTCTGGGCGCCACGGCCGGAAGAGATGTACCGCTCGAACGTCGACGGCACGCGCAATCTGTTGGCTGCCGCGCGCAAGGCGGGCGTGGAGCGGTGTGTGTATACCAGCACCGTGGGCTGCATTGGAATGCCGAAAGATGAACTCGGTTCCGAGGATACGCCGGCTGGCCTGGAGGAAATGCGGGGGCCGTACAAGCGCTCCAAGTTCCTGGCGGAACAGATCGCGCTGCAGTTTGCGGGAGAAGGATTTCCGGTCGTGATTGTGAACCCAACGGCTCCCGTCGGGGATCATGATTTCCGGCCCACGCCGACAGGCAAGATCGTGGTGGATTTTTTACGGGGAGCGATGCCGGCGTATCTGGATACCGGTTTGAACGTGGTCTATGTTGGTGATGTGGCTGCTGGGCACCTGCTCGCAGCCGAGCGCGGACGGGTAGGGGAACGCTACATTCTGGGTGGCGAGAACCTGACGCTGCAGCAGATCTTTGGCAAGTTGGAAGAAGTGACGGGAAAGCCGGCGCCGAAAGTGCGGATTCCTTATGCGGTAGCATATGCGGCGGGAGTGGCTTCCACCGGATGGGCGTCTTTAACCGGCAAGGAGCCCAGGGCGCCCCTCGATGGCGTGCGCATGGCGCGCAAGAAAATGTGGGTGCGGCACGACAAAGCCGCACGCGAGTTAGGATATTCGGCCAGACCGGCCGTGGATGCGCTGCGGCGCGCCGCGGAGTGGTTTCAGGCCAATGGTTATTGTGAGGACCTGGCTATTGGTGGCCGCCGAACGGCGTGAGTTCGATGGGATTCGCAAGCGAATGAAGAACGTCAAACAACTTGTCTGGCCCGGCGCAAAGTTTGCTTGCGAAGCCGAGTGGCAGGGAGATCGCTGGTGGATGCTCGCCAACGGACCCGGCGAGGCGCTGGTGCTTGAAGCACTTAAGGAAAAGAACCACGTGGACGGAATGATCAGTACCGGACTCTGCGGGGCGCTGGATCCGGCGCTGCGTCTGGGCAACGTGGTGGTGTCCGGCAACGCACATATTGAAGCCCACGCCCAGTTCGTGCGGGGAGCGGTTCACACTATCGCTCGGGTGGCGGTCACCGCCGCCGAGAAGCGAACGCTTCGCAATGAAACGGGCGCGATCGCCGTCGATATGGAATCCGCGGCTGTCGAACGCAAGGCCGCCGAATGGAATGTTCCATACTTATGTATTCGCGCTGTGTCGGACCGGGCGGGTGACACCTTGCCCTTGGACTTCAATCGCTATCGCAACGCGCGCGGGGATTTCTCGCGGACCCGGATTGCGCTGGCTGCCATCACACGGCCCTTCACAGTAATGCCACAATTAATGGAGTTCGACCGGAACTGCCGCAGGGCCGCCGATGCCCTGGGAGATTTTCTTGCCGACTGCCGATTCTAGACTCGTGATCGCCGAACCCGCGCTCTTGACCATGCACGCCGCCGTGTATAAGGGAGCCAGCGTGGTTGCGGTGGAGTCTCTGCCGGTTCCCGAGATCGGGCCCGGCGAAGTGCTGATCCGCGTCGAAAGCTGCGGCATCTGTCCCACCGATCTGAAGAAGATCGCCTACAACCTCTTGCCTGGCCCGCGCATCTACGGGCACGAAACCGCGGGAGTGATCGCGGCGGTTGGCGCGGGAGTGAAGAAATACCAGCCGGGCGACCGCGTCATCGTATTCCACCACATCCCTTGCGGAAAATGTTTTTACTGCGGCAAGAAGTTATACGCGCAATGCCCGGTCTACAAAAAAGTCGGCGTCACCGCCGGGTACGAGCCGGCCGGCGGCGGCTTCTCGCAATATGTGCGCGTGATGGATTGGATCGTCGAACGCGGCATCGAGACGATTCCGGACGGCGTGTCTTTCGACGCCGCCTCTTTCGTCGAGCCCGTCAACACCTGCCTCAAGGGTATGAAGCAGCTCGACCCGCAGCCCGGCGATGTGGTGGCGATTCTGGGTCAAGGCCCGGTGGGGTTGATCTTCACGATGATGGCCGCCCGGGCGGGCGTCGACATCGTAGCCACCGATACTTTCGAGACCCGCCGGAATTTAGCGCGCAAATTTGGCGCCCACGCAACCTTCGATCCGAGAGACGCCGCCTTTGAGAGCGCCATCAAAGACATGACCGAAGGCCGCGGAGCCGACGTCGTGATCATCGCCGCTTCCGCCAAAGGAATCGTCGAGCAGGCCGTCGCGATTTCGCGCCCCGGATCCCGTATTTTGCTGTTTGCGCAGACATCGCATCAGGAACGAATCGAAGTATCCGGCGCCGACATCTGTATGGGAGAACGAATGCTGTGCGGCTCCTATAGCGCGTCCGTGGATATACAAAAAGATTCGGCCGACTTGGTTTTCTCGGGCGCGCTCCCGGTGGAGGAATTGATTTCCCACCGATATTCATTAAGCGATATTCATATTGGAATTGAGCGGGCGTTGCATCCCGACGCGGAATCGTTGAAGATCGTAGTACAGCCCCAGAGGTGAGAACAGAGTGACTCAGCAGATGACCGCGGCCGTCTTGTACGGCAAAGAGCAGCTGCAGATCGAAATCGTGGACGTTCCTAAGCTCGGGCCAGGCGACGTGCTGGTGCGCGTGCGTGCGGCGCTCACCTGTGGAACCGACGTAAAAGTGTTTCGGCGCGGATACCATGCGCGGATGATCACCCCTCCGGCCCTGTTCGGCCATGAGCTGGCGGGCGACATCGTGGCCATGGGAGATCAGGTCAAAGGCTTCCGCCTCGGCGACCGTGTCATGGCTGCGAATTCGGCCCCTTGCGGCGAATGCTATTACTGCAAGCGCCAGCAGGAAAATCTATGCACCGATCTGCTGTTCAATAACGGCGCGTATGCCGAATACATCCGCATTCCGGAGCGAATTGTCCGCAAGAACCTGCACCATATCGCGGACCACGTGGGATACCAGGATGCGGCGCTGGCGGAGCCGCTGGCTTGCGTACTGCGTGGTCTGGAAGAAAGTAATCTGCGTCCCGGCGATACCGTTGCGGTGATTGGCTTGGGCCCCATCGGAATCATGTTCGTGCGCCTGGCCAAGGCAGTCTACGGTGCGCGCGTGATCGCGATCGGGCGCCGCCAGCCGCAACTGGATCGTGCCGCTCGCATGGGCGCAGATGAGCTCATCGTCAATACCGATGGCGCCGATGTCGTGGGCGCGGTCAAAGCCATGACGGAAGGCCGCGGCGCGGACGTCGTCATCGAAGCCGTGGGATTGCCGGAATTGTGGCAGCTCGCCACGCGTCTGCTGCGGCGCGGCGGTGTAGTGAACTTCTTCGGCGGCTGCGCCACCGGCACGGAAGTCAACCTCGACACCCACCTCCTGCATTATTCCGAAATCACCTGCAAAGCCAGCTTCCATCACACTCCCGCGCTGATTCGCAAAGCGCTCGACGTGATCGGCCGCGGCTATATCACCGCCAAGGACCTGGTGAATAACGTCGAGCCGCTGGCCAATCTGCTGGAAGTGATGCAGCATCTGATGAGCCACAACGGCCACCTGAAGACCGCCATCATCCCCTGATTGCGCCGGAACGAATTGTGTTTCTTGGCCCCACCGCGTTTCTGAACGATCCGGATCAAATGCAGCGGGCGTGGCCCCGCGAGGATGCGCTGGCTTACACCCGCTGGCTTGCCACGCATCACTACGAAAATTTCCAGGTAGTCAGTTTCCTGCTTCCCAAGCGCCTGCACCAGGATTTCTATAACGTCTATGCTTTCTGCCGCTGGTCGGACGATCTGGGCGACGAGTTTGGCGACCCGCAGGAGAGCCTGCGCCTGCTCGCCTGGTGGCGCGGCGAACTGCAAGCGATGTACGCGGGGCGCGCGACGCATCCTGTGTTCGTCGCCCTCCGGGCGACCGTGGCGGACCACCGCTTACCCATCGAGCCGTTCGATCATCTGATCCAAGCCTTCGAGCAGGACCAGACCGTCACTCGCTATCGCAATTTCGACGAGCTGTTTGAGTATTGCCGCTATTCGGCGAACCCCGTCGGTCGGCTGGTGCTGGGCTTGTGCGGCTATCAGGACGCCGAGCGGCAAGCGCTTTCCGACGCTACTTGCACTGCGCTGCAGCTCGCTAATTTCTGGCAGGATGTGATCGTGGATCTCCAAAAAGACCGCGTTTATCTACCGCTGGACGTGATCGAGCGCAACGGCTACCCAGTCGAAGATCTATTCGCGCGGCGCTTCGACGATCGTTTCCGGCGCGCTATGAAAGAAGCAGTCGGAGTGGCGCGCGAATTGTTCCTCAAAGGTTTGCCGTTAGCTGGTCAAGTAGACCGCCGCCTTGCCATCGACCTGGAGTTGTTCAGCCGCGGCGGCCTGAAGATTCTCGAAAAGATTGAGCGTCAGGACTACGACGTGCTTCGTGCCCGGCCGGTGATCTCCAAAACCGAGCGGGTCGGATTGCTGCTCGGCGCCATCACGCGGCGGGCGTTCTCGCGGGCCGCATGACGCTTGCGGAATCCTATGCCTGGTGCGAAGGCGTTGCGCGCAGCCAAGCGAAGAATTTCTACTATTCCTTCTTGCTTCTCTCCAGACCCCAGCGCCGCGCCATGTGCGCCATCTATGCTTTCATGCGCTACTGCGACGATTTGAGTGACGATGAAGGCATTCCCGACCGGGCCGCCGCCATTGCCCGCTGGCGTGAGGATCTTGCGGCGGCGCTCGCGGGACGCGCGGGCGACCATCCAGTCTGGCCCGCTTTCATCGACGCGGTCTCGCAATACAAGATCCCGCATCAGTATTTCTATGACATGATTGACGGCGTCAGTTCCGATCTGGAGCCGCGCCGCATCCAGACTTTCGAAGAACTCTACGACTATTGCTATCACGTGGCCAGTGTTGTAGGACTGACCGTCATTCACATTTTTGGATTTGAATCGCAGGAAGCACTGCTGCTGGCGGAAAAGTGTGGGATCGCGTTCCAGCTCACCAACATCTTGCGCGATGTGCGCGAAGATGCGGAAAAGAATCGGATCTATCTCCCCGCCGAAGACCTCGCGCGTTTCGCAGTCTCGCCCGCCACCTTCGAGCCCCGTGAGCGGTTCCTTGAACTAATGCGATTCGAAGCCCAGCGCGCCCGCGATTACTACCGCGAATCCGCTCCGCTGGTGGGCCTGATCGATGCTGGCAGCCGGGCCTCCCTGCGTGCCCTCATCGGCATCTATTCGCGCCTGCTCGATCGCATCGTGGCGTCCGATTACGATGTCCTTGCGCGCCGCGTTCGCGTGCCCACCTGGGAAAAACTGTGGGTCCTGATGCGCAGCGTCGCTGCCTGACAGGCGCATGTTACCGTTGGATCAAGTATGAATTGGAGTGTTATCGGCGCCATCCTCCTGGCTCTCGCCGTCATTATCGGAGCATTCGGCGCGCATGCCCTGCAAGGGCGGCTCGACGCCTATTCGAAGGGAGTCTATGAGACCGGCGTCATGTACCACTTTTTCCATGCGCTAGGCCTTCTGGTGGTCTCCTTCCTGCCGCGAATTGGGGCGCTGTCCGCATCCCGGACTACTTGGGTATGTGCGCTGCTGCTGGCCGGCGTGGTCCTGTTCTCAGGCAGCCTCTACGCCCTGGCGATCAGCGGCGTGCGGATGCTGGGAGCCGTCACCCCTTTCGGCGGCCTCGCCTTCATCGCGGCCTGGATTTTGCTGGCGTACTGGCTCTTGACCTCTCCCTAACCACCCTTGACACCGATCCTCCGGTCCATCCATACTGTCTGCTAATACAGTGCAGAGAGTATGGGCGTCGCAGCCTAACGGCTGCGTTCGATCCATCCGAATATTGAGTATGCCTGCGGCAACGCCACAGGCTCGTAAGACTTTAGTTTGGAGGAACTTTGATGAAGCTCGTATCCCTTGCATCGCTTAGCCTTTTCGCGATGGTATGTGCGGCGCAAACACCGCCCGCGCCCAAGGCGGCGCCAGCCAAACCCGCGGCAGCCAAGCCGGCAGCGGCTCCCTCGCCCGTGGATTCTGTGATCCAGTCCGTGAAAGCAGGGCTGTCCGAGAACCTGATCATCAAGACTTTGCAGAGAGAGAATAAGCCGGCCAACCTGACTACGGCCGACTTGGTGAAGTTAAAGAACGCCGGCGTCTCGGAGAACATAATCGGCGTGATGCTGGACCCAGCGAGCGCTCCGGCACCCGCGGCTGCAGCCGCCCCGGCCGCCGCTCCCGCTCCTCCGCCACCGCCTCCCGAGCCCGCGCCCGTAGCGGTATCGGCGCCGCCGCCCGGACCGCCCACCGCCGCCCAGCTACAGGCTCAGAAGAAGCGCGTCATCGTGGACGAGTTCGATTATTCGACGGTGAAGACTCAGGTACAAGCGGTCTTCAACACCCAACAGGACATCGGCAAGGGCATTCGGGCCATGCTGGTGAAGCGGATCGCGGATGCCAACAACCTGGTGGTGGTTGAGCGCGCCAAGATTCAAAACATCATGAAGGAACAGGATTTCAACGCCAGCAACCGCGTGAAGCAAGGCAGCGGCGCGCGCGTGGGCAATATCTCCGGCGCGGATGCCATGCTTTCGGGCGACATCGTCATCTTCGGGCGCGACGACAAGAAGCGCAGTGTCAAAGGCGGCGGCATGTTCGGTAGCGTAATTGGTGGTATCGCGGCCAGCAAGAACGAAGACAAAGCCGTGGTGGTGGTCGACTACCGTCTGATCGACGCTGAAACCTCCGAAGTTATCGCCACTGGTGAGGCCCGCGGCGAATCTGTCCGCAAAGGGAATGCGCTCGGTGCCATCGGCGGCGCGCTGGGTAAAGGCGTTGCCGGCGTGCAGGTCGACATGACCAGCTCCAATTTCGCGCAGACGATTATCGGTGAGGCCACGCAGGATTGCGTCAACAAGCTCGCGGACATTCTGAAAGAACAGTCCGCCAGTATGAAGAAGACCGTGCGGGCCGTCGAGACCTCCGTCGCCGACGTCAGCGGCAACACACTGGTGATCGCAGCGGGCGGCAACGATGGAGTCAACGTAGGCGAAATCTTCGAGATCCACCAGGTGGTGCGCGAAGTGAAGGATCCAACCACCAAGGAAGTTCTCGACCGCATCACCAACAAGGTCGGCGAGATGACCATCACCAGCGTTCGCGACAAAATCGCCACCGGGAACTATGTCGGAGCGCCTGCCAAGGTAGGCTACCTGGCGCGCAAGAAAATCTAACCAACATTACGGAGGCTCCATGAAATCCAGACTTTTGCTGGCGTTGCTTGCTTGCGCCACGATTGCGCCTGCGCAAAAGAAGGCGATGACGATTGAAGACTTCGATTATTCGACCGTCATGACCCAGGTCCAGGCCATCTTCGGCACGCAGATGAACATCGGCCAGGGCATCCAGGCCATGCTGGTCAAGCGCGTCGCGGAGGGCGGCAAGTTCACTATCGTCGAGCGCAAGAAGGTCGGAAACATCATGAAGGAGCAGGATTTTGCCGCCAGCAATCGCGTGAAGCAGGGCTCCGGCGCGCGCATCGGCCAGATTCGCGGCGCCGATCTCACGCTGATGGGCGACATCGTGGTGTTCGGCCGCGATGACCGCAGGACTAGCGCGGGCGTGGGCGTCGGAGTGGTCGGAGCCGGCGGCGGCGCTATTGGCGGTTCTAAGGGAGACTTCAAGGCAGTAGTGGTTCTGGACTACCGCATCGTCGACGAGGAGACCAGCGAAGTAGTCGGCTCCGGCGAAGCCCGTGGCGAGTCCAAGCGCACCAGTAAAGGTTTCGGCGCAGCCATGTTCGCGGGCGGCGTCGGGGTCGGAGGCGGCTACAGCATGACCAGTTCCAACTTCGGCGAAACCATCATCGGTGAAGCCACCATGGACGCCGTGAACAAGTTAGCCGAAAATATCAACTCCGCGAACCTGACTGGCGGCGCCGAAGGTCGCGAAAACGACCTTGACGCGCGTGTAGCGGACGTTAACGGCAATAGCATCACCATCAACGCCGGCAACGCCGCCGGCCTGCGCGCGGGCCAGACCTTCACGCTGTATCACAAGGGCAAAGAAATCAAGGACCCCACCACCGGCGAAGTGCTGGATGTGCAGACCACGCCGATGGGGACGCTCACCCTCACCGTGGTCCGGGATAAGATTTCGACCGGCAACTTCGCTGGATCGGGCACGCCCGTGGTCGGTGATATCGTCCGCAAGTAGCCATGAAACCCGTCGCGCTAGCACTAGCAGCCGCGCTCTGCGCCCAAGCCCAGATCCCCGGACCGCGCTGGTACCGCAGCTCAACCGGCATGCTTGGCGTACCGGCAGCCAACGCCGATGCTCGTGAGATCCGGCGGATGGAACGCTATCTGATTTACGGCGCGTCGTATTGCTCCGGGTTGGCGGCGGCTCAGTACGCCGCGAACGTGGCAATGGCCCGCAATATGTCGGCGTACCTGGGGTCGGTCAGCACGGCCGCCACCGATCCGGAAGCGCGGGTCGCCGCACTCCGCGTCGCCGCCGCCTTTAACTCATTCCCCTGCGCCTATCCTGGAAAGCAATTGCCGGTAATCGAACCACCTCCGCCGAAGCCAGGCGATCCGCCGTTCAGGCTCGTCTCGCCGGACTTGGGCAAGGTGCCGGACGCCGAGCAGGAATCCGCCGCCGACCTGGCCGTTCGTTACGATACCGATGTTGTGAGGTCCGCAGCCGCCTGGAAGAACGCCGAGACGCTGCGGCTGAGCCTGGTCCAAAGAGGGATGACGCTCAACGTCCAAACCGCATCGGCGGTGCTGCGCCTTAAGCCCCTCTATGACGACGCGGCCACCGCCTTGAAAGCCCATAATTGGGACGAGGCGCTCTCGAATCTCCAGGCCGCCGAAGCCACCACCCAGAAAATCGAAGCGACAGTAGGTCACTAAGATGTCGGGCACTAAAGCCCGCTGGGGCCGCCGTATCTGTTACCATTTGGTCATATGATGATGTTCTCCACCTCTGGTGGTTTTTCCGCTCGATGAATCCACGAGGTTTTGCACCCCGCCGGCCGAGGATACGCGAAAACGTGAATGAAGCGATCCGTGCGCGTGAAGTGCGCGCGGTGTTTCCGGATGGCAGCGTTGAAGTCATGCCCACCATGGCCGCCGTACGCCGGGCGCAGGAATTGGGTCTGGACCTGATCCTGATCGCGCCCACTGCGGAGCCGCCCGTCGCCAAAGCGATGGACTACGGGCAGTGGCAGTACGAAAACAAGAAGAAGCAGCACGAGGCCAAGCGCAAGCAGCACATCATCCAGGTGAAGGAGCTGAAGTTCCGCCCCAACACCGACGACCACGATTACGATTTCAAGAAGAATCACGCCATCCGCTTCCTGCAGGAAGGCAATCGCGTGAAAGCCGTCGTTCAGTTCCGCGGCCGCGAGATCGCGCACACGGATCTGGGGCGCAAGCTGCTCATCCGCTTCGCGGCGGACCTGACGCAATACGGCGCCGTCGAAGGCCAGCCGCGCCTCGAAGGACGCAACGCGCACGTCATGATCAGTCCGGTGAAGGTGATTCCTCCGACTAAGGAAAAGCCGGAGAAACCCAAAGCTCCGCCGGCTCCCGCAGCTCCGGGCAGTGCCGAACCCGTCCAGGGTTAGCGATAGCGCCAGTTGTCGCGATCATCGCGACGGTCACGATCCCGGTCCCCATCGTGATCGCGATGCCGGTTGTCGTTGTCGCGATAGTGTCTGTCCCGATAATCTCTATCGCGATAATTGCGATACCGGTAATCGTGATCGTACCGGTAGTTGCGCCCGTAGTAGCCGTTGCTTGAACAGCCGGCTATCACGAGTGTTGCCAAGAGAAGCCCCGCTCCAATCCACGTTTTCATAGCACTCTCCTGGTGGTTAGAGGGCTACCGGATGCGGAAGGTTCCCGGTTACGGGGTTTTAATGTGAACCGGTTCCGAGTCTGGGGCGTCGCTCGGCGCCAGAACCCGCTCGGCCATGGCGCGCTTCAGTTCTTTGATGCCGTCGCCGGTGACGCTCGAAATCTTGAAGAACGGCATGCCGCGTTTTTTCGCGAGCCTCTGCAACGCCGCGACCCGCTTGGGGTCCTGCGCTGCGTCCATCTTGGTTGCGACCACGATCATGGGTTTCTTCGCCAGATCGTCGGAGAAACTGGCCAGCTCCGCGAGGATCACCTCGAAGTCGTGCACAGGATCGCGCCCGGTGTCAGAAACATCCACCAGATGCGCCAGCAACCGCGTGCGCTCAACGTGCCGCAGGAACTGGATGCCCAGCCCGTGACCTTCGTGCGCGCCCTCGATCAAACCCGGAATGTCAGCCACCACGAAAGTTCGCTCGTCGTCGGTCGAGACCACGCCCAGATTCGGCACCAGCGTTGTGAAGGGGTAGTCGGCAATCTTGGGCTTGGCGGCGGAGATTCGTGAAATCAGCGTCGACTTGCCCGCGTTCGGAAATCCCACCAGCCCGACATCGGCGAGCAATTTGAGTTCGAGGCGGAGGCGGCGCTCTTCACCGGGCTTGCCGTCTTCATGCTCCGTGGGAGTCTGGTGCGTGGAAGTGGCAAAGCGCGCGTTGCCGCGCCCGCCGCGTCCGCCCTTGGCGACGATGAAGCGGTCGCCGGCGGTGGTGAAGTCATGCAGCAGTTCGCCGGTTTCGGCGTCATACACCACGGTGCCCACCGGGGTCGACAGCTCGACCGAATGTCCGTTGTGCCCGGTCTTATCGCTGCCCTCGCCATGGCGCCCGCGCTGGGCCTTGTGCTCGGGATTAAAACGAAAGTGGAGCAGGGTATTGTGGTGCGGCGTAGCGACCATCACCACGTCGCCCCCGCGTCCGCCGTCACCGCCGCTGGGTCCGCCGCGCGGTACGAACTTCTCGCGCCGGAACGCAAGAATACCGTTGCCGCCGTCGCCCGCTTTGACGGAAATGATGACTTCGTCTATGAACAACATGGATTGCGCCGCGCCTGGAGGAGCGCGGAGAAAGAACGGTTATTCGGCGGCCACGATGCTGACGAACTTGCCCATCCGTCCGCGGTCGCGAAATTCAATGACGCCCGTGACCTTGGCGAACAGCGTGTCGTCCTTGCCGATGCCGACGTTGGTGCCCGGCTTGATCTTGGTGCCGCGCTGGCGGACGATGATGGACCCGCCGGGCACGAACTGCCCGCCAAAAGCCTTCACGCCCAGCCGCTGGGCATTCGAATCGCGCCCGTTTTTAGAACTGCCTAAACCTTTTTTATGTGCCATGACTGTTTCCTAC
>Ga0068858_100001222_pt1 | contig 26604 bp, 22 predicted proteins | sample KBSSwiS12_FD_66589 | JGI IMG/M metagenome (GOLD analysis project Ga0068858, IMG submission 66589) | Switchgrass rhizosphere microbial communities from Kellogg Biological Station, Michigan, USA - KBS Switchgrass S1-2 | ecosystem: Host-associated > Plants > Roots > Rhizosphere > Soil ... | reverse complement strand
GGCCTGCTGCATTTCGCGCGCGTGGTCGACCGTCATGTAGAGGTCGGCTGCGACGGCCTGCTCATTGTCGGACACCAGGCGCCGGAATAAATCGTCGATGAGCGTCCGACGGAGGCGCTCCGGAAGGACGTGTTGAAGGAGCCGCTTGACGTAGACCACCGCGGCCGGATCCCAGCGCGACGCATTCCACCATTTCGCTCGGTACTCGGCACGCGACGGCCCGCCGGTTTCCGCCTCGCGGTCGATCTCGCGGTCGATCGCGGCGACGACCGGCTCGGGATCGCCGCTGGCCGCAAGCGTCAGCTGAATTTTGTTCACGTCGAGGACCCGTCGGTCGAGCATTGACGAGGCGACGGGAAAAAACGCGGCCGGCGTACCGGTTTCGCGCAGAAGCGGAAACACGATGTCATGGTGCCCGGCATAGCCGTCGTCGAACGTCAAAACGATGGGTCGAGGCGGCAGCGGTCGTCCGCCTTCAGCGGCTTCCGCGAGATCGAACAGTCCGACAGGTGTGAAGTGCGCGCGGATGTACTGCAGCTGACCGCGGAACGAGTCGGCGTCGAGCCCCTTCAACGTCGCGGCGAGCCCGCCGGTGGGGCGCACGACATGGTACATGACGATCGACGCGAGGGATTCGCCGCCGCCAGCCTGGTTCGTCATGCCTGACGCTTTTCGGCGCGTGGCAGCGTCCCGATCCTCATCGTGACCGCGGCACGCGATTGGGCCGATCCTGATCGGAGTCGCCTTTGAAAAGGATCGGGTCCCCGGCACCTTTCAACGAAAACCACAGCCGGATGTTGCGGCGCTCGAACGGCTCGAAATGATCGGGGACGATTTCGGAACCGTCGGGATCGATGCGCCTGAATCCGGCACGCTCGAAGACGCCGCCGTCGATTCCAGTGTTGTAGACGTCTGCATACTCGGCATCGAGCTCCTCGAGGAGCGTCTGCACCGCCGCGCCCGTGCGCTCGAGGACATCGTCGGCGCCGAGAAAGTCGACAATGCGAAGCGCCCGGCGACCGCCGTGCTCGGCTATCCGACCGGCCAGGATGCCCGCAGGTGCGTCAGCGTCCAGAAGCGCGATCACGACGTATGCGTACAGCGGATGCCGGGCGTAACGGGTTCGAAAATACTCCGGTGTCTTCCGAGGAACGGAACGGTCCTGCGGCGTCCACGCCAATGCGCTGAAGTCGTCGTCGCTGCTCAACCTGCGCGCCTGCAAGGGTGCACCGGCAACGGGCGGCGGCGCGCTGCCAGCGGTCAACGTCGCGATTTGGAACGTGTCGACGCGGGCATTGGCGCGGACGTAGTGTTGCAGCTCGCCCACGCGGTAGCCGAACGCCTTGAAGATCGGCAGCGTCGCCGGATTCAAGCCGAGCGCACCGATGGCGAGGTGCGGCTCGACTCCCGTCAGATGCCGCAACAGCAGAAGTCCGAGGCCGGCGACGTCCGCATCATTGCGAATCTTCCACGTCGTCAGCCAGATGACGTTGTCGCCTTCGAGCGCCGCGTCGAATCGTTTCGTCGCGATGTAGCCGAGGATGCCGAGGACCGCGTTGTCTTGTCGTCGTCGGCCGATCACAAACGAATAGCCCCGGCCATCCGCGTCCCGATGCTGCCAGTCGAGCAGCGGCCTGCAAGCAGCCAGCGCGTGACCTGGTTCCCAGTATTCATCGATGAACCGGATGACGTCGTCGATATCCGCCGCGCCGCAACGCTCGACCCTGACGTCCATTAGCTCAGCGCGGCCGATCGGCGGTCGACTCGGCGCGGTGCTGTTGCTGCGCGTTGCGGATCGCGAGTTCCTGCGTGAGCTTCATGACCCGGTTGGAGAGCGTGCTGATCTGGATGAACACGTAGACCATCAGAAACGTGAGGATCACCAGAGCCACGAGACTCAACGAAGGCACCGGCAGCAGCGCCACGCTCGCGGCCGTCGCCAGGCGAAGCAGTGGTGGTACGACGAGGATCGCCATGGCGGCGATGGTGCCGAACACGAAAATCACGCCGTAACCGGCGTACAGACGATCCTGCCGGACCAGGTTGACGACCCACAAGAGGAGCGCCATGCCAATGATGGTTCCAACGACGATCCCGGCGGCGGTCATGAGTGCCGTCTTCTCGTCAAGTTCGCCTGGACGACGCCGAGCACGACCATCAGCGCGGTCTTGAGCGGGTACTTGATCAGGCTGAGCGCCGAATACATGGTGGTTCCATGCTGCCGTTCTTCCACCGTGATCGGAAACTCGCCGATCCGGAAGTCCAGCCACATCAGGTAGACGAGCGCTTCGGCATGGAAGTCGATGAACTGCCAGCTTGTCAAGGGCGCGAAGGTCTGGCGTCCGACGACTTTCAACCCCGAGGTCGTGTCATAGACACGCCGCCCCGCCATCAAGCGGACCAGCGACGAGAACACCCGCATACCGAGGCGGCGTCCGAACGGCGCGCCGGTATAGCGCCGGCTGACGACGTAGCGGGAGCCGATCAGGACATCCCACCGGCCGGTATCGAATTCGGTCAGGAGCGCGCGCACCTGCGCGGGGTCGTGCTGGCCGTCGGCGTCGAGCGTCACCAGACGATCGTAGCCGGCGCGTTCAGCATAGAGCATCGCGGTCTGAATCGCGCGGCTGTATCCGAGATTGCAGAGGTGCACGACGACGGTCGCGCCGGTGCCGTCGAGCATGGCGGCGGTCGCATCGCTCGAGCCATCGTTGACCACGAGCAGGTCGCAGTCGGGCAGGTTCTGGCGCACGCGCTCGACGACGTTCCGGATGGTGGCGGCCTCGTTGTACGCCGGGATGGCCACCAGCGTTCGATGGCCTGTGACGGTCGACATCATGATCAGGGCCGAGATCGGCGTCCACAGTCATCCTGCGCTCGCACTGGATCCAGCGGGCAAGAGTCTGGCACAAAGTGCAGGGGGCGCCAATCTCCATCGGGCGGCAGCGGCGATCGATTTGCGCTTGACACGGCGGTACGCGAAGTCGTTCAATATGTGAACGCTTGGGGAACGGCCCGGTTTATCCCAGCGGCCCTCCCACTTCCCGGCGTTCGCAGTACCTCTCGATCGCCTGCTCCACCTCAGTCTGTGACTGAGAGGGCGGTAGCCTGTACATTCCAGGTCCTCCTGAATCCGATATTCAGCTCGCGTAGCCCGAGACCTCCACAGTGAGCGCGGGAGCGGCGTTCGCTGTCAGCGGCGCGTACGCAGGGTCCGGCTTCCCGTCTTCGCTTGGCTTCGGCGAGGTTCGCCGTAGCGCGGAGCGCGGAGGCGCGCGTTCGCTGAAGCAATCACGCCAACCGCTGAGACCCTCGACGCCGCAGAGCAAACCTTCAACGACTCTCGGTGATCTGCGGGGTACGAAACTGCGACACGGCGACTGTCGCCAGCAGCAGCACGACAGGCTTGGCGGGCAGCGCGTACCGAGCCTCGCTGTAGAGCACGGCGTGCACGGCGGTCACGTACACAATCAGCGCCGCGAACGCCCCAGCTTCTGTCCGGGCGCCCCGCCTCCACAGCACATACACGCCGGCCATCGCGGCAACCATCAGGAGTGCCTGCAGCAACCAGATCGCCCGGATGACCAGCACCGGCAGCGCGTTGATATCAGAGTAGCGAACGGGAATCTCTGTGATCCACAGTAACGCCACACCGCGCGTCGCGCGGCGCCACACGTGCCGTAATGGGTCCCGGCCGATGTTTTCGCGCGCGACCCGGCCGTACTCGTGGTCGGCTTCCACCCGCTTCACCGCGCGTTCCCACGGATCCTGCGGCTGGTCCCAGATCCTCCGGATATCCTGCCATTGATGCACGTAGCTCAGCATCGGTGCGGCATCCATCTGAACCTGACGGCTGTAGTCGCGCACCTTCTCGTCGAGCTCGGCGCGGTTCCAGGTAGCGCCGGCGATCTCGGTGAGGGTCGACTGCACTCGCCCGGGGAGCGACACCTGCCAGTGGCCTTCCCAAAGCGATTTCCCGATGCCGCCCGCCGGCGTGAACGTGAGCATTCCCAGGTAGATGAGGTTGTAGAGCAGCCAGGGAGTCACCACCGCCACACAGACTCCGAGCATGACGAGGCTCCGGCGGCGTCGAATCACGTCGCGCGGCGCGATCAGGCAGGCGGCGGCCACCAGTGCGACCGGAAGATATTGGAAGGCGGGACGGGTCAACGCGGCCAATGCCAGCACGGCTCCGGCTCCAGCGGTCCAGCCGCCGCCGTCGCGCAGCGCACGCAGCCACAAATACATGCCCAGGGTGACGACGAACGTCGTGAACACCTCTGTCAGCGTCAGCGCCGCAAAGTACGGCAGCGGCGGGTACAGCGCGGTCACCAGCCCCACGGCAAACGCCGTCCGGTCACTGGCGACGAGCCGCGTCAGGGCATACGACAGCAGGCAAATCGCGGCGAAGACAACCGCCTGCGCCGCCGCCACCGGCAACTGTCCCTGGCCGATCGTGCGGTTGACGGCCGCGACGAACAGCGGATAGCCGGGCGTACGCAGGACCTCGGGGATGAAACGCGGGTAATCCGGGTAGCGCGTGAAGCGCCCCGTCTGCGCCAGTGCGCGGCCGAGACGCGTATACCCGGCCTGATCGGTCCACTGCGTCGGCCAGTCGCGGCTCTGATAGATGATGAAGAACGTCGCATGTGCCAGGGCGACCAGCACAATCAGCACGCGCGCGAACGTGCGGGACATTCGCTGCATCCTATCCCAGAACGGATTTCGGAATCGGCCTTCAGCCATGAGCTCTCGCGTTGAACGCGTTCGCAGGTCAGGACGTGAGCTCGCGGTACAAGCGGTCGATGTCACCGAGAAGTCGATCGAGGCTGAATCGCTCGACGACGTGCGCGCGCGCACGCGCCCCCATCGCCGTACGTGCCGCATCATCAATCAGCAGATCGCGAATGCGGGCGGCGAGCCCGTCGACGTCGCCGGCCGGAACCACCGCGCCGACCTCGGGCCCGGTAATCACATCGGGGACGCCGCCAACGGCGAAGCAGACACCCGGCACGGCCGCGGCCATGCTCTCGATCAGCGCGACAGGCGTCCCTTCGTTGCGCGACGTCAGCGCCACGAGGTCGCTCGCGGCGTAGATCGACGCGATGTCGCGCCGCCAGCCGAGAAAGCGAACGCGATCACCCAGGCCGAGATCCGACGCCTTGGTTCGCAGCGCCCGCTCCAGCTCTCCACCGCCGGCAATCAGGAATTGCGCGCGCGCGTCGGCCTGAGCCACGCGTGCGGCGGCTTCGAGAAACAGTTCGGGCTGTTTGACGGCGGTGAGCCGTCCAACAAATGCCACGACGTGCGCGTCGCGACTGAGGCCGAGCGCCGTGCGGGCGGCCGCGCGCTCGGCCGCGCCACTGGCAGCGAGTGAGTCCAGTTCGAAGCCGAGCGGCACGACACGAAACCGGTCCGCCGTCCCGATGCCGTGATTCGTGAGCAGATCGTGGCGCACAGCAGCCGACACGGCGACGAGCGCGTCGGAGCGACGGCCGAGAAACCGCTCGGCCGCGGAAAACGCGCGAGCGCTCCACGCCCCGAAGTAGCCGTCGAGCACATGGCCGTGATACGTATGCACGATTCGCGCAGGCGCGTGACGGCCGCTGGTGGCGTTGTACAGCAGCGCCGCAAGCCGGCCGAGACTGCCGCCCTTGGCCATGTGCGTGTGGACGATCGCCGGGCGGAACCGGGACAGCAGACCGACGAGGCGCGCCAGCGCCGCCGCATCATCGACCGGCGCGATCTCGCGCCTCAGCGTTGGCACCTGGGCGACCTCGAAGCGCGGATCGGGCGGCATCAAGTAGCTCATGTCGCCTTCGCCGCCGCCGAGACGCCCATGAATCAGCAGTGTGTGGTACCCGGCGGATTCGAGCCGCGCACTCAGGGTGATCGCCTGAATCGCCGGCCCTCCGATGTTCAGCCGCGTGATGATGCGCGCGATGCGCACAGGCCCGGTGGACGAATCGACGGCGGTCACGGCGGCGGTACTGTACTACCGGCGTGCGGCGTCTTGCGTCCGGTCGCGCGATGAGCCACGACACACAGCAGGGGCCGGCAGAACTGTTCACGCTTCAGGGCGAGGTGGCGATCGTCACCGGCGGGCTCGGCCGCCTCGGATCGCAGTACGCGGCGACGCTGGCGCGTGCGGGAGCGTCGGTGGCGGTTTTCGACGTGTCGACCACGGTCAGCCCGGAGCTCAGCTCTCTCATCGACGCTCATCTTCCGCTCTCGGTTCATCAGGTGGACCTTCTCGATCGCGACCGCGTCGTGGCGGTGACCCACGACGTCGCAGCCCGCTTCGGCACGCCCACGATCCTCGTCAACAACGCCGGGCTGGGCTCGTCACCCGACGCATCGGTAGACGAGAACGGTCCGTTCGAGACGTACCCCGAGGCGTCGTGGGACGCGATGATCGATTCACACCTGAAGACCGCGCTGTTCGCATCGCAGGCGTTCATCGCAGCGTTTCGCGCCGGCGCCCGGCCGCCGACGGGCAGCATCATCAACGTGTCGTCCACCTACGGCATCGTCGCTCCCGACCAGAACATGTACGCCTACCGGCGCGCCGCGGGCGCGGACTACTTCAAGCCGGTCGGCTATTCCGTCGCCAAGTCGGGCGTCGTGAATTTCACGCGCTGGCTTGCCGAGTATTGCGCGCCGCTCGGCATCCGCGTGAACACGCTTGTTCCAGGCGGGGTTCAGGAGCCGGGTCATCCCGAAGCGTTCGTGTCCGAATACGTCAAGCGCACGCCCCTCGGCCGTATGGCAAGAGACGACGACTACAACGGGGCGGTCTTGTTTCTGGCGGCGCCGCGCGCATCGGCGTACATGACCGGCGCGACGCTCGTCGTTGACGGCGGCTGGACTGCTCGATAGTGCAGTTACCACCTGCGTGTAATACGGACCTTCAGAGTGTACGAACAAATACGACAGTCAACGCAGAGACCGCTGAGACGAAACCTGGGAATTCCCGGCGATCTCTGCGTGCTCTGCGTTGAACGTCGTCATTTCACAGACGCGCATGGGTGAAAAAGACCATTCCGATCGGACGTTGCCGGGCGCCGGCGACCTGCTCTACGTGCCGCTCGAGACGATCCGGCGCATCCGCCGCGAGGTGAAGGATCGGGTGGCGCGCGCACAGCTCGTGGCGGACATCTGTCGGGTCAACACGCTCTACATGATCATGAACGCCGGATCCGGCCACATCGGATCCAGCTTCAGCTCGCTCGATGTGATCACCTGGCTTTGGACCGAAGAGCTCGCTGACCCGAACAGCGGCGCGCCGGGCGCCGACACGTACTTTTCGTCGAAGGGCCACGACGCTCCCGCGCTCTACTCGCTTCTCATGGCACTGGAGAAGCTCGATTTCAATCTGATCCACCGTCTGCGCCGTTTCCGAGGGCTGCCGGGACACCCCGATATCGAGACGCCGTACATCGCGGCGAACACCGGGTCGCTCGGCATGGGCATCTCGAAAGCGTACGGGATGGCGCGGGCACAGCGTTTCACCGGCCGCGGCGGGCGCATCGTCGTCATGACCGGGGACGGCGAGCTGCAGGAAGGGCAGATTTGGGAATCGCTCCAGCCGGCGGCGAACGACAAGCTCGGGGAGATCACCGTCATCGTCGATCACAACAAGTTTCAGTCGGACTCAGCCATTTCGGCGGTGAGCGATCTCGGTCCGATCGAAGAGAAATTCCGCGCGTTCGGCTGGGCCGTCCGCCGGGTGAGCGGACATGATTTTGCCGCGCTTGGCGCCGTTCTCCGTGAGCTCGCTGGCGTTCGCGACCAGCCGAAAGTGATCATCGCCGACACGATCAAAGGCCGGGGTGTGTCGTTCATGGAAGGGACGGCTTGCGGCGACGGGACGTACCGCTTTCACGCCGGCGCGCCATCGCTGAACGACTACATGGCTGGCGTCAGCGAGCTCGTCGCGGCGATCGACGCCCGCCTCGTCTCTCTCGGGGTTTCGACGTTGACGCTCGCCACTGCGCCGCCCCCAGCCCGGATCGCGCCCTCGAACCCGGAGCGGCTCGTCCTCGCGTACGGCGACGAACTGCTCCAGATGGCCCGCGATCGCCCGGACATCGTCGTGCTCGACGCCGATCTGCTGTCGGACTGCGGCATCGAAGCCTTCAAGGCGGCGCTGCCCGATCGGTTCATCGAATGCGGCATCGCCGAACAGCACATGGTCTCCGCCGCCGGTGGCCTGGCGCTCAAGGATATGCTGCCGGTCGTTCATTCGTTTGCGTGCTTTCTTTCGACGCGAGCGAACGAGCAGATTTACAACAACGCCACCGAGCGCAAGAAGATCATCTACGTCGCCACTCTGGCGGGTGTGATCCCCGGCGGACCCGGGCACTCGCACCAATCAGTCCGGGACATTTCGGCGATTGGATCGGTGCCCGCGTTGACCGCGATCGAGCCGTGCAGCGAGCGTGAAGCGAGGCTCGCGATTCGATGGGCCGTCGAAGCGAATCAGTCGAGCACGTATTTACGGTTCGTAAACGTACCGCTCGATCTGCCGTACGCGCTTCCGGATAGCTACAAATTGGAGGTCGGTCGCGGCGTGACGCTTCGTGCGGGAAGCGACGTGGTGCTCATCGGTTACGGTCCGGTGCTGCTGTCCAACGCCTGGCACGCGGCTGACGAGCTCGCCGCGAACGGCATCAACGCCGCCGTTCTCAATCTGCCGTGGCTGAATCGCATCGACGACGACTGGGCACGGGCGGCGCTCGGCCGCTTCCCGCTCGTGGTCACGCTCGACAACCATTACGTGGCATTCGGTCAGGGCGTCATGATTGCGGCCGCGCTCGGTGGCACGCGCGCCGACGTCACCTCTATCGGTTTGACGGACCTCCCGGCGTGCGGCAGCAACGCCGAGGTGCTCGCGCATCACGGTCTCGACGCGGCATCGATCGCCAGGGTGGTTCTAGCGCGCCTCCGGCCCCGCAAGGGCCTCGGCCCGTTTGTACGAGATGTATCCCCCGCACGTTAATCACTGGATCGGCGACCGCGAGATCGCGTCTTCAGCCGGCGGCTCCTTCGAGAAGCGTTGTCCGATCGACGACCGTGTGATCGCGCAGGTCACACGCGGCGAGGCTGCCGACGTCCGGCTCGCCGTGGACCAGGCGGCGGAGGCGTCCGAATCGTGGGGCCGCCTCCCGGCGCCGAAGCGCGGCGAAGTAATCGGACGGGCCGCGTCGCTTCTACGCGCGCGGACGAATGAATTTGCTGAAATCATCCGTCTGGAGACCGGCAAACCGCTGAAACACGCAGCCGCGGAAGCGTCATCGTCCGCCGATCTCGCCGCGTTCATGGACAGCGAAGGCAGCCGCTGCTACGGCAAGACGATGACGAGCCCGATTCCGAACCGCTCGGTGCGAACCGTGCGGGCGCCGATTGGCGTCTGCGCGGCGATCATGCCGTTCAACAGCCCGCTCGCCGGCATCGCCTGGAAAGCGTTTCCTTCGCTCGTCTGCGGCAACACGGTTGTGGCGAAATCGCATGAACTGACGCCCTGCACCGCTGTGTCGTTCGCAAAGCTGCTGAAGGACGCGGGGCTGCCGAGCGGCGTCTTCTCGGTCGTGCAGGGAACCGGCGAGGAGGTGGGCGGTCCGCTGATTCGGGATCCGCGCGTCGGGCTCATCAGCTTCACCGGCTCGGTGCCGACGGGCAAGGCGATCCAGCGAACCGTGAGCGAGCGGCCGGTGCTCGCGAAGGTCTGTCTCGAGCTCGGCGGCAAGAACCCGCTGGTCGTCTGCGACGACGCGGATCTGGCGCTCGCCGCAGAGCACGCCGTGGCGTCGGCCTTCATCGACGCCGGCCAGCGCTGCGCGGCAGGCAGTCGAATCGTCGTCTTCGATCGCGTGTACGACGCGTTCCGCGAAGCGATGGTCAGGCGTGCGGGGCAGGTCAGAGTCGGATCTGCGCAAGACGATGAGTGCGGGCCGGTGATTTCACGGCAGAGCCTGGACCGATTGCTGCGCGCGATCGACGGCGCGGTCAGCCGCGGGGCGCGTGTGCTCACCGGCGGCGCCCGCGTCGAGGCGCTGGCGCCCGGGTATTTCCTTGCGCCGACCATCCTCGAGAATGTCGACGCTGCCGACGAGATCTCCCAGGAAGAGCTCTTCGGGCCTGTCACCTGCCTGTACCGGGCGAAAGACTTCAACGAAGCGATCGATCTGGCAAACGGCACGACGTTCGGGCTGACCGGCGCGATTCACACGTCCAACAGCCATCGCATTGAGGAATTCATCACGCGGTATCGTGCGGGCCTCGTGTCGATCAACGGTCCGACCTACGGCGCTGGACCTCACATGCCGTTCGGCGGCGTCAAGAACTCGGGCAACGGCTTCCGCGAGCCAGGCACCGAAGCCCTGGACGTGTACTGCGAGTGGAAAACGATCGTCGTGAATCACGATCCCGGCCGCGTTTGACCCCATGACCACGTTATTCGCCTCCGCCGGCCGCAAGATTCCCCGCGTCGGGAAGCGCCGCATCTGCTTTCCGATCACGAGCCGCGCGTACTACGGCCGCAGCCAGCTGCTGATCAAGAAACTGCACGCCCATCCGGATCTAGAGCTCGAGCTGATGCTCGGCGGCTCGATCCTCCTGGACAAGTACAGCCGGCACATCGCCGACGACATCGAAGCCGGCGGCTTCGTCATCACCGCGTCGCTTTTCAACGTGATCGAGGGCGGGAACCACGTGGCGATGGCGAAAACCGCGTGCCTCACCGCGCTGGAGTTCACCAACGGCCTGCACGCGCAGGATCCCGATATCGTTGTCATCTGCGGTGACCGGTTCGAGCAGCTGGCAATCGCAATGGCGGCGGCCTATCTGAACAAGACCATCGCTCACATCGAAGGCGGCGACGTCACCGGCAGCATCGATGAGAGCGTCCGTCACGCGATCACGAAGCTCGCACATCTGCACTTCGTGACGAACACGGACGCCGAGCGGCGGGTGCTCGCCATGGGCGAGGATCCTCGGTACGTCTTCAACACCGGGTCGCTCGACGTCGAGCTGGCGGCGTCGGTCGAGACGTCGATCGCCAACGTGCCCGTGAACAGCTACGGCGTCGGACACACCGTTGACACGACGCAGCCGTTTCTCATGGTGATCCAGCATCCGGTCACGACGGAGGTGGACAACCGGCAGCATCTCGAGACGATGCTGCGCGCCGTCGGCATGCTGGACCTGCCGGCGATCTGGTTCTGGCCGAACGTGGACGCCGGCACCGGCGGCATGTCCGAGCGCTTACGGCACTTTCGCGAGCAGCACGAGGCAGCCAGCACGCGCATTCGATTCATCACCAACGTTCCCGCCGACGAGTTCGTGGCGCTGCTGAAGGCGACGGCATGCGTGGTGGGCAACTCATCGGCCGGCATCAAGGAATGCTCGTACCTCGGCACGCCGGTCGTGAATACGGGCGGACGCCAGCAGGGCCGCCTGCACGCCGACAACGTCGTGCACGTCGCCTATGACGCCGACGAAATCCGCCGGGCGGTCGTCGCGCAGGTCAGTCACGGCCGGTATGCGCCGTCGCTCATCTATTACCAGCCGGAGGCCAGCCAGGCCATCGTCGACGTTCTGGCGAGCATGCCCCTCTACACGCAGAAGCGCTTCCACGACAACGTGAGCACCTCGACGGTCCGGATCCCATGAGCACATCCAATTTGCTGACAATCGGCGGCCGTGCGATCGGCGCCAGCCACCCGTGCTTCGTGATCGCTGAAGCGGGGATCAACCACAACGGTGATGTGCAGCTGGCGGCGGAGCTCGTCGAGGCGGCGGCGGCGGCCGGCGCCGACGCGATCAAATTCCAGACCCATTTTCCTGAACATGAGATGCTCCGCGACGGCGCGACCGCATCGTACGTCGGCGAATCGCTGTTCGATCTGCTGACGCGGACGGCGCTGACACGTGAGGCGCACGTCGAGCTGAGGGATCTGGCGGCGAAGAAGGGCATCACGTTCCTGTCAACGCCTTTCTCGCGCGAAGCGGCGGATTTTCTGGAAACGATCGGCGTGCCGGCCTTCAAGACCGGGTCGGGGGAGCTGACGAACCTGCCGCTGCAACGGCATATCGCCCGCAAGCGTCGGCCGATGATCATCTCGACTGGCATGTCGACGCCCGAGGAAATCGACCGGACGGTGCGTGCCGTTCGCGAGGAAGGCGCGCCGTTCGCGTTGATGCACTGCACCTCGACCTATCCAACGCCGTACGAGCACGTGCAGCTTGGCTGCATTCCCTGGCTGCAGAGTTTGTACGGCGTCCCGGTGGGATTCTCCGATCACACGCTCGGCAGCTACATGGCGTTCGCCGCCGTGGCGACCGGGGCCCAGCTGTTCGAGAAGCACTTTACGACGTCGCGGGCGCTGCCGGGGCCGGACCAACAGGGCTCGATGGAGCCGGCAGAACTCGCCGACCTGGTTCGCGGGATCCGCGCCGTCGAACGGGCGCGCGGAGCGACGAAAACGATTCAGCCGGGCGAACAGGAGGTGCGGAACATGGCGCACCACAGTGTCGTGTCCGTCCGCGACATTCCGGCAGGCGCCACGATCGCGGCCGCCGACGTCTGGGCGAAACGCCCCGGCACCGGCATTCCGGCGGGTCAGATGAACGATGTGATCGGACGGATCGCAAAGCGGCCGGTGGAAAGCGGTCGTCTCGTTCAATGGGATGACCTTCTGGAGGGCTGAAGAATGAAGTGTGAGATCTCTTCACGCTGAGCTCTCATGAGAATCCTGGGGGTCGTCACCGCCCGAGCGGGATCGAAAGGCATACCGGGGAAGAATACGAACCTCCTCGGCGGCAAGCCACTGATTGTGCACACGATCGATGCGGCGTTCGAATCGGGCGTGTTCGATCGCGTGATTCTCTCGACCGACGACGAGCAGGCGGCGGCGATCGCACGAGGGCGCGGTTGCGACGTGCCGTTCATGCGGCCGGCATCGCTCGCCGCCGACGATACCCCGCATCTTCCTGTCATGCAGCACGCGCTGACGTGGCTTCGCGACGAGCAGCAGTACACGCCTGACTGGGTGATGATTCTGCTGCCGACATCGCCATTGCGTCGGGCAGTGCACATCAGGGAAGCCGTCGATCTGGCCATCGCCTCTGGCGCCGATTCGGTGGTCAGCGTCGACGAGCTGCCGGCGCATTACAACCCGATGCGGGTCGTCAGCGTCGACGAGAACGGGTGGGCGCGGCTGTTCGTGGACGGGCAACCCATCAGGCGGAGGCCGGGACGCCGCCAGGACATGCCGAAGGCGTGGGTCCTCAACGGTGCGGTGTACCTGTTTCGGACCCGCGTCCTGTTCGATCCGATCGATCCCAGCCTGTACGGCGACAAGGTGGCGGCCTACCGGATGTCGCCGCCGTACGGCCTCAATATCGACGACCCGCAGGATTGGGCGATCGTCGAGCGGGCGCTCGGTCAGACGGCCGCCGGATGACCCACACCTCCGCCGGCCCGTGCCTGCTGTGGACGATTCCCAACGGCAGCAGCGCGGGCAACGTGCTGCGCACCGGTGTGCTGGCGCGGGTGTTGGAATACGTCGGCGACGCGCGAGTGGTGCTGATGTCGCCGCTCGTCGTCGATCCGGCGTTTACGGCCGAGTTCGCGCACCCGCGTGTGAGGTTCGAGCCGTTGCCGCCGCATGTGCCTGCCGGCGTCGAGGCCCGGCTTCTCGGCATTATCCAGGCACGGTACCTCGAAGCCCGCACGACCGAGACGATGCGAATCAAGCTCGCCGCCGGCCACGCGGGTACCGCGCTCCGGGGCCGCAGGGTGAAGGCGCTGATCGGTCGCGGTCTTGCCCCGCGCGGAACTGGCGGGCGCTGGTACGAGCTGTCCGACCGCCTTGTTTCCGACCCGTATGCCGACGGCGTCTTCGCGAGACACCAGCCGACACTCGTCGCGGTCAGCACGCCCGGCCTGATCTTCGCCGAGATTCCGGTCCTGAGAACCGCCCGGCGCCGGCGCGTGAAGACGATGGCCGTCGATCTGAGCTGGGACAATCTGACGAACAAGCTGTTTCCAATCCGCAGGGTCGATCGGTTGATCGTCTGGAATCAGACGATGCGGCGCGAGGCGCACGAGTTTCATGGCTACGAGCTCGACGAGATCGACATCGCCGGGCCTCCGCAGTTCGACGGCTATTTCAACGGCGAGCCGCGGTCCAGCCGGATGGAGTTCTGCCGCCGTGTCGGTCTGGATCCCTCACGCCGCATCCTGGCGTTGACGACGATTCCGGCTGAGGCCTACCCGCGCCACGACATCGTGATCGATCGCCTGCTCGAGGCGATCGATTCCGGCACCATCGCGCCGCCCTGCGACCTCCTGGTGCGGCTGCACCCCCGCGACGATCTGCGGAAATATGCGCGGTACGCGGGCACGCCGCACGTCGTCATCGAGAAGCCGTTTCGAGAAACGGCGAAGTCGGGTGACGGCCACGGCGTCGACGTCATGGCGGAGAACAGGCGGCATCTCGCCGACACGATGTGTCACAGCGACGTCGTCATCAACGTGGCGTCGACAATCGCCATCGAGGCGTCGATTTTCGATACGCCGGTCGTCAACATCGCATTCGACGAGGACGATGCCGAGAAACGGCCGTTCCTGACTTCGCCGCTGCGCTACTACTCGTACACGCATTACCAGCAGATCGTGCGCGCCGGCGCGGTGCGCATCGCAAAATCCGGCGCCGAATTGATCGATCTCGTGAACGGTTACCTTGCCGACCCGTCGCGCGATGCGGCAGGACGGAAGCGCGTCGTCGCCGAGCAGTGCGAGTTCACTGACGGTCGATCGGCCGAGCGCCTGGCTCGGCTGATCGCCGGCGAACTGAGCGGACGGAGCGTGGTGTCCGGCGATATGGTTCCGCGCGCCGCCGCGACGCGAACGCCGAGTTTCAACTGAATGTCACGCGCCAAGCACCGCGCTTCACAATGACGGTGACGCGCCCGAATGTCACTGCAATTGTGAAACGCAGGACTAAGTGGTGGCAGGTGGGATTCGTGGTGTTGTGCGCTGCCTGGTGGCTGCAGAAACTGGTGTGGACCAACTCCGACAATCAATGGGACTTCAGGGTCTATTACCACAGTGCGCAGGCGTGGAGAGCCGGACTCGATCCGTACGACACGGCGTCGCTCCCCGAGGATCTCAGGACCGGCGGGTTCAAGTTCAACTATCCCCCGTACTCCCTCGGTGTATTCGGGCCGATCACGCTCCTGCCGCTGCAGCGGGCGATGCTCTTGTATCTTGCGCTGAAGGTGATCGCGCTCGGCTGGCTCGTCCGGATCTGGGGACGATTGTTGCGGGCCAGCATCTCCGAGCCCGCGTGGATCCTGTTTCTCATCTTCGCCTACTCGAGCACGATCTTCATCGATTTCGCGGCCGGCAGCGTGACCACGTTCGAGCAATGTCTCCTGTGGTTCGGAATGGCCGCGCTCCTGGAAAAACGGTACTGGACATACGTCGCGGCTGTCGTGGGCGCATCGCTGTTCAGGCTCGCCCCGATCGTGCTGCTGCTGGCATGCCTCGCGGTGCCGGACTCGCGGCGCTATCGTTTCGTCGCGTGCGGCATCGCGGCATTCGCCGGTATCTTTCTGCTGACCTATGCGCTGAGTCCGCGGCTGACCGTCGAATTCCTTCAGTCGATTTCGAAGAACTTTGGCGAACGGGGCAGGCTCAACCCCTCGTTGGGCCCGCTGGTCCTCGACGTGACCGAGCACGTCAAGCGCGCGTACGGCGTGACGCTGACATCTGTCGTGCAGGCGGCGATCTACCTGACGATCACGGCCGCCGTCCTGGTGCCGACGACCGTCTTCGTGAGGCGGATCGCGAGGACCGAGGCCGCCAATCGGATGGAAGTGAGCCTTTACCTCATGCTCCTGGCGTACGCGCTTGTGATGCCGAGGTTCCGGAACTACCACTACATGCTGCTGATAGTGCCGACCTACTACATAGCGACGCGATCGACCGCGCTGCGACCGGCGATCCCGCTGCTGCTCATCGCCTGTCTGCCGATTTACAGCTGGATCACGCGAGCGGACAACATCACGCTGATCGCGAACTACTCGCAGTGGCTGATCGCGCTCGGCGCATGGGCTCTGTATCTCCACGAGCTTCGAGGCGGAGGGTTGCTGTCAGTCGAAACGTCATGACGACTGATGCCGACGACCGAGGCGCCGGGTACCTGCTCAAAGAGCGCGTTGCGAAATTGAGAATCAGGGATTCAGAACGCGGGACCTCATGACGACGATGGTTGCGCCGCGCCGGTTGATCGACGACGCCGAGCGTATCCAACCCGCGGCGTACTGGGAACTGCTCATGAACCTCACCAGACGTGAGGTCAAGGGCCGCTACAGTCAAACGCTGTTCGGAGTCGGGTGGGCCGTCGCGCAGCCGCTGGCGACGATGGCCGTGTTCACGCTGGTCTTCTCACGGCTGGCCAACATCGTCTCCGACGTGCCGTATCCGATCTTCGCGTATGCAGGTCTCGTCCCCTGGTTCTTCTTCCTGAACGCCGTCAACTCGGGCACGATGAGCCTGGTCCAGTACCGCAACATCGTCACCAAGACGTACTTTCCACGCGAGATCATCCCGCTGTCGCAGGTGTGTTCGCGGCTGCTGGACTTCGGCGCCGCGGCCACGCTGGTCGCGGTGATGATGCCTTATTACGGCGTGAGCGTCACCCGTTGGGCGATCCTCGTGCCGGCGCTCTTCGTGCTGCTGGTGGCCTTCACCGTGGCGGTGACGTTGCTGACGTCAGCGGCGAACGTTTTCTACCGGGATGTCAGCCCCGTTGTTCAGATCGGGCTCCAGCTGTGGTTGTACGTGACGCCGATTGCCTACCCGTACTCGAGGGTGCCGCCGCAGTGGCGGGGGTGGGTCGCGATCAACCCGCTGACGGGAATCATCGAAGGCTTCCGTTCGGCGGTCGTCTACGGCCGCGAGCCCGATTGGGCGCTGCTTGCGCTCTCCGCGTCGCTCACGCTCGCGACGCTTGCCGGCGCGTTTCTGTTGTTCAAGCGCCTCGACAGGTATTTCGCCGATGTCATCTAGGCCGACCGCGATTCGGCTCGACCGTGTCTCGAAGCGCTATCGCGCCGGCCGGTCGCGGACCTTCGTCGACCTGATCGCGTCAACCGTCGATCGCGTGCGCGGGCGCGAGCGCAGCGTCTACAGCCTCGCGCGCGGCAAGATCGACGCGACGGTCTTTGCGCTGAGGGACGTGAGCTTCGACGTGGCGGAAGGGACCGGGCTCGGCATCATCGGCGCGAACGGCGCCGGAAAGACCACGCTCCTGAAGCTGATCTCGCGCGTGACCTGGCCGACCAGCGGCCGCGTCCTGGTCGCCGGCCGCGTCGTGTCGCTCATCGAGCTGGGCGCGGGATTCCACCCCGAGCTCACGGGACGCGAAAACGTTTATCTGGGCGCCGGGCTTTTCGGGTTGACACGCCGCGAGATCGACAGGCGATTCGACGAGATCGTCCAGTTCGCGGAGGTCGAACGGCTGATCGACACGCCGATGAAGCGCTATTCGTCGGGGCTGTACGCCCGGCTTGGATTCAGTGTCGCCGTCCACAGCGATCCCGACATCGTGCTCGTCGACGAAGTGCTGGCGGTCGGTGATGCGGCGTTCAGGCGTCGCGCGATCGACAGTTTGCGCCGGCTCATCGCCGACGGCAAGACCGTGCTCTTCATTTCGCACGACATCTGGAACGTGCGCCGCCTTTGCGATCAGGTCATCTGGATGGACGAGGGCGGGGTTCGCGCGTCCGGCGCCGCCGCCGACGTCGCCGATCGCTATATGGAAGACGTGAACGCCCGCGCCCTCGTCGATCCGCGCAACCCGCTGCCGAGCCATCGCGGCGGTACCGGCGAGATCCGATACACCAATGTCACGGTGGTCGATCGCGACGGTCGTCCTGCGGCGCTCGTCCACGAAGGCAGCCCTCTCGTGGTCCGCGCCGGCTACCAGGCGGCAAGCCCCGTGACGTCGCCGGTATTCCAGGTCGCGATCGTCGATGTCGATACCGGCGTGGTTGTCTCGACTGCGACCTCGTCGCCGGCCGATTCTCCGGCCATTGTCGAGGGCTCCGGCGTAGTCGACTGCATTTTCGAGTCGCTGCCGCTTCGCCGGCGCCAGTACGTGCTTCGGATGACGATTACCGACGCGGATCAGCTCGTCTCGTACGACGTCGTCGCCGCCGGGCCACGCTTCGCCGTCACGGCGATCGATGGCACGGGCAGCCACACGGCGGACGATGGCGAGGGCCTCGTGTCGCTGTCGTATCGATTCGCTCATCACGTTCAAGTGCTGTCCTGACATGTGCGGCATCGCCGGATATCTGTCGACCAGCGGGGCCGCCGCCTCCGCCGGTCCCGCGTGGGAGATGATTGCGACGCTCCGCCACCGCGGTCCCGACGACGTCGGTGTTTCCGTGAGCGGTCCGGCGGCGTTGGCGGCGGCGCGCTTGAGCATCATCGATGTGGCGGGCGGTCATCAGCCGATGGCCGTCGACGGTGGCCGCGTCACCGTTGTGCAGAACGGCGAGATCTACAACTACATCGAGTTGCGTGACGAGCTCGTGCGGAAGGGCCGTGCGCTGACCACGTCTTCGGATACGGAGGTGATTGCCGCACTGTACGCCGACGTCGGTGAGGCGGCCTTCGAGCGGATGCGCGGGATGTTCGCGATCGCGATCTGGGACGCCCCGCGGCGGCGCCTGGTGCTGGCGCGCGACCGCGTCGGCAAGAAGCCGCTCTACTACATGCAGACGGGCGACCGCTTTCTGTTCGGATCGGAACCCAAAGCGATCCTCGCCGCGCTCCCGAGCGTCCCCGACGTGTCGAGGCCCGCGCTGCTCGAATACCTGACGTTCGGCTACGTGGCCGGTGACGGCGCGATCTTTTCCGGAATGTCGCGTCTCGAGCCCGGCGCGACCCTCGTGCTCGAGCCCAACCACGCGCCCCGCGTCGCTCGATACTGGACGTGGCCCACTCCGAGCGAGGTGGAAGCTCCCGAGGAGGAGTACCTCGAGCGTCTCGGCGCAGAGCTCGACGAGGCGGTGCGAATCCGGCTTCGCTCGGACGTGCCGCTCGGCGCGTTCCTGAGCGGCGGTCTCGATTCGGCCGCCGTGCTCGCGCTGATGACGAAGCACTCGACTCGACCGGTGCAAACCTTCTCGATCGGCTTCGGCGATCCCGAGTACGACGAGCTGGCGGCCGCCCGCGCGACGGCGCGCGCCTTTGGCGCCGACCATCACGAGTGGCAGGTCAGCCCCGACTGCATGAAGATCGCGGAAAAACTGGTGGTCTACTACGACGAACCGTTCGCCGACGCGTCGGCGATTCCGACCTTCTTCGTGGCGGAGCTGGCGAGGCGGCACGTCACCGTTTGTCTCACCGGTGACGGTGGCGACGAGCTCTTCGCCGGTTATCTGCCGTACGCGCAGGCGATCGGCCGTTCGACGACCGCCGCCAGCCGCGCGCTGCGGGCGGTCATCGGAGCCGGCGTGCGATGGATGCCGGCGCACCTTCGCGGCAAAGGACGGCTCGCCACGCTGGCGCTTGGGCCCGAAGCGTGGTTCGTGTGGCGGAGGACGGTGTTCCCGGACTATCTCCTGCGCCGGATCGTGACCCCCGACGTGATCGCCGGGCAGGGCGCAATCCCTGAAGACGACGCCGTCGCCGATCTGCTGGCCGCGAACGGTCCGTTGCTCACGCGGCTGCAGCGGTGGGACCAGCACCACTACCTGCCGGGCGACATCCTCGTGAAAGTCGACCGCGCGACGATGGCGCACTCGCTCGAAGCGCGCTGCCCGCTGCTCGACCATCGCGTGGTGGAGCTCGCCGCCCAGCAGCCGTCATGGCGGCACGGCAGTGCCACATCCACCAAGCAGCTGTTCAAACGTCTCGTCGCCCGCTGGCTGCCCGCCGAGACGCTGGCGCGGCCGAAGATGGGCTTCGGGGTGCCGATGCGCCGGTGGTTTGCCGAAGGGCTGATCGGCTGGGCGCGGGAAATCCTTCTGGATCGCCGCACCGACGAGCGTGGCTGGACCGAGGGTCGCGAGGTTGCCCGTCTGCTGCGCCAGCACGAAATCGGTTCGCGGGACCACGCGAAGCGGATCTGGGCGCTCGTGTGCCTGGAACTGTGGGCGCGGCAGCACGTCGACGGCGCGGGACGCCGCGAACGCGCATGCGCGTGACCATGCTGGTGCGCTGTCTCGCGATGATGCGGGGTGGCGGCGAGACCAGACACCTCGCCTGGGCGCGTGAGCTGACATCGCTCGGCGTAGGCGTGGAGATCATCGCAGGACGTCCGCTGTTGTTTGGAGGACCGCGCTACGCGAACGACGACTTCCCTGTGACGTTGCTGCGATCGCCTTACACCCGTGATTTCGTGTACCGCCATCAGCATCGACGCGGGTTCGGACGGCTGACCATGACGGCATTGCAGGCCGACGAAGAGTGGTTCTGTAGAGCCGCGTGGCGACGCATCACAACGGGTCCGGACAAGCCCGACCTCGTGCATGCGCACGCGCTGCATCAGGCCGCGAGGCTTCGCGTCGGCGACATACCCGTCGTCATCAATCTTCCGGGCGAGCCGAGCTTGCGTTATCGGAGGGATCTGCAGCGGGCCGATGCGCTGGTGGCGGACGGCTGGGCGGCGCAGCACCTGCCGGCGAAGCTCGGCCGGTCGATCGATCGTGTCCCCAAGGGCGTCGATTCTGAGCGATTCCGCCCCGATGGACCGACGGTCCGCGAGCAGCGGGGTCTCGGCGCCAGACGCGTGGTGGTTGCCGTCACGCGGCTCGTGCCAATCAAGAATGTCCGGCTGCTCGTCGACGCGATGGCCATCGTTCGTGTCCGCGTGCCTGACGTGCAGCTGCTCATCGTCGGCGACGGTCCCGAACGGGCGGCGGTCCGCGCGCGCGTCGTCGAGCTCGATCTCGCCGACGTCGTCACGTTGGTCGGCTCCGTGCCGCACCGCGACACCCCGGCGTTCTACCGGGCCGGCGACGTGTTCGCCCTGTCGTCTGACTTCGACAACTCGCCGAACGCCGTTCTCGAAGCGATGGCCTGCGGACTGCCGGTCGTCGCGACCGATGCCGGCGGCGTGCGCGAGTTCCTGACAGACGGGGTTGGCGGCGCCGTCGTGCCGTGTGGGGATGCGACCGCCTTCGCGGACGCCCTCGAACGGTATCTTGCCCAGCCCGGTGCGGCGCGCGCCGCAGGGGTGCACAACCGGCTGAAAGCGTCGGTGGAGTTCTCGTGGCGCGCCAGCGCTCTGAAGCTGCTCGACATCTACCGCCGCGTGATCGACGCGCGCCGCGGGGGCGAGCGCGCATCGGCATGAAGGTCGCGATCCGCGACGATGACACCAGCTACTTCACGACGCCCGAAGCGCTCGATCGCGTGTACAGCGACGTCTGGGACCGCGTGCCGGTCTGCCTGGCGGTGGTCCCCTTCGCCGTCGGGTACGAACAGCCGGGGATTCCGCGTGCGCACTGGCACTCCGGTGAATCATTCGCGCTTCACCGCAATCCCTCGCTGGTCGCGTTTCTGCGCGGGCTGATCGAGTCGGGGCGAGCGACGATCGCGCTTCACGGTCTCACGCACGAAGACTACCCCGGGGGGTATGAGTTTCAGGCGGCACCCGATCTGGCGGATCGCGTGCGGCGCGGCCGCGCCTACCTCGAGGCGCTGCTCGAGTGCCGCATCAAGGTGTTCGTGCCGCCGCACAACGCGCTGTCGAAACGCGGTCTGGCCGCCGTTGCGGCCTCGGGGCTCAACATCCTCGGCTCGTTTCTGTCGTTTCGGCCGTCGATGCGGCCGTGGGAATGGCGAACCGCGGCGAACTGGTGGACCATTCAGCGCTATCGACGGACGACACGGCGGACGCGCCGCGAACCGCTCGTCTACCCGCGGCCTTTGAGATACGCCAGCCATGCGGAATTCGGATGTCACAGTCTCGTCCCTGGCACAACCATCGACGCGCTGGTGTACCAGTTCGAGGAAGCGCAGCAGTACGGCGGCGATTTCTGCCTCGCCACCCATTACTGGGAAGTCGACGCGACGCTCAAGCAGGTGATGGGCGCCTTCCTCGATTTCGCGGCGCGTCAGCCGCGTGTCCGCTTCGTGCCAGCCGAAGATCTGTTTGCGTAACACATCACGTTCATTTGAAGACCTCGTTTCAGTGATCACTTAATCATGGATATCGAAGCCAGGCGGGATCTGAGGCTGCTCGAAGCGGTCGAAGAGGACTCACGCGTCACACAGCGGGGGCTCGCCACGAAACTCGGGATCGCCCTCGGACTGACGAACATCTACCTGAAGCGGCTGGCGCACAAGGGCTACATCAAGTGCGTCAACGTCCAATCGAACCGGCTGACCTACCTGATCACGCCGCGAGGGATCGCCGAGAAAGCGCGTCTCACTTATGAGTTCATCGAGTACTCGCTGCATCTTTATGGCGAAGTGCGCCAGCATCTGCGCGCGATGCTGCACGAATGCGCGGCGTCGGGCTGCCGGGTGGCGATTTTCGGCCGCGGCGAAGCCGCCGAGATCGCGTATCTCTCGCTGAAGGAATTCGGTCTCGAGCCGATCGCGATTTTCGATGCGGAAGGCGGGCACTACTTCCTCGGCATGCCGGTGCGCCCGATTTCCGAGCACAACATGGTGCCCTACGACCTGATCGTCGTCGCCACGCTCGATAGCTCGGGCCAGCAATGGGCCAGCCTGATCAAAGACGGCGTTCCGGCCGCGAAGCTGTTTCCACTGCGGCAGAAGCCGGGAGCCACACGACGGGTCGGGCCGGCCGCCGCGGATCGTCCGGGACCCGACGGGGACACGCCAGTGAAGCATCCGTGAGTGGAACCGCGTTATGGACGCTTGCGCTCGCGGTCGCCGTGTTGTGGCCGGGACGCGTGTTGTCGTCCCTCGACGGCGTGCCATTGAATGGGCATGCCGAAGCGATCGTCTTCGGAATCGTTTTCCCGGCGCTCTGCTGGATCGATGGCGGTTTTCTCCGGCGGCCGCTCGTGCAGGGAACTGTCGCCGCCCTGTTGGTTTTGAAGGTGGCGGCGTACGTGGTTTTGCCTCAACACGGGTTGTGCGCGCGTTTTTCGACGGCCGCGCCGTTCAGCGGCGTCAGCAGCACGATGCCAATCGACGAGCCTGGCGGAGTGCTGCGGAGCTGGGATGTCAGGGCCGATTGGCGGGCGGACGCGCCACGCTGTACCGCGATGTTCGATCGCGCGTACCGTTCCAGGCCGGAATTCCCAACGTGGTTTGTGAATCTTCTGCGGGCGATTCGTCCCGACACGCGCGATGTCTCGCTTGACGTCGTCGGTTACCTCAGCGTCGATCGCCCCGGAACCTTTGCCGTTGAGACCGGGCAGGACATGGTTGTTTCGGGCGCGGTCGGCAATGCGCGTGTCGCGTCGGCACAAGGGGCGTCCATCGTCGTGCCGCTCGCAGCCGGCTCACACGCGATCGACCTTCACGTTGCAGCGAACGGGGACGGGTGGCAGTTCGTGCCGCTCTGGAATGGACAGGACGCGTGGACATCCATACGGATGACCGCATCGATGTCTTCGTGGCTCGATCGCTGGGCTTCGGGGCCGGTCGGCCTCGCGACGACGGCGATCGTGTTGCTGCTGGTGACGGCCTGGTCGGCGTCCGCGCTCATGACGCTTGGACTCTCCCGCCAGACCATCATCTGGAGCATCGTGGCGGCTGTTCTTCTTCTGTTGTCGGGTGTCTTCGGACGATTCGAGCGGTTCGCCGGTCTGCTGCTTGTGGGAAGCGCCTTCGTACCGATCGCGAGGCGCCAGCGGAACATTCGCACCGCCTTTGTCCTGGTCGGCATTCCGTGGCTGGCCTTTTTCGTCGGACACTCCTGGGCCCAGGTCGGGCAAGTCACGCTCTATTCGCTTGACGACGACTGGCACGTCTACCAGTCCGCGGCTTACCGGATTTTCATGAACGGGTACTGGATCCAGGGCGGCAGCCCCACTTTCTATTTCCAACCGCTCTACCGGTGGGTGGCAGGGGCGCTGCACATGATGTTCGGCGACTCGAGTGTTGGCGAAACCTACTGGGATGCGTGGTGCCTGCTGGCCGCCGCGCTGATGTGCTTCGCGATTGTCAAGCGGGTCTCTGGATTCCGATGGGGCGTCGCAGCCGCGGCGTTGACGCTGGCCACGTTCACGACGAGCTCGATCTGGTATTTGATTGGGCGCGGGCTCTCGGAAATCACGGCCGTAGGCTGGATGTCGTTCACGGCTGTGTTTCTCATGCGCGCGCGGCTCGGCCCGCGAAGCCCTGCGCTCGTCGCCGGACTCTTTGCTGTGTTGATGTTTTACACGCGGCTCAATCATCTCCTGGTCGCGGGATTCCTGTTGGCCTGGCTTCTTCCGGTGCGGGCGCAGGCCCGTTGGACGGATGTGCGGGAAGCAGTTCGACGCGTGCCCACGGTGCCGGCGGCGATTTACGTCGTCACCGTCGCTGCAGGTGTGCTGCTGTTTGCGGCGCACACGTGGTGGTACGCGGGACGGTTCAGCGTGTTGTACGGAACGAGCTTCGGAGTCCAGCAGACCGGCCTGCGGCTGACGACGATCGGCTCGCCCACCGTGTGGGCGAAGATTGTCGAGGCGCTCGATGCGCAGCTGTGGATGCGGGAGCCTCCTGCAATCGACCCGCGTTCGGCGCTCGTATTCGCCGGCGCCGTGCTGTCGCTGCTTGCGGTCGTCCAGGTCCCGTACGTCAACCGGTTGCCAGCCTCGCTCGCCATCGTCACGCTCGGAGCCATCGCGGGCTCGTTCTTTGCCCACACGCACGAATATCCAGGGCGGATGTCAGTCCATCTCGTGCCCTTCGCCGTCGGCATGACCGTGTGCGCGGCGTCGCTGCTGCTGCGACCGTGGACTGACCGCGTTCAACGCGTGTCTTGAAGGCCGATGGTCAAGAGTCGCGCGCTTCCGGAGCTCAGTCTGTTCCCTCGGCAGGAAACGAATTAGTGGATTTCTACGAAGACGTCGTCCGCTCGCACGGCTTCGAGCGAGAGGATCTGCCCTTCGACGCCCACTTTCATACGTGGACACCCGAGACGATCTCCCGTCTGTGGTCGATCTGGGCGAACAACCCGATCCTGAAGGGTCAGTTCTATCCGACGGCCTACTACGAAGCGCTTCTGGCGGAAGCGGCACCGCATCTGGGCGACACGGCCACAATCGTCGACATCGGCTGCGGATCGGGCACCGTGCTGTCGCTGCTGCGGCAGAAGAAGATCGGACGCCGTCTGATCGGCATCGACCTCTCCGAGCCGTCTCTCGCCACTTTGCGTGACAGGTTTGCCGGCGACTCGACGTTCAACTTTCAGGTGGGATCGATCGCCGCGACCGGTCTCGACGCCGCATCCTGCGACCTGGTGATCTGCACCGAAACGCTCGAGCATCTGTTCCCGGCCGATTTCAGCGCCGGACTCGCCGAGATATCGCGGGTGTTGAAACCGGGAGGGCGATTTCTGGCAAGTGTTCCGCTCGAGGAGCGTCCGAATTTCGTGGCCTGTCCCGAGTGCCACGCGATCTTCACGCCGTACCAGCACATGTTGTTCAACTTCACGATCGCGGGCCTCGCCGAGGCGCTCGGCAGGAATCAGCTCGAGATCGTGCACGTGATCCACCCGATCGACACCGGTGTGCCGCGGCGCGCGTGGAAGCGCTTGGTCAGGGATCGGATCCTGCGGCCGTTCTTTCCGAAGCTCACGAGGCGCCTGTTTCGCGTCGCCGGTGTGAGCGGTTTCCTGGCGCGAAAGCGCCCTGGGCCGGAGAGCCGGTGAGCGTTGACGCTCCTACGCGGTGGGGAGCACGGGCAGTCGAGCTCTATACCGAAGCGTACGCCGAGCGGTACCGTGCCTGCGACGATTCGCTCGCACCGGGACGGACAGTCGTGCGGCTGGGCGAATGGCTGCGTGACGTCTGCAGCCGCTTCAGTGGACCCATCGCGGCCTTGGATCTCGGCTGCGGCACAGGCCGATATTTCCACGCCGTCGAGGTTGTGCGGCGGCTCGTCGCGATCGATGCCTCGCGTCCGATGCTCGATCGCGCCCGCCAGCCGGTTGGTGCGCTCGCCTGGGCGCCCGGCTGGTTGACACTCGTCGAAGGCGACTTCCTGCGACACGAGTTCGCACCAGGCGAGTTCGACCTCGTGTACTCGATCGGCGTCCTCGCTGAGCACTCGCCCTTTGACGAAACGATCGCGACCCGTGTGAAGCGATGGCTCAAGCCGGGCGGACGTTTCGCGTTCACGACCGTGCACCCCTTGTCGAGCTCGGTGCCGCGCACACCCAAGCGGCGCGTTGGCGAGTGGCTCCTCCGATGGGCGCCGGGGATGCCCCGTGCGCCGCGACGGGCTCTGCGGGCCCGGTTGATGCGGGACGGGCTCTACGCCGATGAGGAGCGTGTTCGCGAGGTTCTCGCCGCCGTTGATTTCGCTGTCGAATCAATCGAGCCGTTCGAGTCGGACGTGCACCTTCATCTGTTGACCGTGGCGGTGAAACGTTGATCGAACCAGTCCAG
>Ga0068858_100001217_pt1 | contig 26714 bp, 27 predicted proteins | sample KBSSwiS12_FD_66589 | JGI IMG/M metagenome (GOLD analysis project Ga0068858, IMG submission 66589) | Switchgrass rhizosphere microbial communities from Kellogg Biological Station, Michigan, USA - KBS Switchgrass S1-2 | ecosystem: Host-associated > Plants > Roots > Rhizosphere > Soil ... | reverse complement strand
CCGAGTTGCCCCGACAGCGCCGCGATCGATTCCACATCGCGATCGTCCGCGGTGCGAACGACGATGCGCGCTTCAGTCGCAGCAGCCATCGCCGCCCTTGACCGTATGCGCATGTGTCGCCGCGACGCCGCGCGTCAGACCGGCGACGCTGGCCGCGTAGTGGTCGGCGATCACTTTGGCCACGCACATCGACACGCGCTTGCCGGTCGGGATGTGGATGAACTCGTTCGGTCCGTGCGCGTTCGAATGCGGACCGAGCACGCCGGTGATGAGGAATTGCGCGCCGGGGAATTTCTCGCCGAGCATGCCCATGAACGGAATCGAGCCGCCCTCGCCCATGTACGCTGCCGGCGGTCCGAAGAATTCGCGCGAGGCGGCATCGACGGATTGCTCCAGCCACGGCGCGAGTGCGGGGGCGTTCCAGCCGCTGCCGGCCTTTTCGAGATCGAACGTGACCTTGGCCCCGTACGGCGGATCTTTTTCCAGCAGTGCCTTCAATTCGGCGCCGGCCTTGACCGCATCGAGCGTCGGCGGCACGCGCAGGCTGAGCTTGACCGCGGTAAACGGCCGCAGCACGTTGCCTGCCGAGTCGAGTGCGGGAATGCCGCCGACGCCGGTAATCGCGAGCGCCGGCCGCCAGGTGCGGTTGAGCACGAGCTCGGCGTCGTCGCGGCTGACCGGCTGCATGCCTTCGACCCACGGGAACTTCGAATACACCGCATCGCCGAGCACCTTGGCCGCCTGCTTCGCCTGCTCGATGCGCTGCGCGGGAATCTCGACCTGGAATTCCGCCGGCACGATCTTGCCGGTGTCCTGATCCTCGAGTCGCGAGAGGATCTTGCGCAGGATGCGGAAGCTCGACGCGACCACGCCCGAGGCGTCGCCCGAGTGCACGCCCTCTTCGAGCACGCGCACGGTGAGATTGCCGCCGGTCAGGCCGCGCAGCGAAGTCGTCAGCCAGAGCTGGTCGTAATTGCCGCAACCCGAGTCGAGGCAGACGATCAACGAGGGCTTGCCGATGCGCGCGGCGAGATGGTCGACGTAGTACGGCAGGTCGTAGCTGCCCGATTCCTCGCAGGCTTCGATAAGCACGACGCAGCGCGCGTGCGGCGTCTTCTGCGCCTTGAGCGCGAGGATCGCGGCGAGCGAGCCGAAGATCGCGTAACCGTCGTCGGCGCCACCGCGGCCGTAGAGCTTGTCGCCCTCGATCACCGGCTTCCATGGACCAAGATGTTCGGCCCAGCCGGTCATCTCGGGCTGCTTGTCGAGATGGCCGTAGAGCAGTACGCAATCGTCGCCGCTTTTCGCATCTTTCGATGCCGGGATGTCGATAAAGATCAGCGGCGTGCGGCCTTCGAGTCGCACCACTTCAACCGTCATGTCCTCGATCGCCTTCGCCTTGGCCCAACCCGAGAGCTGCGCGACCGCCTGATCCATGAACCCGTGCGCCGCCCAGTCCTTGTCGAACATCGGCGACTTGTTCGGAATCTTGATGTATTCGACGAGCTGCGGAACGATCTCCTCGTCCCAGCGCGCGGAAACATCGGAGCGGGTCAGGTTGGCATCCATCGCAATTACCTTGGCAAATTTCAAGGTTGCGATTTTAGTCCCCCTCACTCCGTGCTGACGAGGGCCGCTTGCTCTGCTTTGCTTGGTCACGCTCTTTAATTGCTTTCTGAAAAGCAAGGGCTTCCACTCGCCCTGCGGGCGAGCGTCTTACTTTCTTTGCTTGCACAAAGAAAGTAAGCAAAGAAATGCCCCCCAGAGCATTGCGCCTTTCGCGCATCCTGCGCGAACGGTCCGCGTCAGCGGCCGGGTTCCGCTAATTGCACGTCCGTGTGCAATAGCGGAATGCGCGCGGTCCTCGCGCGCACCCTTCGGGCCTTTTCGACCGCTACCGCCGCAATGCAATGGGGATCCGGAAAAGCCGAAGCAGCGCGCATCCTGCGCGCCTGGCTTGCTGTTGATGTTGCTCTGCACTTGATCTTCGGGTGCCCGTTTGCCGCGGCGAGGGTGTGACGGAAACGCCCGCAGGGGCGGCGCGATGGATCGCGCCGAGTTCGTTGTCTGGACAAGGACGTTCAGTCAACGAACCCCGGCACACCCTCGCGCACCGCCGCAGGCGGCGCGGCATCCGGGTGCATTTCTTTTGGTTACTTTTCTTTGGGCAAGCAAAGAAAAGTGACCCGCGCGCCGGACGCGCGCGGAAAACCGAATGGACGCGGTCAGAAAGAACCTAAAGACGGAGCACAATTGGATTCCCGCCGGGGGCGCGAGGGAATCTCAAGCGAGAACGTGTCGAGGCGCAGAACAAGCGCCAAACCGTCCGGGATGCACATCCCCCCATCCCATGCCATAATTTGGGGCCAACTCCGGCCGCCAGCTTTCCCGGCGCGGCCTCCAACAAGGGTCAAATGATGGATTTCTTCATTTCCAGCGCCTACGCGCAAGCGGCGGGCGCCGCGGGACAGCCGAGTCCGTGGCCGAGCCTAATCATGTTCGGCGCGGTCTTCGTGGCGATGTACTTCTTCATGCTGCGTCCGCAGATGAAGCGCGCCAAGGAGCAGCGCACGATGGTCGAGGCGCTAGCCAAGGGCGACGAAGTCGTCACCAATGGCGGCATCGCCGGCCGCGTCACCGACGTGGGCGATACCTTCCTCAGCGTCGAAATCGCGCCAAACGTCACGATCAAGGTGCAGAAGCAGGCCGTATCGATGGTCCTGCCGAAAGGCACGTTGAAATCGTCCTGAGCCGGCCGCATCCGTTCCAGACCCCGTGAATCGCGTCGAGCTGCGGCCCGCGCGGTGAATTAAAACAACAACCGTTGCGCCCCGAATCCGGCGCATGAGCGATATCGATGAACGATTTTGCCAAATGGCGTTACGCCCTGATCGCGGTCGTGCTGATCCTCGGCGCGATCTATGCCCTGCCGAACATGTTCCTGCCGCAGCCCGCGGTGCAGGTGTCCGCCAATCGCACCGGTACCGTCGACCAGGCGCTCAAGGAAAAGGTCCAGGGTGCACTGGAGAAGGACAAGCTCGCGTTCAAGAGCCTTGAATTGAACAAGGACACCCTGCTTGCCGAGTTCAACGATTCGGACACGCAGAACAAGGCCCAGGCCTCGATCAGCAAAGCCCTCGGCGACCAGTACAACGTCGCGCTGAACATGGCTTCGACCGTGCCAGGCTGGCTGCGCGCGATCGGCGCCAACTCGATGCCGCTCGGCCTCGACCTGCAGGGCGGCGTGCACTTTCTGCTCGAAGTCGACCAGAAGGCCGCGCTCGACAAGATGCAGCAGCGCTACCGCGACGACATCGCTGGCGCGCTGCGCGACGCGAAGATCCGCTACGAGACGATCAATTCGAGCGCCAACGGCATCGTCGCCACGTTCAAGAGCGACGCCGACCGTGCCGCGGCGGGCAACGTGATCGCCAAGCAAGTCAACCAGCCCGAGAAACTCGGCGACCAGCCGCCGCTGGAGCTCACCGACGGCACGGCCACCGCCGACAGCTTCCCGCTGACCGCGAAGGTGCGCGAATCGACCGCGAACGCCGCCTCGCGCAGCACGATCTCGAGCAACCTGACCACGCTGCGCAACCGCGTCAACCAACTCGGCGTGTCCGAGCCGATCATCCAGCAGCAGGGCGCGAACCGTATCGTCGTCGAACTCGCCGGCGTGCACGACACGGCCGAGGCGAAGAAGATCCTCGGCGCGCAGGCCACGCTCGAATGGCGCGCGGTCGACGAGAATGCCACCGGCGCGGCTAACCTCGGCAATCCGGGCGCCTACGAAATCGCGAGGACCGGCAACGTGCCGCCCGAATCGCGCCTGTACTACATGCAGCGCCCCGGCCCGGACGGCAAACCGCAACCGATCATCCTGTCGAAGAAAGTCATCGCCAGCGGCAACGAGCTGGTGAACGCGACCGCGATTCCCGATCCGCAGACCGGAACGCCCGCCGTGTCGGTGCAGCTCAATGCGAAAGGCGGCGCGAAGATGCTCGAATTCACCCAGCAGAGCGTCGGCAAGCGCATGGGCGTGGTCTACATTGAACGCGTGCCGCAGACGCAGATCGTCGACGGCAAGGAAGTGCGCACGTTCAAGGAAACTCAGGAAGTCATCAGCGCGGCGACGATCCAGGGCGTGTTCGGCGCGCGCTTTCAGACCACCGGCCTGGGCCAGAAGGAAGCCACTGACCTCGCCCTGCTGCTGCGCGCCGGCTCGCTCGCCGCGCCGGTCGACATCGTCGAGGAACGCGTCATCGGCGCCAGCCTCGGCCAGGACAATATCAACAAGGGCTTCAAGGCGGTGCTTCTCGGCCTGGTCGCCGTGCTGATCGCCGCAGCGATCTATTACAAGCTGTTCGGCTTCATCGCCGACGCCGCGCTGGTGTTCAACCTCGTTCTGCTCGTCGCCGTGCTTTCGCTGTTCCAGGCCACGCTGACCATGCCCGGCATCGCCGGCATCGTGCTCACCCTCGGCATGGCGATCGACGCCAACGTGCTGATCTGCGAGCGCATCCGCGAGGAACAGCGCAACGGCGCCACCCCGCTCGCCGCGATCAAGGCCGGTTACGAGAAGGCCTGGGCAACGATTCTCGACGCCAACGTCACCCATCTGCTCGCCGCGGTCGCCCTGCTGTTCTTCGGCTCCGGCCCGATCAAGGGTTTCGGCGTGACCCTGCTGATCGGCATCCTCACCTCGATGTTCACCTCAGTCACGGTGACGCATGCGATCGTCAATATCGTCCACGGCGGACGCAAACTGAAAGCGCTGTCCGTCTAAAGGTACGCACATGGAAATTTTCAACCACGACAGCAAGATCGACTTCCTGCGCCTGCGCACGATCAGCATCGGCGTCTCAATTGCCCTCCTGCTCATCTCGCTGGGCGCGCTCGCCACGCGCGGCCTCAACTACGCCCTAGACTTCACCGGCGGTGTGCTCGTCGAAGCGAGCTACCACCAGCAGCCCGACATCGATGGCGTGCGCGGTGCGCTGGAGACGGCCGGGTTCCACAACGCGCAGGTCACGCAGTATCTCGGCACGAATGACGTTGCCATTCGCCTCCAGCTTGAGGATGCAAACTCAGCCAAAGGCGAATCCAGCGATGATCTGAAGAGAATGAACCTGGTCGCCGACAACGTCATCGCCGCGCTGCAGGCCAAGACACCGGATGTGACCAAGAAGAGCGCGAGCTTCGTCAGCGCCTCGGTCGGCGAAGAACTCAAGAGCGACGGCATCGTCGCCGTCATCTTCGTCATCATCGGCATCATGATCTACATCGGCATTCGCTTCGAATGGCGCTTCGCCATCGCCGCGATCGCCAGCGAATTCCACGACACGATCATTGTGCTCGGCTTCTACGCGCTGACGCACCGGGAATTCGACGTCAACGTGCTCGCTTCGGTGCTCGCCGTGGTCGGCTACTCGATCAACGACAAGGTCGTCGTGTTCGACCGGGTGCGCGAACTGTTCCGCTCCGCGCGCCGCGCCGAGCCGGTCGAGATTCTCAACAAGGCGATCAACTCGACCCTGTCGCGTACGATCATCACCGCGCTGTTCACCGCAATCACGATGATCGCGCTGTACCTCTTCGGCGGCCCAGCCGTGCACGGCTTCGCCCTGACCATGGTCATCGGCATCCTCGTCGGCACGCTGTCGTCGATCTTCTTCGCCAACCCAATCCTGTATTGGCTCGGCGTGTCTAAGAAGGACCTGATGCCGGTCACGCGCGACAATTCCGAGCTCGCGCGTCGCCCCTGAGATTCTCGCCTAGGGCGCGATTCATCGTGCCCTGCCGCTGTGCTCGTCATTCCAGCGCAAGCTGGACTGCGAAAGCGGGTGCCTCAGCGAATAGCCCGAAGGCATGCCGAGAGAGCGGCATGTAATCCAGTCTGCACGGATGCCATACAAAGCATCGCATCCGCGTGTCCAAGGCGCGTCCCTTCCCCTTTCCACGCGCGTCCCGCGCGCGGGTCACTTTTTCTTCTCCAGCGAAGAAAAAGTAACCAAAAAGACGCCGCCCCCGACACCGCACCACGCGCGCTGCGCGCGCGTGGTGCCCTGCGCTTCTCGGCGCCCGCGGGCCGGCGCGAACTCGCGCATCCCTGCGCTCGGACATGCGCGCCTTTCCCCCGCCGTCGCCTGCGATGCTCGGTGCGGTGAAGGGGGAGGAAGTCGCAATCCAGATCAAGAGCAACAGCGTGCGAGGCTTTTCTGCTTCGGCGCGCAGGAGCGCGCTGCTTTGGTTTTTCCGGGCCCCCATTGCATTGCGGCGGCAGCGGGCGGAAACGCCCGCAGGGGCGGCGCGATGGATCGCGCCGATTCCGTTGTCTGGACAGGGACGTGCAGTCAACGGAACCCGGCCGCTGACGCGGACCCTTTGGGCAGGATGCCCAAAGGGCGCAATGCTCTGGGGCGTGTCTCTTTGCTTACTTTCTCTGCACGAGCAGAGAAAGTAAGACGCTCGTCCGCAGGACGAGTGGAAGCTCTGGCTTTGAAGATCAAAAAATGCCGCACGTGGCTAACCGCGCCGTTACTTGCGCCTGAGTTCGTAGAAATCCCCAACGAAGTCCGCCAGCCGCCGCGCGGCGATCGCCTCGCGCAACCCGCGCATCAGATCCTGGTAGTAATGCAGATTGTGGATCGTCGCCAGCATCGGCCCGAGCATCTCGCCGCATTTGTCGAGATGGCGCAGATAGGCGCGTGAAAACCCATTTGCGCAGGTGTAGCAGGCGCAGGCCTCGTCGAGCGGGCGCGTGTCGCGCTCATATTGCGAATTGCGGATGCGCAGCACACCCGTGCGCGTGAAGATGTGCGCGTTGCGCGCGTTGCGCGTCGGCATCACGCAGTCGAACATATCGATCCCGCGCACGACCGCCTCGACGATGTCCTCGGGGCGGCCGACGCCCATCAGATAGCGCGGCCGATCCGCCGGCAGCAGCGGCACAGTTTCTTCGAGCGTGCGGTTGCGCTCCCCTTCCGGTTCGCCAACCGCGAGACCGCCGACCGCATAGCCGTCGAAGCCGATCTGCAGCAGACCCTCGGCCGATACCTTGCGCAGCCCCGGATAGGTGCCGCCCTGGACGATGCCGAACAGCGAGTTCGGATTCTTCAGATCATCGAACGCACGTCGAGAACGCGCAGCCCAGCGCAACGACAACTCCATCGAATCGCGCGCCTGCTTTTCCGTCGCCGGATACGGCGTGCATTCGTCGAAGATCATCGCGATGTCGGAGTCGAGCACGCGCTGGATACGCATCGACTCCTCGGGCGAGAGGAACACCTGCGAGCCGTCGACCGGCGAGGCGAAACGCACGCCCTCCTCCGTGATCTTGCGCCGCTCGGCGAGCGAGAACACCTGGAAGCCGCCAGAATCGGTCAAGATCGGCTTGCTCCAACCGATGAACTTATGCAGCCCGCCGAACTCGCCGATCACGTCGAGACCTGGGCGCAGGAACAAATGGAATGTGTTGCCGAGGATGATCTCCGCACCGATGTCGAGGATCGATCGCGGCGTCATGCCCTTGACCGAACCGTAGGTGCCCACCGGCATGAACGCCGGCGTTTCGATCGTGCCGCGAGCGAAGCCCAGCCGACCGCGCCGCGCCGCGGCATCGCCGGCGAGAAGTTCAAACCGCATTGCGTTTCCTCGGATCCAATTCAGGCCACGGATTTTACGCGCTCGCGACGCCTATCGCGCGTCCAGCGGGCTACGCACGCCGAGACCGCCTCGATTGAGAACGTGGGTGTAGATCTGCGTCGTCGCCACGTCCTTGTGGCCGAGCAGCTCCTGCACCGTGCGGATGTCGTAACCCGATTCGATCAAATGCGTGGCAAACGAATGCCGCAGCGTGTGCGCGCTGACCGGTTTGACGATGCCGGCCTTGGCGCACGCCGCCTTCAACGCGCGCGAAAATACCGCATCGTCCAGATGGTGCCTGCGCACCGCGCCGCTGCGCGGATCGCGCGATAACTGTACGGCCGGAAACAGCCAACGCCAACCGAGCTCGAGATGCGCGCGCGGATACTTTCGTGCGAGCGCATGCGGCAGCCAGACCCCGCCGGCACCCGCAGCAAGATCCTGCGCGAGCAGGACGCGCGCACGCTCGACCTCACGCTGCAACGGCTCGACCAGCGAACGCGGCAGCATCGTGTGCCGGTCCTTGCCACCCTTGCCGTCGCGCACGACGATTTCGTTGCGCGCGAAGTCGACATCCTTCACCCGCAGGCGCAGGCCTTCCATCAGCCGCATGCTCGTGCCATAGAGCAGGCTGGCAATCAGCCACGGCCGACCATCCATCGCCGCGAGCAGACGCGCCGCCTCCTCGCGTGCCAGCACCGTCGGCACACGACGCGGGCGCTTCGCGCGCACGACTCGGTCCAGCCAAGGCAACTTGAGCCTAAGTACCTCTCGATATAGATACAGCAACGCGGAAAGCGCCTGATTCTGCGTCGCCGCAGCAACTTCGCCGTCGGTCGCCAGGCCGCTCAAAAACGCCTCGACCTCATCCGCACCCAATTCGCGCGGATGCCGTTTGCCATTGGCGAGGATGAACCGCCGTATCCATCCCACATACGCCTGCTCCGTGCGCAGGCTGTAATGTTTGACGCGTAACTTGCGCCGAACTTCGTCCAACAGGCGCGGAGCCTGCGACCCAGCCGGCACCGCTGTTACGCCCCTGCTTCCGGCCTGATAATCCATTACGCCCTCGCTTCGCGATGATTGCAACGAAGCTTGGCCGCGGATTGTCGCGGCGGATATCGGGTAACTGCTTGCTGTAGTGTAAGAATTTCGCTTGACGTGCAATCGAAGCCGGCTGAACATCCCGTGCAACGCCCCGGATGTGGGGTCTATTTGTAGTTAGCCCTGTGAATCTGCGTCTTGGTTTCTTCGAGAACTTCAAAGGCACCGACTCTGTGCTTTTGGCTGGTTCGTCCCACGATATCGCACTCCTCTCTGCGTCGCTTAACGGCTTTGTAGCTTCTCAAGAGAGTGTGCTACCGATCCATTCTCTTGCCTCAGTTGCGCCAAATCATTCCGTGCAATTGTTTGCGCAGCGCGCGCCAAGTTCGCCGCAATGCCAACCACTACAGTTTCATTGGTTATGCTCGCCCAACGAGTACGCCAACGTTCAAGGCAAGCTTGAGGCGCTTGCTACGTCAGCGCACGGGCATCAGTATTTCGAGCTCATTGGCTCACCCGCACAATTGGTAGTATCCGTCGGCGAGTATGGGGCGTCATGGTGGCAGGCACAGGGCTAACTATTCGGTCAAGTGGACCGCTGCGACGCCGCGCGGTAACCTGACGCTCACTGTGGCAGCGGCCACTTACCTCAAGCGTTAGGCGTCACTATGCGGGTCGTAGTGCAGAATGGTGCTCAACATGGCTTGGCTCGCCGCAGCGTCGAACTCGCTTTGCCGCTTTTCCCGCCGTCATGGAGCCATGCTGTAGAGACCATCCTCCTCTGTGCCGGGCAAAATCTCGACGCTTCGTTTCATGCAAAAGAGCGCATTCTTGCTGTGTTTTGGCCGAAGCAGCCCCCTTTCCCAAGTAAGGCCGAGGCACTCGATACCTTGGTTGCGGCTTTGGCGGCAGTCTCTGAAACCGGTGGCCTCCCAAAGCACTTTTCCCCATCAACGTATTTGGCAAAGTCACAGGTCGCGGCAACTACGCGGGCGCTTGTTGCCGGTGTCGCCTAACTATTCGGTCAAGTGGACCGCTGCGACGTGCCACGGTAATCTGACGCCCACTGTGGCAGCGGCCACTTACCTCAAGCGTTAGCCTGCTATGGAAGGTTGGTACTCCGTCAAAGGCTTGTTTCGCTGGCACTTCAAATCCGGCGGCGAAACCGAACGCATCGAAGAGCGGGTTGTGCTGTTCCGCGCCAAAGACTTCGACGATGCGCTCGACTTGGCCGAACGCGAAGCTAAGACGTATTGCTCGGCCGATCGCAAGGCAAATTTTCGCATCGAGCCAGTTGGCTGGTGGCACGCATATTGGCTCGGGCATGAACCAACGTCGGGTGCCGAGGTATTTTCTCGCAGCTCAAGCACAAAACTCAGTGGCCACGCCTTTGTTCGCCGCTACTACCCAAAATCTCATCGTGGCGGCGCAGGCTAACTATTCGGTCAAGTGGACCGCTGCGGTGAGGTCGCGGTAATCTGACACGCACCGTGGCAGCGGCCACTCACCTCAAGCGTTAGGGCTCATGAATTCCGTTGTGCTAGTCGTTCCGCTAGTACTTTCGATCTTCGCAGCGCTAAGCCGCCGAAGCAGTCACGTTTCGAAACAAGGCTTGGAGGTCTTTGCCTTTCCCGGTGCGCTTGTTTGCTTCTTGGCACTTAGCTCGTGGCTCATCGCTTTTGCGCCGCTTTGGATACCAATCATCAAGCCTCAACTCGGGCCACCCGCAAACGAGGACTACTTCTTCTTCGGTGTATTTGGTGGTCTGGGCATGCTCTTTGCGGCTTACCTCTATTGCTATCGCGTTACCGTGGGGCCAGAAGTCTTTTCTGTCGGCGCGTTCTCAAGAAAGCAATTCCGGCTCGCAGATATTCGAGAGGTGAAGCTCCAGAAAGGCCAACGGAGCGGCCAGTATTTCGTGTACATGCATTCTGGTAAGCGGCTCCAGTTTTCCGGGCTCTTATCAGGCTTTGAAGCACTCACCAAGCTACTACGCCCGGCCAAGTGAGCCCTAACTACTCGGTCAAGTGGACCGCTGCGACGTGCCACGGTAATCTGACGCTCACTGTGGCAGCGGCCACTTACCTCAAGCGTTAGGGCGCAGCATGGGGAGGCAAATCCAAGTCGCGCTCCTGGACGAAGACGAAGCGGATTTCGTAGCGTTCCTACGCTCGTCAGCCCAAATTCAAATCATCGAGTCCTTTGCGCCGACACCAGCGCATCTCTTTGTCGATCGCCTACTTCCCCGGGAGGACGGCCACTGGCAGTACTTCATCTGGAACAAAGCATTTGCTTGGGAACCAGAGCTGAGCTTTGTTGCACCGGACGCGCCAAATGCAGGCCGGCGCGGTTGGGCCTACATCTCAAACAAAGGCTCGGCGCCTCTCATTGAGTACGACCGACACAATTTCGCTCCGAAGGGCGCTGCTGGCCGCGTCTATTGGGCAAAGGCCTTTTCTGCACCGCTGGGTGTGGCCTACGATGTCGCATCCTTTGAGGTTTGGTACAACTCGGTGGTCCGTTGGCTTCGCAAACGTGGGCGGCGCGTAGCAGAGGAACCGAACGGTATGCTCTATCTGCCTCAAGCGTTAGCTCACCGTGCTGCAGCGCCCTAACTATTCGTTCAAGCGGACCGCTGCGGCGGTCTGCGGTACTATCATGCGGCGGTTGGCAGCGGCCGCTTAACTCAAGCGTTAGGTCCTTGCTTGGCTAGCCCTCAAAAAAGCGTTTGGCCGTTTGTCCTTTGCTCGCTTGTAGCGCTCGGGCTGGCGGTTTATTGCTTTCTCTGGGCAATTAGTTCGTTCTCTCTGGCTTTTGCAGACTGCAATGGCACTTTTGCTCTCAACGCCGAAAACTTTCGCTGTCAACGCCCTGTCTGGCTGAGTTACAGCTTCTGGGTCTTCGCTATCGTGGGGGTTGCTCTTGGTGTCTTCGCTTTCGTTCGCTCGCGTTCTCGCAGCGCAAGCACCTAACTATTCGGTCAAGTGGACCGCTGCGATGTCGCGCGGTAATCTGACGCCCACTGTGGCCGCGGCCACTTACCTCAAGCGTTAGAACTCACATGCGGTTTCTCTCAATGCTTGCTGTTGCCTTGGTGCTTTCCGCATGCACTTCTCCTTCCACTCGCGAAGCTGCAATGCAGGCGCACGCATCAGCATGCGTTGCCTCAGGAGCAGACTTAGAGAAAGCCAAATCTTGTTTGGCTAGTCGCGGGCTGGACGTATCTATTAGCGGCCGCGATCGCATTCTCATCATCGAATGCGGCCCTTACTGGGGCTATCCATTAGTGCAATCATGCGGGTCGTTGGAGGTCCTCGGCAACGGCAATCACATCACGACTTGGCGCGTGCATGGGAGCCGCGAAGTTGATGCCATATAGGTGAGTTCTAACTATTCGGTCAAGTGGACCGCTGCGACGTGCCGCGGTAATCTGACGCCCACTGTGGCAGCGGCCACTTACCTCAAGCGTTAGGCGCTTCAGATGGGTACTTCCAGATCGGCGCTTCGCGATCAGTTGTCTTGTCAGCTCATACCGCGGTTGCAAACGCTAGGTTTTTCTGGCCCAAGTAGTATTCGCGGCAACGGTCTGCTACATGAGTTCAAACGCGCGAACCAAGTGTTTACCTTGCAACTCGAAAAGCGGGGTCTTCCGCGCTTTGTCGTTAGCTTAGAGGTCGAGCCTTCTGGCGGCTTTGGGTCCGTTGTTCGCGAAGGCGGCACAATCGTGCAAGGGCGGTTACAGCCGCGTCGCGGCGCATCTACTAGCGCATGGTTTCGCACCGATACGTCGTTCATCGAGCGCCTGCTTGGGCGTAAAGGCACGACACCGGAGGCTGTTGTCGCTGAGTGTGTTGCGTTGCTCCCTGAGGTCGAGGTCTGGTGGTCAACCCAAGCACCTTCAGAACACATCCAGGTTTTGTCGCAACATTTCCCTGGTCAACCTCCAACCAGCGCCTAACTATCCAAGTGGACCGCTGCGACATGCCACGGTAATCTGATGCTCACTGTGGCCGCGGCCACTTACCTCAAGCGTTAGGCCTACTCGGAGGCGTCGTTGACACACTTTTTCCTTGCGCTCGCGCTTAATTCCGCAATATCTGTTGCCGCCCCCGAATGCACAGACCGCCCCGAGTGCTGGCCCGAAGGCAGCGCGATGCACACCGGCCTAGTAGCGAAACAGCAGTTTGCGGATGCGGACAAGCGACTTAACAGTGTCTATTCCCGAATTTTGAAAAGCCTTCCGGGGGATGAAGCGGACAACTATCCCAAGAAGGCGCTAGTCGCTGCGCAACGAGAATGGGTTAAGTATCGTGACGCAAACTGCGCATCGGTGGGAGAAGTCTCGGGCGGGGTACGCATGTGGAAATCGGCCTACACGGTAATCTGCGAAACAGACATGACTGAGGAGCGCATCAAGGAACTCGTGCGCGTGTTCGACGCGCCGGCTGAGCAATCCGCAAAGTAGGCCTAACTATTCGCTCAAGCGGACCGCTGCGAATCGGCACGGTGTAAGATCACACCTCATCGCGGCAGCGGCCGCTTAGCTCAAGCGTTAGCGCCTGCATGAGTACCGAGCAGTATTTCGGCTACATCTACTTTGCGGTCTTCTCGCTACTCGTCTTCGGCATCGTCGGAACACTTATTTTCACTGAGCGGCTTGGCCTCACTAAGTTGTTAGGCTTCTGGGCTGCCGCTATTGCACTTCTTGGGTGCGCCTGCGCACTCGTTATGCTCAAATCGTGCCCTTGCTCGCTAGCTCAAGTCCTTACGCTCGCCTGCCCAACGTGTTTACTGGGTACGCCCAAGAATGGCGTCCTCACAAGCGAGGCTCTCGTTTTTTCTCTTACAGTGCTCGTGCCCGTGGCGGCAGTGTTGTCAGTGCGTCGTTCGCTGCGCAGGCGCTAACTATTCGGTCAAGTGGACCGCTGCGGTGAGTCCGCGGTAACCTGACGCCTCGTGTGGCAGCGGCCACTTACCTCAAGCGTTAGGTTTCACAGACATGACTCCGCAAGACTTGGCGAGACGATGCGTTGCCGAGAAGAATGAGATGCTTGGCACATACTTCTCTGCTGATCGGCAATCTCATGTGTCGCTTTTAATCGGAGCGCTTGGGCTATCCAAAACCCAGCAAAACCAACTGCGGCAAGTTCTCGACGCCGCACTTACCGATGCGTTCTACACCATGCTTCTTGCGCTAGATGGAGAAGCCTCTCTTGGCGGGTCACAAGGCGAGCTTGTCCTTGCGGACGCGTCGGGCAATAGGCTTTCTGGTTCGCTAGAGGCTCCGGCATGGGCGCACTTCCACGGCGAGCGCAGTGAAACCTAACTATTCGGTCAAGTGGACCGCTGCGACGTGCCACGGTAATCTGACGCTCACTGTGGCAGCGTCCACTTACCTCAAGCGTTAGGCGTCAATGAAACGAGCCGTAGAGAAACAGGATGCCGCGAAGGTTGCAGCGCAATTTCCGCTTGATGGGTTATTGCCTGGCTGGTTTTTTCGCGTTCGCGAAACATCCAACGGTGCTTACCTTGCTGAGGGTACAGATTTGTGGGGGCGTTTAGTTTCACACCAAGGCAACGACCCAGAGTCACTCTTGCAAACCTGCGTAGCCTCGGCGCGCGCGGCCAGCGTCTAGTCGCATCCGGTACATTGTCGCCTAACTATTCGGTCAAGTGGACCGCTGCGACGTGCCGCGGTAATCTGACGCTCACTGTGGCAGCGGCCACTTACCTCAAGCGTTAGAACCCGCATGCCAAGTAGTCGCAATCTAAAAGGTATTGCCGCTGGCTTGGCTGGGTCTTTCGTCAGCCGCAACAACGATGTCGAGGGCTATTGGGGTATTGGTCTTCTGTGTCGTGACGCTGCGCAAACTAACGGCGTAGTTGTTCTTAATCTCTCTCAGCGTCTTCCTGTGCCGGCCACGCCTTCATCCGTGCGCGTCCTCAAGGCATACGCTCAGCAGTTGGACGCATTGTTGCAAAATGCCGGCTTCTCGCCCGGCGTCCTTGCAGACGCGGAGGTTTGGTTGCAATTTGGAGAGCCCTCCACGACACACGCAAATGTAGTTATGTTCACGTGTAGAGTCGCGCTCGCGGACAGCAAAGGGCAACGGTACGAGGCTATTGAGCACGGCCAATGTTGGCCCCACAATCCCACGCGCGAGCGCCGGAGCGCTCGTGCAAGCGGGTTCTAACTATTCGGTCAAGTGGACCGCTGCGACGTCGCGCGGTAACCTGATGCTCAGTGTGGCAGCGGCCACTTACCTCAAGCGTTAGGCGCATGAACATAGCGACAGCTATCTCGCTGATCTTCCCACAAGCGTTCGGGATGAGCTGTCCACAAACAGCGTGCTATGTAGTCGATCTCGTCATTGCGGAATGTAAGCACACGTCTGAGTCGCATACTCCCATGCGAGCGCGAAAGACGCCTGGACTCATTATTCGAGCCAAAAGCGCGCACTTCACGCCCGTTGCTTGTGCGCCCGGCGAGGCTGTCGAGGGCGGCCCACTGGTGCCACGCGAGCACATTCAAACTAAGCGTTGGTTCTTTTATGAGGCCCAGCGTCCCGAAGGGTGCAACGGGTTAGTGGGTAAGAAAGTCAGATTGTTCGCTCCGGCGAATGACTGCGTAGACGATAGCGGTATTGGTAATAGTGATGTGCCAGAGCGGCTGCTTGAAGCACTGCCAATTCAAGCGCAGTGACGCATGCGCCTAACAATTCGGTCAAGTGGACCACTACGACGTCGCGCGGTAATCTGACGCTCACTGTGGCAGCGGCCACTTACCTCAGCGTTAGGCCGTAATCTGAACAAATCGATGCGCCTGTGGTTGTTGCTCGCGGCATGCGTATTGGCTCTCGCCAGCGCTAGCGGTTTGCTCTTGCTTAGCTCAGGGAAAATCGTACCTTCCTTGATGAGAAACCCGATCGCAACGTTTGTTAGTCCCGGCGAGTCGCTCTGGTGGTTCGTTCTAGGTGGTCCGTTTCAGTCCGCCCCTCGCACAGCAGGTGGCATTGCTTTTGCCGCGATCGCAAACGCCATTCTCTGGCTTGTCCCGTTGTCGCTGGTGCTCATCTTCATCCGCCGCATTCGCCAAAATTCCGCGGCGCCATCCTCGTGACGGGGTTACGGCCTAACAATTCGGTCAAGTGGACCACTACGACGTCGCGCGGTAATCTGACTCTCACTGTGGCAGCGGCCACTCACCTCAAGCGTTAGTTGCCTTATGAAGCGCGTACTTATCTGCTGTCTTGTTTGTTTTGGACTCGCCAGTTGCGCTCCATCAGAAGACTTCATGGACACCTTGTTCGGCATCAAGCGCAACGTTGTAGTGCTTACTTCAAGCGCAGTAGAGTTTTCTCAGACGGCGGTCAGCTTCACACCACCAACCGAAGCCGAAGTAGTAGGCAAGCAATCGAGCGTTTGCATCGTTCTCAGCGGTGGCGTTCCTTTGAAGGGCATGGAAAAGGAAGTAGAACGCCTCCTCAACGGTGCCAAGATCAGCGCAACTGTAACCGCGGCGGATGGCTCAACTCACGAGTTTGGTTGTCAAGGCAGTGGCTGGGCAATGAGCGGGCGTGTTGCTCCTTCAAACGAAGTAACCGTTTGCGTTCAACCAAGCTGCGCAAAGCAAACGCTACCCGTTGGTTCCAAAATTCGCTCAGTATCCGTTTCTTCTAGCGTGCTAGTGCATGCTCTAGGCGCGTACTGGTATTCAACTGCCGCGCTCGACCGAAACGGCAACTAACTATTCGGTCAAGTGGACCGCTGCGACGTGCCACGGTAACCTGACGCTCACTGTGGCAGCGGCCACTTACCTCAAGCGTTAGGTTCCAGTGACCTCCGACGATAGAAAGCATGAGCTGAAGGCCTTGGCCAAGGCCTCCGAGCGCGAAGCGCTGATTGCCTCCTTGCCGGTGGACGTTTCTACGCTCAAAGACCTCTTGTCCTACCTCAACAAAGATCCCGCTCCACCCTGCAATCACACGCATCGAGAGACCATCGAGTTCTTAAAATCGCGCAATATCGCACCGGCCAGCGTAATACCTTGGCTTCAAGCACACGGGGGCTTCTGCGACTGCGAGGTTATATATAACGTCTACGATGCTGTAGGCGATTTGATAGGGTGGCACTTGGACGCTGAAACCTAACTATTCGGTCAAGTGGACCGCTGCGATGGGTCACGGTAATCTGACACCCACTGTGGCAGCGGCCACTTACCTCAAGCGTTAGCCTTCAATTTGAACTCGGATACTCGACCAGAGCTCTCCGTTGGCCCAGGCTTGCGCATCGCGCAAAGCCTCTTTGTTCTTTTCGCGTATCCATCGATTCTTCTGCGTTTAGTCACTGGGCTCCTCAAGCCACTGGAACGCAGCATTTTTGACGTCCTTGCAAAACATCTTGAGCCTAGCGCGAGCGCTATCCTTCGCACTCAACTCACTGAGGTCAATTACGTGCAGCGCATCACTACGCGTCGCACCGAGTGCAATTTTTACCGCGCCGTGCCGTTTCGATTCGAACAGCGTCGCAGTGTGCTCTTTGCGTTCCAAGAGCCCGAGGTTCTTCTGTGCGCGTTACGTTTCCAGACCAACAAAGGCACGCGGCAAGTCGTCAAGGTTCATCTTGTCCATGGCAAGCTTTTCGAGCTCGAATTCGGCGGTGACATGCGTCAGCATTTCAACGAGGCCGTTGAGTCTGTCATCTCCTTCAAACAGCATGTCGTCACGCCAGGCTAACTATTCGGTCAAGTGGACCGCTGCGACGTGCCGCGGTAACCTGACGCTCACTGTGGCAGCGGCCACTTACCTCAAGCGTTAGGCGTCATGCAAGCATCCATACAAGCCCTAGCAAAAGCCAAGCAATCTTGCAGGGTGATGTGCACTTGCATATCCATTGGTTGCATTGCTCTTTCTGCTTGCGTTTCCTGGAAAGCGGCTCAAGTATCAAATCCTCAGCTTGTCCATTTTGTCTTGCCCGCTGTTATTTGGCTTTGGGTTGCGTGGGTGTCCTACGCGCTGCACAAGTGGTGTCAGCGGCTAAGTCTTGAGCAGGCCAAGCGTTATGGCTTCATTCGTGGGCATGTCGCCCAACTATTCGGTCAAGTGGACCGCTGCGATGTCGCGCGGTAACCTGACACCTCGTGTGGCAACGGCCACTTACCTCAAGCGTTAGGTCCCGATGAGGCTTGTCGTTACTTCTGTCGATTACGCCCCAGAGGAGTTGCACGCCCAGACTCCTTTCGCCCTCAAACTCATTCGGCAGGTCCCTGGCACTGACCGTCCTGACTATTGGCTCGGAGAGTTGGAAAGGCCGCTTACTTGGCTTCACGATAACGTCGAAAAGAGAATCACCCATCTTGTCGTCGCTGCCCGGTGGCAAGGAACTCAGATCGGGCCAGGCTTTGAAAATCTTCCTATCGGACTCGCTTATGTTACCGATGCAACGCAACTCGATGCCTCGTCCGTCGACTTTGCAAAGTGCAAGTACATCGCTATAGGCATTGCAACGGTATCCGAAGGCGGAGACACGATAAAGCCGCTGACAAACGCTATAGGCGGTCACATTGCATCAGGTTTCGGCACAGGCAAACCGTAGGCATATTCCCTTGCTGTCGCGGGTACCTAACTATTCGGTCAAGTGGACCGCTGCGACGTGCCGCGGTAATCTGACACTCACTGTGGCAGCGGCCACTTACCTCAAGCGTTAGGCCACATGAGCCAACCACTGTCGCAACAGGATGTTTGTGCCAGCTACGGCTCTTGTTTCGCGCCGCCAAATCCGGAAGAGAAACTCGGTGTCGCGCTCAACACGCTGGGCACGCTTCCACTCAACGCTCTTCGCCACCCAGCCGAGGCAGGTACGTGTGGCTGGTTCATTTGGGGTGGGACGAGCGTGCCGCAAGACCCTGAGTTCTTTCAGCCTCTCCACGTACATCATCTGGTTAGGCACTGCCCGCAACTCATTCCGTTTCTGGCTCTCTCACCTGGCTGGCGTGTCCTGCTGGCCCCCGGCCAAACCGAGGTCTGGTACGACGTGGGTTTGCTAAATGTGTAGCATGTGGCCTAACAATTCGCTCAAGCGGACTGCCGGTGTCGGCTTGGGCTAAGATCGTGGCGTTCGCGGCGGCAGCCGCTTAGCTCAAGCGTTATGCCGCATGAGACCAATGCATCGGTTAGCCATCGCTTTCTTAGTCATAGCCAGCGTACTGACTGTTGCCGGTTTACGTTGGCTAAATCCCGAGCCGGCCGTTTACGAAATTGCAACTAGCACGTTCGCTTCCTCCAACGTTGCCGTTGCAAGCTCTCCTTCTCTGTGTGGCGCGACTGCGGGTAACTTCCAAGGCATTCTTCCTAGCCTCGTCGAAGCATTCCAGAGAGCCAACGAGCCCGGAGCTTCGCTCGGCGATGTATCGGGTCTCCGAAATCATTTCGCAATCGCAAACTCGAGTCAGCTTGCGGCTCTTGAAGTTCAGGGTCTCGGTCCACAAAAGGCGGGCTCTCCACAGGTCCCTTTACTCCGCCTTTCTAGGGTTGGCTTCAACTCCGAGCATTCCGAGGCGTTAATGTGCATTCGAGCACCATACGGTTCTATGCTCATACACCTTCGTAAGGTCGATGGTTCGTGGCAATTGCTGAGTCAAGAGCCCATTGTTTTTGCGTCGCTCATGCAGCATAACTATTCGCTCAAGCGGACCGCTATGACGGGTTGCGGTATTCTCACATCCTTCGCGGCAGCGGCCGCTTAGCTCAAGCGTTAGGCGCCAAAGAGATGTCTGTTCCGGCTACCACCGAAATGTTCCGTCCCGTGGGTCCGGAGGAACTTGCACTTTTACGAGAAAGCGGCTTCAAGCGCTGGCCGCCACGTCTCCCTGGCCAACCCATTTTCTATCCGGTCACAAATGAGAAGTACGCCGCGGAGATCGCGGAGAAGTGGAACGTCAAAGATAGCGGTTACGGCGCTGTAACTCGCTTCTACGTTCTATCTTCTTTCATGGCGAGCTATCCAGTCCAACAAGTTGGCGCCTCCTACCACACCGAATGGTGGGTACCAGCAGGGCAACTCGATCAGCTTAACGACAACATTGTCGGCGTCATTGAAGTTGTACGCGAGTTTGGCGCCTAACCATGCGGTCAAGTGGACCGCTGCGACGTGCCACGGTAATCTGACGCTCAATGTGGCAGCGGCCACTTACCTTAAGCGTTAGGCCCCAGAAATGCGTACCGAAGTCGTTGAGGTCTACTCAGATCAAACCAACGCGGTAGTTCTGCGGCATCCCGAGCGCAAGTTTCCTGGCTTATTGCTTCAAGGCGACACGCTTTACTCTTTGTGCCATAGCGCAGACGAGGCATGTGGTCATGCCAAAGATGCACTGCAATCAGATGCCTACGCCGAGCTAAACGAATTACGCAATCGCTTGTGGTCGCTACTCAATCACTACAAAACCGTTCTCGGCGCGCATCAAATTCCACTGCCTTTCGGCGAAGCGTCTGGTGCCTAACTATTCGGTCAAGTGGACCGCTGCGACGTGCCACGGTAATCTGACGCCCACTGTGGCAGCGGCCACTTACCTCAAGCGTTAGGCCTTTTGAGCGACGCAATCTCGCATCTAGTGCGGCTATACAAATCGATGACATTGGCCTGTGATTGCGTGTCGTGGGATTCTGAGAGAGCATGAGTCATTCTAGACTTCTCGTTTCATTCCTGCCTCTGGCATTGGCTTTGTTGGGGATCTATTTGATATTTAACGCTTGGATAGTCCATAAATATTATGTGTTCCCATCTATTCTCTGTTGGTGTACCGGCCTCATAACGGGAGCCGTGCTTGCATTCGCTTCGCAAAAAAAGGCAGAAAAAATTCTATCTGCAGCAGGCGCTATTGCGAATTTGTCAATTGTTACACTCCTCCTGTTGTTTGTAGCCTCAGCTGCCCGTGCCTGATTTAGAAATGGCCTAACAATTCGGTCAAGTGGACCGCTGCGATGTTTGCGCGGTAACCTGATACCTCGTGTGGCAGCGGCCACTTACCTCAAGCGTTAGCCTTCATTTGAGCGTTTCGCTACCACCAGACATTGAACACATATTGCGCCCTCTACTGACGGCTCTCGACGACATCGGTTACGCCCCTAGTTATTTCCTATTGTCTCAGTCCTTCGGCAACTTCCAGATTACTTTTACCTGCGCCGCACACTCATTCTCTGTCGTTAGAGACAGAGGTCAGTTCATGCTCTCTGGCGCACCTCAGCAGGAGCTCGAGGCCTTTGATCTCTTTCGCGTCTTCTCCACGCCTGGCCAAATGGTTCCATCTGTGATTAGTTGGCTCTCCGCAATTGCAGGCTAACTATTCGGTCAAGTGGACCGCTGCGATGTTCGCGCGGTAACCTGTTGGCTCGTGTGGCAGCGGCCACTTACCTCAAGCGTTAGGCAACAATTGGAAGCCTTCCTGTTCTTTGGCCTCATGTTCTTTCTGCTAAGCACCCAATTCGCGGTCGTGCTTTTCATAGTTGCACGCCTACTCCGTCGTTTTGGCGTCAGCCGCCCTTTGAGCATTGCCCTTTTTTGCGTTCTGGCAGTAGCCACTTTGTCGCCGTTTGTCGCACAAATGGCTACGTTGTTTTCTGGCTTCGCTCCTATCGGCTACTTCTTACTATCGGCACCATTCGAATCAAACGGTCTTACTGGCCTGGCCTCCGAGTACGCGGCACACCTCCAGCTTCATTTGGTGGGTAGTGGCTTGGTACTTCTGCTTTCACTAGTTTTTGCACGCAAATTTGTTCTCTAGATTCAACCTCTAAGTGCAACACCTAGCGGGACCGAGCGAACACTTCCCTCGGCGTTTTGAAGTTGTGCCGCTTACGTGGCCTGTCATTGAGGTGTCTTGCAATCTGGCGACCATCGTCAGCAGTGCGAAGAGCCGGCACCCATGACCGCATCGGCTTCCCAATCGCCAATACAACCTCGCTTCAGTGTCAGGTGATTCGGCGAGGCGGCGCCGATTGAGAGAGACGCCGTAGTCCGAAAACAAAAAAAGGGAGGCGCGCTGCGCCTCCCACTATGAATTTATACCATCCCCAGGGGCTTGCGGCAAGGCTCAGGGCGAGAACTAGAATCGCCGCCCTGTCGATAGGACAGTCTGCATGAGGCAACAAAGGCGATGCATCATGATGATGATTGGATTCCGGTGTCAGCTGAAAATTGCGACTTGGTAGTTGGTCCGTTCTACCACGGAACAAAAGCAAACCTGTCGGTGGGCGAACTGCTAACGGCAGGCTTCAGATCCAACTACGACGATAGTGTCGTGATGAATCACATCTATTTCACAACCTTGCCAAAAGGAGCCGGCCTTGCTGCGGAAATAGCGAAGGGCGATGGTAGGCCGCGAGTCTATGTCGTCATGCCAATGGGAAGATTTGAAGATGACCCAAACGTCACCAACAAAAAATTCCGAGGCAATCCAACCCGGTCATACAGAAGCGAGTCCCCTTTGAAAATCATTGGGGAAATTGAACGCTGGGAATCCTACGACCCGGAATTCATCCAACAATTGAGAGATCGCGTCAAAGCGGGCATGGGTGTAATCATCAATTGAGGGGAGGCAATGGACATTCACCCTGTCGAAAACAACTAGCTATTCGCTCAAGCCGACGCCGCTTCGTGGCGTCGTCCTTGAGCTTCGGATACCCTAGCCAAAGCATCGCCATGCTCAAGCGTTATAACTCGCGAGGTAGCTTCCGATGATCTCGAAATCAGGTCTGTGCATGATCCTGCTTGCGGCGTCCGGCGCGGCCGCCGCAGATCAAATGCCGAAACCGGGCAGTTACGGCTTCAATTGGCTCAAGGCGGATAGTCACTGCAAGAAACTGACCGAAAAGGACTTCTCGCAAGTGAAAACATGCACCGAAAGCAGCAATGCTTTCGGGCTTCAGCTGCATTCCTATGCGTGCAAAGTCAACGCGCAGACTGAGCTCATGGTCTATGCCACTGCGGCGCAGTGCCAAGAGGCGCTGGAAACCATGCAGGCAAACGGCCCGTGACACTAGCGGGGACTCCCAAACCGGTTCAGTCGTTGCGCATGGGCGCCGGCACTGGAGGTCATCACAGCGATCAGCTTTGACTCACCGAACACGTCCAAACCCAAGCACCAGGCTTTCTCACGGGGGATTCTCCATGACTGCAAAGCTGTTGTACCGAGTCGTTGCCGTCGTTCTTGTTCTGTTCACCGCGGGCCACACTTTCGGCTTCCTATCGTTTCGGCCGCCTTCTGCAGAGGGCCTCGCCGTCTTCGCCGCAATGGGCAATGTCCACTTCACGTTGGGCGGCGGTAGTTACTCATACGCCGGCTTCTACACCGGCTTTGGTCTGATGGTATCGGCGTACATGCTTTTTTCCGCTTTCCTTGCGTGGCATCTTGGCGCCATCTCTTCGACACACATAGTTGCCCTCGCCTGGGCTTTTGCCGCACTGCAGATCGTTTGCCTTGTTCTCGGCTGGCTTTACTTCTTTCTTGTTCCCATCCTGTTTTCCGCTGCCGTCTCGATTTGTTCAGTCTGGGCGGCATGGTTGCTGGGAAAGGCCAAAACCTGAAGATTCGCTCGAACTGATCGCCGCGAGCGGTAGCAACTCGTTAGACCCGTCGAGGCAACGGCAACTTCGTTGCCGCCCGGGAGGACGTTGAATGAGCCGACGATTGATGCTGTTTCCCACCGCGGTCCGTCGCGACCCCACCATTGATCTCTGGATGAAGAATCATCCGGGGCCGCTGGGCGCCATCGCGCAACGCTGGTTCGATGTCATGCGCGGTTGCGGACCGGACGTCACCGAACTGCTGCACGACGGCCACCCGACCGCATGCATCGGCGAAGCCGCGTTCGCATAGGTCAATGCCTTCACCCATCACGTCAACGTCGGCTTCTTTCTCGGCGCCGAACTCGCTGATCCGAAGGACTTGCTGGAAGGCAGCGGCAAATTCATGCGCCATGTTAAGTTCCGGCCCGGATCCGAGCCGGATGCAACGGCGGTTAGTGCGCTCGTGACAGAGGCCTACGCTGACATGCAGCGATATCTCGCGTCAGCCATATGAAACACCCTTAAACAATGAACAAATCGTCGCTGCGAAATGCAGCAATATCCTGCCTCGCCCTCTGGGCGACGATCTGGTTGGCGTTTCTGTCGATTCGCTTCTCGTCGCTCGATATCAGGGTCATTCCGGGCATCGGTCCGATCATGCTCGTTGCGCTCGGCAGCGTGCTTCTGGCTCCGCTGGCCGCCATCGTGCTTGCGGGCGTCGCCTCGGTGCGACAACCCAAAGTGTCGTGGAACTGGCTCGCATTAGCATGCGCGGCGGCGGCATTCTTTGGCCAAGGATTTTTATTCTTCGTCTCGAGCTGGATGTAATGCCCGACTAGTCGTGGATCGCTGCGATGCGCTTAGGCACCCCCGAGCACACCGCAGCAGCGATAGCTTGGCTCAAGTATCAGGCGTCTCGATGGAACCTTCAGGGGTTTTCGGAAAAATCAGCATCGCATCGCCGTAGGAAAAGAAGCGATAGCGCTGCTCGACCGCGTGCCGGTACGCCTCGAGGATCAGCTTGTGCCCGGCGTATGCCGAGACGAGCATCAGCAGGGTCGACTCAGGCAAGTGGAAATTGGTGACCAGCGCATCGACGCTGGTGATTGCATAGCCCGGGAAGATAAAAATCTGCGTCTCGCCTGCGAACGGTTCGACGACGCCGTCGCGCTTGGCCGATTCAAGCGCGCGCACGACCGTGGTACCGACCGCGACCACGCGCCCGCCCTGCGCGCGTGTGCGCCGCATCTTCTCCACGAGCTCGGCGCCGACGTTGAGCCACTCACGGTGCATGACGTGGTCTTCGACGCTGTCGCGGCGCATGGGCTGGAACGTGCCCGCGCCGACATGCAGGGTGACGTAGCCGAAATCGACGCCCTGTTCGCGCAGCGCATCGAGCAGCGGCGCGTCGAAGTGCAAGCCGGCCGTGGGTGCGGCCACCGCGCCGGGCGTATGCGCGAACACGGTCTGGTAGCGCACCTCGTCGTCGGCATCGATGGCCGAAGCCTTGTCTTCGCGCTCGATGTACGGCGGCAGCGGCATGCGGCCGAGCTTGGGCAGCAGTTTTTCCAGCGGCTCGGCCGACTCGAAGCGCAGCGAATAAAACTCGCCTTCGCGGCCAAGCACGAGAATCGTGCTGTTGTCGCCGAGCAGGATGCGCGAGCCCTGCTTCGGCTTCTTCGACACGCCGAGCTGGGCCAGCGCCTCGTGTGCACCGGTGATGCGTTCGATCAGGATTTCGACCGCGCCGCCGGTTTCCTTGCGCCCGTACAGGCGCGCGTGCAGAACGCGGGTGTCGTTGAACACAAGCAGGTCGCCCGCGCGCACGTAGTCGACGAGATCGGTGAAGCGGCGATCCGCGAAACCGCGTGCCGCGGCGTCGACGACGAGCAAGCGGCTCGCCGAACGCTGCGCGAGCGGCGCCTGCGCGATCAGCTCGCGCGGCAGGTCGTAGTGGAAATCGGATTTCTTCAAGGCGCAGTTCGAAGCGCGTGGCGGGAGATGCGATTATCGCCGATAAGCGCCGACCAATGCCGCACGCCGCGATCTGCTGCCGGTTATTTCGCCCCGGATTGCCAGCGCTGCACGCCGATCGCGATCAGGATCAGCGGCCACCACCTCGCGATCAGATGACCGACGTCGGGAATCAGATTGAAATTCGCAAGCAGAAAAAACACACCCAGGCCGATCAGGATCAGGCCCGTGGTCTTGTTGGCGGACATGGAAAACTCTCGAGAAGCTGAGCGCGCAATCGCGCGGTGAAGATTGTCGGCAAAAGCAGATGAATTGCCGCTGTCCGCTTACGCCTGGTTTCCTTGCGCCCTGCGCCTGCCCCACTTCCACCACAATCCCGCCACGAGCAAGATCAGGCCGATTGCCGCGTACGGCGCGCTGCGCCGAATCGTGTGCTTCCACCACGCCACGCGTTCGGCGTGCAGGCGCGCGGCGGCAGCGGCGAAATCGGGCTCGGGACAAGTGCGGCCGAAATCCGCGCCCCAGGGCACGTAGGCGCCCTGCTTGAGGTAGCGCGCGTAGAGTTTTCCGGCGACCGGAGGATCGCGGTCGATCAACCATGCCGTCGCGTGGCAGAGCACCGCGGCGAACGCCTGCGTGCGCGGCGGCAGCAGATCGGCGGATTTCGTGGCGAAATCGACTGCGTTGTAGCGGTAATGAAAACGCTCGAGCGGTTGTGCACGGCTCGCGGCGATGCGCGCGGCCTCGTCGGGACCGGCCAGCGTCTTCGGCACGACAATGTCCTTGCGCGCGGGCGGCGGCGACCCGGGTGTGATGGTCGCATTCGCGGCCGCAACGGCGTCGGCATCGTTCCAGCCGCCGCCGAGATCGAAGCTGCCGGCATAGATCTGGTAGTCGGGATCGAGTTCGTAGCCGATCAGGTCGATGCCGTCGAAACGTGCCGAACGCGCCGCGGCGTACCACGCCTTGGCCTGTTCGATGCGGTCTCCCGAACCCGCGGCGCGGCGCGCGTCGACATACGCGAGCGCCTTCTTCTTCAGCTCCGCATCGTCGAAATAGGCCAGTGCGTCGTCGTAGCGCTCGGCGCGCAGCAGGCGGCGCGCGAGAAGCGTACGCAAGGCGCTTGCGGGCTCCGCGGGATTGCCGTAGCCGCCCTCGCCTTCGGCTGCCGCGGGCTTCGCTGCCGGCTTGCCCGCGTGCGCGTCGACGAACGACTTCAGCTCGTCGACGTTGAGCACGCGCTCAGCGACATAGGCCGCGTCGGGCCAGTACAGCGATGCGGCATTGTATAAATGTTCCATCGCCGCGAGGTATTCGCCGCGCGACAGCGCCAGCGTGCCGCGCTCGCCCTCGATGCGGCACTGCGGCTTGATCGTCTCGGGCCCGAACTCGCCGGCATCGCGGTTCTCGCCCCATTCCTCGTTCGCCGGAAACGCCTTCGCCGCTTGCGCGTAGGCCTGCGCGGCCTCATCCGCCTTGCCGGCGCGCAA
>Ga0068858_100001210_pt1 | contig 26762 bp, 22 predicted proteins | sample KBSSwiS12_FD_66589 | JGI IMG/M metagenome (GOLD analysis project Ga0068858, IMG submission 66589) | Switchgrass rhizosphere microbial communities from Kellogg Biological Station, Michigan, USA - KBS Switchgrass S1-2 | ecosystem: Host-associated > Plants > Roots > Rhizosphere > Soil ... | reverse complement strand
GGCTAAGCTCTGTTTTCTTCTCCTGAGTCCGGGGCCGGGCGACGTGTCGCGGGGCGCTCAGTGTGCGTCGCCCCGGTCGCTTGCGCGGTGCCGGAACAGAGCGGACCTCAAGCCGGACACCGCCCAGGCGTTGGAGGTGGACAAACACGTTGCAGAGATTTTCTGCTGTGGGATTGCCGTTCGGCCCGAACATCCGCGTCAGGCTCTTCTCGGGCGTGCCGGTACGGCGGCTGAGCTCGGCATAACCGATGGAGCCTTTGATGACGTCGCGCACCAAGCCGCGAGCCACGGAAATCTCCCCATTCAACAAGCACTGCGCGGCTTCCTCCAGAAGGGAGGTCGCAAACGCTGGTTCGCGTCGGACGCGGTCCTCGAAGATTTCATCGACGGGACGGGTGAGAGGTACCTTGCTCATGGTGTTACGCTCCTTTGCGCTGTTTGTAGTCGGCCCAGCGGCCCTGCGCATCCGCGATGTCGCGTTGCTGCCGCCTCTTCGTACCGCCGCCTAGCAGCAGGACAAGCCGGTCGCCGTCCTGGGCGAAGTACAGCCGGTAGCCCGGCCCCCAGTCGATCCGCCGTTCGGAAACACCGCCGCCAACCGGCTTCACATCCCCGAAGTTGCCTTCCTGCATGCGCAGCAAAACGACGCGGACCTTGGCAGCGGCCTGCCGGTCGAGATCGGCCAGCCATGTCTCGAAGGGCGCCGTTCCATCGGCCTGCTGGTACGCGACCAGCTCGATCATGCTTTCATAGGTAACATATACGTTACCCTCTTGTCGAGAAAAAAACAACGCAAAAGCCGCTGCAAATAATGCCGTGCGTCCAGAGGCTTACAAGGGGATTAAAGGGCTTGTTTGGGCTCAATATGCGGCAAGCGGCGCGGATGAAGTCCACCACGGAGCCCGGGGCTGCGCGGCATGTCCGTGGGTATCTCTGTGACGGTGCTCGCGACGTCGTAAACCTTTAGCACATTCCACGGCGCCGCTGAACGTGTTCGTCCCCGTGTGTTTGCATACGCCTAGGTTGTTCTCAACATGACGAAAAATACTAAACAAACATATTGATTTCAGCTCGATTCCGCATTGGAATGCGGAACTTCGATGCGCCCTGACGGACAATCTGGGGACACCATGGCAGCGAACCACAACAGTCACTACAAACTACTATTTTCTCACCCTGAGTTGATTCGCGACCTGTTGGTTGACTTCGTACCCGTTGTCCGACCCAGCACTTTGCGTTTAGACACCCTGCAACGCGTGACCGGAAGCTACACCGGAGATGCTCGCTACGAGGACATGGCCTGGAAGGTCCGTTTAGCCGACCAATGGCTGTACGTGTACTTGCTGTTGGAATTTCAGTCGAGATCCGATGAGTGGATCGCGCTGCGCATGCACGTGTACGTGAGCTTGCTATTGCGCGATCTGCAGCGACAAAAGCAGGTCTCTCCGGACGGCAAGCTTCCACCTGTTTTGCCGATTGTCGTCTGCAACGGCGCAAAGGCATGGAACGCTGCGACCGATCTCGCGGAGCTACTCACCAATGCACCTGAAGGGTTACAGGCTCTGCAGCCTGCTCAACGACACCTCGTCATATCAGCCGGAAATTATCCCCTCGAGAGTTTGAACAGCAAACCCAACCTGGTCGCGGCACTGTTTCGTCTCGAGTACTCTCGCACAACGGCAGACATGGAACGGGTGCTCCTGAGCCTGAGCGAATGGCTCACGGATCCGAAATATGCATCGTTGCGGCAAGATTTCTCGCGATTCGCGAGCTGGCGGTTGCGACGCCAGGAAATCCTCGTGGGTGAGGCTCGACTGCTGCACCGGCTTCTCGAGCACCGTTTTGGGTCTCTGCCGACCTGGGCAGAAGCGCGACTGGCAGAGGCCATGGAAGAAGACCTCCTTCGCTGGTGCGTGCGCCTACTGGATCCTACGGTGCCGCTCGAACAGCTCTTGAGTATCTGACGCACCCGGCGCAGTTGAACTCCGCGTGGGATAGCCGGGCGCCATCGACCCGATCAAAGTTGCGACCGGTGTAAGCAGGGCCTCAAGCAGGTGCGGTCTGCCTGTTCAGTGGGCCCGGTGATGCCAGTGCCTCCGTCGCGTCCGTGCAGAACCAGAGCGCAGCTCCAAGAATGAGCGTCCCCGCCATCGACAGGAGCACGGTGTTGTAGTTTCCGGAGCGCTGAACCAAGTATCCGAAGATCAGCGATGAAGACAACCCGCCCAGCGCCCCTGCCGTGTTCATGCAGCCTGCGACAGCGCCGGCATAGCGTTGTCCGATCTCGACACAAGTAGCCCAGACTGTAGGCTGCTGAAACGTGATCCCCGCGTAACAGAGCGCCAACCACGCCAGAGCAATGTATCTGTTCGCGCTCGCAAACGCGCTGTACGCAGATATCGAGGCCACGAGGATTCCCGTCACGGCGATGACCCGCGGGCCCACCTTCGCACCCCAGCGCCGTATGGCCGCATCGCGCGCATATCCACCCGCCAGGTTAGTGATGCCGCCGAGTACGAACGGCAACGCAGAGAACTTCGTTTCGCCCTCCGTGAACCCCCGTTCCCGCATCATGTAGGTCGGAAGCCAGAACAAAAAGAAGTAGTACGAATAGAGGTACGCAAAAGTGGAGGCCATGATCGCCCACACGCTCTTGTTCGCTCCGATCGCCTTCCACGGAAATGCGTGCGGTGATCCCCGAGGGGGCGGGCCGATCTCCGCGAGCTCTCGCTCGCTAATGCCACTCTTTTCTTGCGGGTAATTGCGATACCAGCGCCACCACGCGCCAGTCCATGCAACGCCGACAATACCAAACACATAGAAGCTGGTCCGCCAGCCAAAATGCAATTGAATGGGCACAATGATCAATGGTGCGACAGCGCCCCCAAGTTGGCTTGACAGCCACACGACACCAAAGGCACGTCCGCGCTCCAGAGCGGGAAACCAGCGAAATATGCTCGTTGAAGCAGTCGGATAGGCTCCCGCTTCCCCGACTCCGAAGAGGAATCTGATGATCACCAGTGACCACAGCCTGGAAGCGAAGCCTGTCAGAGTGGTGAACGCCGACCACCAAAGAACAATCCTTGTCAGCATCGCCCGCGCACCAAATCGATCCCCGAGGAATCCGCTGGGGATCTCGAATAGGGCATAGGCGATTCCGAATGCGCCAGTGACGAGGCCCCAGTCCTGTGGGCCCAAGCCCATTTCACTCTGCATTCGCGGTCCCGCAACGGAAATACACACGCGATCGAGATACGTCAGCAGGGACAAGCTTGCGAGAAGCATCAGCACGCGATGGCGGTACTTCACTGGAGCCATACCGAGTTGGGTTCTGGGCAGTTATATTGATCAGCGTTATGGATGATACCCTCGATCCATGACTGATACTGCAGATCCCACGTGCTGGACCAAAATGGGGGATTGGGGCGCGACTGAACTGCGAAGATGTATACCTTACCGAGGAAGAGTGAACTGACCTCTGAGTCTGTCAGAGCGTGACCAAGCGCCGGCACAACAAACAAATCGCCGGCAGGAATATGGTCGGCGCTGAGCTCGGGGTGTGTAATTTGAACGGCACGAGTGGTTACCTCGGTAATGTCGCCGATGCGATAACCATGCTCATGCTTGCGCACCCCGAGCACACCGTCGATACGGATGGAAAAACGCACCACATCCTGCGGATCGCAATTAGGTAGTCCCTTTAGCCGGCAATCTGCACTGGCACCTTGAATGATCGTCGCGATCACGATTTCGGAGCTGTTGCAAAGGATTTGCTCCCGGGTCGCCGGCATAATGGCCTCAGCTGAGGCCAAAAGTTGTATGCACACCAGTCCGAACGCGACGCGCAGATCCATCCGCCGTTTGCCAGCCATTGCAGCTTGCCCGTGAAGCTCCGTATGGCAGCTTTTTAGCACGTCTGTGGCATCGATGCTGGTCCGGGTGAGCGCGGCCCCTGGGTCGGTTGAGACCATCAGCCCGCGGCGGCGTACACCTGGATTTGGAATCGAGGATCGAGAAACGTTACAGTCGTGCGCCTAAGCGCTCGGCGCGCCTGAAAGAGTTAAGAATGCCTATGTGGAAAAAGCGACTTGTCCTCACCGCTCTAACGTTGGCTCCGCTTTCAGGATGGACCGTAACGCCAACTCCCGAGCCCTGGCACAGCAAGGCGCGAGCGATGCTCGAGCACCTGGTGAACGTACCGACTGTGATTGGACGCGACCGGGTTCCGGAAGTCGCGAGCTGGCTCGGCGAGCAGTACCGGGCCGCGGGTTTTCCGGCCGACGACATCAAGGTAATGCCTTACAACCATACGGCAGCGTTGATCGTCCGTTGGCGCGCGGGCGGCAAGCCGAAGTTGAAACCCATCATGCTCATGGCTCACATGGACGTGGTCGAGGCGAAACGCGAGGACTGGACGGCTGCGGATCCGTTTGTGTTCACCGAAAAGGAAGGTTACTACTACGGCCGTGGCACGATCGATATCAAACAGGGAGTAACCGCGACGACTATGGCGTTGTTGGAGCTCAAGGCGAGTGGGTTCAAGCCTGCGCGTGACATCATAGTCTTCTATACGGGAGACGAGGAAACCGTCGGCCAGGGCGCCGAGCTGGGCGCCACGAAGTGGCACGACTTTCTCGATGTCGAATACGGGCTGAATGCCGACGGCGGTGGTGGTGAGTTCGCCCCCGATGGTCAGCCGATCGGCTTCATGCTGCAGTCGGCGGAAAAAACGTATGCGGACTATACGTTGACGACGCACAATCGCGGCGGCCACTCATCGAAGCCGAGAGCCGACAACGCCATCTACCAACTCGCTAACGCGCTACAGCGCCTCGAGACGTACCGCTTCGAGCCAACCTTGAATGAGACCACGCGCGCTTACTTCTCGGAGCGCGCCAAGCACGAACCGGGGCCGTTAGGGGAGGCAATGCGAGCGTGGGTGGCGAACCCCGCGGACGGTAAGGCCGCAGATGTCATTGAAGCCAATGAATTGACGTCTGGACTTACTCGGACTCGGTGCGTAGCCACGCGTCTCGCTGGTGGTCACGCGGACAACGCATTGCCGCAGCTTGCGACTGCGAACGTAAACTGCCGGATCATGCCCGGCGTATCGCCCGATGCGATCAAGGACGAGTTGGTCAAGATCGTCGCTGATCCTGGCGTAGTTATCACTCGCAAGGACAGCAACGTCGCCACCCTCGCCTCACCGCTGCGAAAGGACATCGTTAAAGCCTTCACCGAGGCCGTCCACGCGCTTCATCCGAACGCGCCGATTCTGCCGGAGATGAGCACCGGCGCTTCGGATGCGCGTCCATTCCGCGTGGCGGGTATTCCCGTGTATGGTGCCGATGGCTCCTGGGTCGTGTCGCCGGTGGATCTGCGGGCGCACGGGCAGGACGAGCGTCTTCCGATCAAGGCACTCGGAGATGATGTGGATCATTGGGTGTTGATGGTGTCGAGGCTCGCAGGCGGCCGCTGATCCCAGGGATCGGCGCAAGGTCCGCATTCAGCGCGCGCCGATCTCCTCCAGGCACGCGTCGGAAGCCGGAAGAGCGCCCCGCCGGGGACCGTGGAATGCAACTTGCTCGCTTAAGTCCCATGCGCTACCTAGCTCTGTGCTGTGACTACGATGGAACCCTCGCTACCGAGGGCCAGGTTTTCCCGGAAACCGCCGCCGCGCTCGAGCGCCTCATAGCCTCGAAGCGCCACGCTGTGCTTGTCACGGGGCGCGAGCTGGATCAGCTGCAAACGGTCTGCCCCTACCTTCATCTGTTCGAGTACGTCGTCGCCGAAAACGGGGCACTGCTCTATGAACCGTCAACCGGCAAGGAGACGCTGCTGGCGCAGCGGCCACCCGATTCATTCGTCGCCACGCTACGCGCCCGCGACGTGGGGCCGATCTCCGTGGGACGGGTCATTGTCGCCACGTGGGAGCCACACGAGACCGTCGTGCTTGAAACCATCAAGGACCATGGACTCGAATTGCAGGTCATCTTCAACAAAGGCGCCGTCATGATTCTCCCCGCGGGGGTGAACAAGGCGACGGGCTTGATGGCTGCACTCAAGAAGATGGGACTGTCACCCCACAACGCCGTCGGCGTCGGCGATGCGGAGAACGATCACGCTTTGCTCGCGTTATGTGAATGCGGCGTTGCGGTAGCGAATGCGCTCCCGACGCTCAAAGAGGCGGCAGATTTCGTCACCACCGGCGCACGCGGCGCGGGCGTGACAGAGCTGATCAGCGCCCTGCTCCAGGACGACCTGGCCTCACACGAGCCCGAGCTTACCCGCCACCATATTCTGTTGGGCCTCGACTCCGATGACAGCGAAGTGCGCATCCACCCCTACGGCGAAAACATCCTGCTGACCGGTACGACAGGCAGCGGCAAGTCGTCGCTCGCTGCCACCCTGTTGGATGGACTGTGCGAGGCTGGATACACGTTCTGCGTAATCGATCCCGATGGCGCCTACGAGGCGACACCGGGCGCAGTGTCGCTCGGTGCCACCAACCGCCCACCCAGCGTCGAGGAGGTCCTCAAGCTGTTCAGAAGCCCCGATCAAAGCGGTGTCATCAATCTTTCGGGGTTGCAGCTGGCGGAACGCCGATCATTTTTCACGCAACTATTACCCCACCTCACGCAGCTGCGCGAGCGCACGGGCCGGCCTCATTGGTTGGTAATCGACAGCGAGCAGGCGCCAGCGCAGGGGCAGCAGACACCGAGTGTGCTGCAGATCACGGCGCGCCCGAGCCTGCTCGACCGTTCAGCTTTGGCCGAGGTGAACCTGTTGCTCGCGACAGGTAACTCACCTCAGCAGATGATCCGCGAATTCTGTCAGATGACGGCGACGCCGGCTCCGGGCATGGATCCGGTTAGTCTGCCCACCGGCGAGGTGCTTGCGTGGCGGCCGCAGGTCCGCAACGCGGCACCGTTCAGGTTGCAGATCAAACCTCGGACGCGGTGATCGGGTGCACAGTGAACAGATCCGGGAAGTTGGTCAGATGCTTAAGTGTGATGAACGTTCGCTCCGCGCAGCTGTCCATGTGATAAATCCGCACTCGTGTGTTGACGAATAGCCTTTTGTCGCAAAGCTGTAATGACTCACCGGCATTCTTCGCGCTCAACGGACCCAGTGAGGGGCCCGCACAGGACTGAGAAATGATGCACGCCAGCCCTCTAGCCATCATCACCATGCGCCGCGAGCTTGCGGCCCGCTACGCCACGACAACTCGCCAGTGGCTGGCGGCGCGCAACACTTACAGGCGTCTTCACGATGCGCCGGTGAAGAACATCATCGCACTCCGCGATGCCGCCCAGCGCCTCGATCAGTTGGACCGCGGCCGTGCTTCGCTGATGCGCGATCTGAAAGCCCTGTCGGACTGAGCGGCTGACGCGCCTGGGACCACAGACGATTTTTCATAAGGCGCGCGCACTTCACCCCGGCGACCCGGTCGCGGTCATTGCGCCAGCGGGACCCTTCGACCGCGAGTCATTCGACGCCGGTCTTACCCTCATCGCCGACCGTTACCGCGTTCAATACGACCCGGGAATCTTCCACCGACACCGATACCTGGCGGGCGAGGACGAGCGCCGGCTGGCGGAGCTCAGCCGCGCTTTCGCCGACCCGGCCATACGGGCCATCTTTTGCGCCCGCGGCGGCTATGGAACCATGCGCCTGCTGCAGCGCCTGGAAGGCCAGCGCGGAATGGGAGGGCCTCCAATGGGGCAACCTATCGTCGGCTTCTCCGACATCACGGCGCTTCACCAATGGCAACAGCGACATGGGGTCGTCAGTATCCATGGGCCTGTGCTGACGCAGTTGGGGCGCTTGGGGCGCGCCACTAGTGAGCGGCTGTTCTCTTTGCTCGAGTCCAGCTCACCCGCGCAGCCCCTACATGGAACGAGTGTCTTTGTGGAAGGTAATGCCGAAGGACCGCTACTCGGTGGGAATTTGTCGGTCTTCACGCGGCTGCTTGGGACGCCGTTCATGCCGGAGCTCGACGGCGCCATCCTGCTGCTGGAGGACGTTGGCGAGCGGCCTTACCGACTCGATCGCATGTGGACTCATCTGGAGCTGGCGGGTGTGTTCAGCAAGGTCAGCGGGATCGCGCTGGGGTCGTTCACCCACTGCGAAGAGCGCGGCGAGAAGTACAGCAGCGAGGATTTGCTGCGGGAGTTTGCCGTGGCGACCGGACTTCCCTGCGTAGCAGGGTTTCCGATCGGCCACGGCGATGTGAATGAGCCGGTGCCGCTGGGCGTTCGCGTCCGCCTGGACGGTGCGGCAGGCCGGCTTACATTCTTGGAATCGGCGGTCCTAAAAGAGTGAGCCCTGGTCGCCGACCATAGCCTTGCGCACGAGCGGGATGGGTGGCCCGCCGTACGAGAGGAATGTGTCGTGGAACGCTTTCCAATTCTTCATTGGCTCAGCCTTGGCGTCGCCCGAGGTCTTCTGGGCTACCCAGTCTGCACGCAACTTGCGAATCATCAATTTACCCAGTGTGTAGTTGAGATAAGCGGGGTCGTAGGTACCGCGGGCGGCCTGTTGCCGCGCATTGCCCGGGTCCTGATACGCACTCTCGAGGAACATCTTCTCTGACTGCGCGAGCGTCATGCCATGCGTGTGCATGCCGATAGACGACAGAAATCGGACATCGCGCAGCAGAGCGTCCGTGAGCTGCCCGATGTGGATCTCGGGGCTGCCATTGCCATAGCCCTCCTCCCACATCATCTCCTCGCAATAGTGCGCCCATCCTTCCGCGTAGGCATACCCCACGAAGAGAGCGGCGATCTTGGAGGGGTTGCGGTTGGCATGCAGGAACTGCAGGAAGTGTCCCGGCCATACCTCGTGCGCGCTGGTGAAAGTCAGCCGGGCAATACCGGGGATGTAGGCCTGCCGCTCCTTGGCAGTCCACTTCGCATCCGGGGGTGAGATGTTATAGACCGAAGGCACGCCCTTCTCGTAGGGACCCGGGATGTTGATGTAGGCAAAGTTTCCACGGTTGTAGGGCGGAGATTCGGCGACGAGCGCCTCCTCCGTTCCCGGAATCGTGACCACATCCTTCTCGATGACGAAGGCCTTCAAGTCCTTCAAAAGGGCCCGCGCGCCTTCCACCGCCCCACCCTTGGGCTTGTTGGCACTCATCTTGTCGATACACGCGCGGAGCGTCCCCTTGGGCAGGAATTCCTCGCAGGCAGCCTTCAATGCGGCCGTGTTCCGCTCCAGGTCGGCACGCCCGAGGGCTTCCAGGTCGGCGATCGGAACGTCAACGCGCTCGGTCTGTTTCAACATCGCCGCGTAGAGCGTGTCGCCCAACGCGAACGAGTCGGTGCCTTTTTTGCGCTCCGCTACCAGCCACGTCTTCAGATCTTCCATGGCCTTGGCGGCGGCTGAATTGGCATCGCGCAGCTCTTTCTGCGCCTGCTCGTCCTTGATCGATGCAAACACTTTCGGCACCTGGGTGCGGAAAAATTCTGCAAAGCCGCCGAATCCCTCGATCCCGCGGTCGATGAGCGGCTTCGGCAAGGGTGTCTGCAGATTGGCCCGGATCTGCGCGGCCAGTTGTGGAATGGCGCGCGCATATCCCAGGTAGCCCGTCAGCCGTTTTTCCAAAGGCGCGTATTCGCGGCTGAGGTACACCTCGGGGTCGAGATTGTTGATGTACCACGATGGGTTTTTGAACGGCGCCCGCGCCTGATCCACCCAGAACAGTTCGTTGTCGATGACACTCAGCAGGTACTCCCGCTCGAACCGCTGCGTCGGCTCGAGCGCTGCCGCGCTGATTCCCTCGGCCTGGGCGCGCATCTGCTTGAGGCGATCGACTTCCTTCTGAAAGCCCGCGGCGCTCCAGTCGGACATCTGGCCGTCGAACTCATGGCGTCCAGCCTGCACCGCGAAGAACGGGTGACTCTTGAAGTAGCCCTCGATGAATGCGGGGACAAACTCATTCCAGGCGGCGCGCGCGGTGGCGGCCGGATCAGGGCGCGGCGGCGAAGCGGGAGTGGGTGGCGCCTGGCGCGAGCATCCTGCGGCGGCGATGAGGACTGCAGCCACGGTAGCGATGGCAGCAGCCACGGCAACAGGACCACGGTGGACCTTGAGAGTCATGAGCACCTCGTTGAATTGGGGACTGAAGAAAATGCGGGCTTATTTTTTGAAGAACGCCACATCCGGATATAGCTGAATCAACACTTCCTGCGCGCTCTGCGTGACCAGGGGCAGCAGCCCGGCGGCCGTTGCCGCCTCACCGGCCTGCGGGGAGCCTGCCCAGATGGCATCCAGGCTTGCTCGCCGGCGCAGGAGCGCTTGGCTCACGGCCTCCTGCCAGTGTGCGGGCGCGACCCCCGCTACGAACTCGCCGCGCCCGCGGCCGAAATGTGCAACGGCAAGGTATCTCATGAGAGCGGCCGCAACGCGAGCGAATAGAAACTCCCGCGACCAGCGCACTGTGCCTGTGTTCGCACCGCGGGCAAGGTTGTAGGCCTTGGCCAGGCCGCGGGCGCCAAAGGCACCCAACACGCCCCCGATCAATGCGCCTGCGCCGAAAGTCAGCCCGCCCGCTCCAAGGTCTGCGGCGAGCCCGCCCAGGGCTCCGGACACGAGGCCGCCGAGAACGCTCGCCTTGTCGGCATCAGCCGGACGATCGATGGCAAATTCGCTGCCCATGCGCTTCAGGACTTCGGCTGTCGCTTTGCCGGTCAGTCCATGCAGCTGTACGAGCTTCTCAGTGGTATCCCGGATGTGGCGGTCGAGCCGACCCGCGAGATCGGTCTGCGCGCGCTCGAGGCGTAAATCGCTGCGCTCGGTGCCGGCCGCGACGGCGCCGAGCCAGGCGCGCGCCTTGCCCTGCAGATCCATTTCTTCGAGCGCTTCCGCATCCGTGGCGGCCGCGGCGAGCTGTTCGGACAGGGCCTGCATGGATTCGCGGAATACGGTGAGGTTTCGCTCCCGCCAGGACTCGCGCAAGCGCTCGAAAACCGGCTGCCGCTGCGGGCTCAGCAGGCGCTGCACGTGCGCCAGCAGTGTGCCTTCCTGAACCCAACAGCGCGCGAATGCATCGAACGGCAAAACCATTTCGACCCATTTGTATTGCGCAATGTGTGTCTGCCATTGGGCCACGTCGGCCTGTGACTGGGCGGCCTCGCGCGGCGGGCCGAGTTGATTCAATAGGAGGATGACCGGCTTGCCGATCCACCCGAGAATGCGCATCTCGGCATCGACGTAACCTGCGGATGAGGGTTGCTCACCCGCGTTGACGACGTAGAGGATGACATCGCTGGTTTCCCGCGCGTTCTTCATGGCCTGCTGACTGCACCAGAACGGGCGGTCCGCGAAGCGGTCCCACACATGGGACAGGAACCAGCCGATGGGTTTTTCGCCCTGCTGCAATCGCTTGAGCACCCGGGTGCTGTCGCCGAATCCCGGCGTATCCCACAGGATCAGCGAATCGCCGGCCGGCGACTCGATCAAAACGTGGCTTTCCGCGACTTCGGTTACGTGCGCCCGATCACCTACTTCGCCGATGTCCTGGCGCAGAAGTGTGCGCGCAAGAGTCGTCTTGCCTACGTTGGTATGCGAAAGGAGGCTGACGTTGATCTTGTCAGGTTGGCTCAAGCTCGTTCGCCCGCGGTCCAGAGTGCCGCACGCGCTTCGTCACGTGCATTGATCTCGGAGGCCGCACCAGGTTTTATCTGGATGAGATCTGCAAAGCTGGCGCGCAAGCCATAGCCTGCAATGAACTCGCGCCATAACTTGCGGCGCTCCTGCACTCGCTGCTCGAAAGCAGCCTCACCTCGCATGCGCGCTGAGTACGGTCCTTCGTCGATCAGGATGAGCAGAGGCGCGGAAGCCGCATTCTTCGCAAGCCAATCGCGCCATGCGCTGAGGAACGCGCCGTGATTCTCCACTTCGGGAGTGGAGGCCAGCGTCATGAGGATTACGTGCCAGGTTGCGCCGGTGACGGCCAGGCGGCCGGCAACCGATTCCTCGTCTCCATAGCGAACTGGATCGCGCAGCTCGACTTTGAGATTGGCGCCGAGTGTTGCGGCCAGGAGCGACTCGAGGCCTGTGATGGAGGGGGCCTTGGGTTCGTAAGCGTAGGGAACGACGCTCGCAATTTCGCCGGCTCTGCCGCTACCAACACCCATGACGAGTGTGCGGGCGTAGCCAATGAGCGAGGGCGGAATGGGCGCGCGCCGCGAGGATCTCCACAGCCCTAAAGAGGCCGCTCCCGCGGCTAGCAGGCGGGGTAACACGATGTACAGCATTGCGGTAATGGCGATCAGATGAATCCAGGGCGCGGCATCGCCACCGCCTCCGGTAGCCGTCCAGCGCAGCTCTGCGACTTCGTCGGGCGACCCATAAGAGATGCCGGACAATACCGAGGCCGGCTTGTACAACAGAGATACCAGTGCGTACGCGCTGCGTGGACCCAGAAACGTACTTTCCCAACCCGCTTCGTAGCGCAATCCGATTCCCCGGACGTACAAGCCGCTGATGAGGCCGATCGCGAGCAGCGCCGCCGCGAGGTGCAGCAGCCGCTTTGCGCGCAGGAACACCGTCGTGCGGGATAGCGAGCCCCATTCCGCGGCGAATCGCCGCAGGCCCGTCGAGAGGGGCACGTTATAGCGGGTGGAATTTCGCATCAGGGATTCGATCCGGCCGGCAATCCAGCGTTCGTACATCGCTGCCGACCAGAATCCGGTGGCATGGCGGCCGCGGGTCCTGATCCAGGTTGCGAACAAAACGATGTATACGAACAGGTTCCAGGCGATGAGACCGATGAGTGGGAAGGCGAGGATGTTGATACGGCGGCTGCCGTCGAGAGCGGAGAGGGATACGCCGGTGGCAATAGCCAGGAGCAGGACAAAACGGCCCAACCAGGTAACGCCGCCTGCGAGTGCGAGGATATGCACGACCGCGGGGGCGCGCGTGCGTAGACGATCGAGTAGGTGCTCGGCGCGGCGAACGAGGAACGTTTCGGTCTGGGGCGAAAGTAGCGCTGACGGCTGAGCTTGCCTCGGTTGGGGCGCTTGGCCCGGCGGCGGGGTTTGGCCCGGCGGCGGGGTTTGGCCCAGCGGTGGGGTTTGGCCCAGCGGTGGCGTTTGGGCCGGCGGCGGCGCTTCTGCGCGCAGCTTGGCCTCGCTCAATTTCGATGACTCGCGCACTACGGCCCGCGATGCGTCCGCCCGGTCGGCGAGCGGGATCACCTCACCCAGACGATCGGTCTCTTCGATCGCCTGGATCAGCAGGACTGTGCGCAACGACCGTTGATGCATGGATGAAAGTGCAGGGGTTTGCAGGCCTGTCTCGAGACAGAGCCTCCTAGTCTACCCGTTGCACCTTGACGGCCAGCAGCGCACCACTGTCATCGCGCTCGATACTGAATTCGATGGGACGGCAGCAGACCTGGCAATCCTCGATATACGAGGGTTCATCGGCTGTCAGGTCAACGCGAGTTTCCAACCGTTCGCCGCAATATGGACACTGAACTGCAACAAATTCTTCAGGTAGCAGCCCAGGCAGGCCCTTTCCGGGCTCGTAGACGGGCTCGAGCCCGTAGAGCGAGTCGATGCTGCTCGGGTCGAGGTCCGATATGCGCCGGGTGAGGGTGTCCAGCTCGCGTGCTTTCTGCCGTTTCACTTCACCCATTCTACGCGACCGTTCGTCGCAGGTGAGCCAAAGCGCCGTCCTATCACGACCGGATGAGCAAACCCTGAGGGCTGGTGCCGCATCTATACCTACGACGATCAATGAAACGTATGCAATGCAAGGAGAGTCGTGATGAGCCTCATGAATCGCAAACCCGGCCTGACCGCAGCGCCCTTGATGACTGCGCTGTTTTGCACAGCAGCGTTCATGGCAACAGGCGCGCTCGCGGGTGAGCAAGCCGGCGACACAGTACGTGTGAATGACCCGATGCGGGTCACTAACTCAATAGCTGTCAGTTATGCGCCGGCTGACGTGATGCGGCCCGAGGCTGCGCAGGCGCTCTACCTGCATATTCAGCGGGCAGCCAAGATGGTTTGTCGCGAGCCTGACATACGCGAGCTGACCATATATGCCGGGTATCAGCAGTGCTTCGACCGTGCTGTCGAGGACGCAGTAGCGAAAGTGAACGTGAGCACGCTGACGGCACTGCACCGGAGCAAGGTGCAACACAGCACCGCCGGGCAAACGGATCGTGATCGGGACGATCAACTCGCAGGGTGAGCCTGAGGCGGCAACGCAGCAGCGGGCTGAGCGCGCAGCCCGCTGCGGTGAGCTAACGGGCCAGCCAGCCCCCATCAATCGGAAGGATGGTGCCGTGTACATAGTCCGAAGCGCGTGACGCGAGAAAAATGGTTGCACCCGCAAGGTCATCGGGTTTGCCCCAGCGTCCGGCCGGAATGCGCCCGAGGATCTCGCGATTACGCGTCTCATCGTTGCGCAGCGCGGTCGTGTTGTTGGTTGCTATGTAACCGGGCGCGATGGCGTTGACGTTGATTCCTTTCGCCGCCCATTCGTTGGCGAGGATCCGCGTCATCCCGGCAATGCCACTCTTGCTGGCGGTGTACGAGACGACCCGAATTCCGCCCTGGAATGACAGCATGGAGGCAATGTTGATAATCTTGCCGCCGCGCCCCAGCTTGAGCATTTGTCGGGCTGCCGCCTGAGATAGGAAGAACGCCGTCTTCAGATTGACGTTCATCACGGCGTCCCAATCGCTCTCCGAGAACTCCAGAGCGTCGTTGCGCCGTATGATTCCTGCGTTGTTGACGAGAATGTCGACCGCGCCGAAATGCTCGACTGCCTGCTGAACGATCTCGCCCGCGTGCGAAGATGAGCCGAGATCGGCTTCAATGCCGTGAAAGCGGCGCCCAGCAGCGCGAACCATCGCAGCGGTCTCGTCCGGCGCTGAGCGGCCGACGGCCACGATATCCGCGCCGACGCTCGCCAAAGCAACAGCGATTCCCTGCCCGATGCCCGTGTTGGCACCAGTGACGAGGGCTGTGCGCCCCACCAGTGAGAAGATGTCTGGCTGACTCATCGGAGTGTCGGCGTCGGGACCGGATCCATGTCCTTGTAGTCCTGGTTGTCGCCGGCCATGGCCCAGATGAAGGAATAGCGGCTGGTGCCCGCACCCATGTGAATCGACCACGGCGGCGAGACTACCGCCTGCTCGTTCGCCACTACGATGTGGCGTGTCTCGGTGGGTTGTCCCATGAAATGAAACACGCGGTCATCCGGTTTCATGTCGAAATAGAAATACGTCTCCGAGCGCCGGTCATGCAGATGGCAGGGCATCGTGTTCCAGATGCTGCCCGCCTCCAGCGACGTCAAACCCAACAGCAGCTGCGAAGACCGGGCTACATCCGGATGGATGTACTGGTAAATGGTCCGCTGGTTGGAAGTATCCTGCGAGCCGAGCTTCATCGGCTTCGCCTCATCGATCGAGATCTTGACCGTGTCGAAGCGGGCGTGCGCCGAGGCGCTCACGAGGTAGAACTTCGCGGGGTTCGCCGCATCTTGCGACTCGAAGACCACGTCCGCGCTGCCCATGGCGACATACAGGCCATCGCGGGGCTTCATCGGATAAGCGCGCCCGTCCACCGTGATCTTGCCGGGTCCGCCGATGTTGATCACACCCAGCTCGCGCCGCGCGAGAAACGGATTCGAGCCGGCTTCGCGCACGGCCTCGAGCTTCAAAGGCTTGTGCGCAGGCGTGGCCCCGCCGGCGATCAGCCGCTCGACGTGGCTGTAGTTCAGCCGGATATCGTCGGGGGCGAACATGTCGGTGAGCAGATAATAGCTACGCAGCTTATCCGTGCTCAGCCCGACGATCATGTCGGGGTGCGTAGCCTGTAGAACCTTGACCTGCATGGGTATGTCTCCAGTACCTTGTATCAGTCAGTCAAAATGGGCCGTCGGTCGTAAACAGAGTCAGTCAGAGCCGGTACGCGGCCTTCGGCAGACGATAGGCCAGGTCTTCCGCGACCCGGGCGGCATCGTCCTCATCGAGCCGATGTTCGGCAACCAGGCGCGCCAGGAACGAGCAATCCACCCGGCGTGCAACATCGTGGCGCGCGGGAATGGAGAGGAACGCGCGCGTGTCGTCGTTGAAACCAACAGTGTTGTAGAAGCCGGCGGTTTCGGTCGTTTGCTCCCGGAAACGCAGCATCCCTTCGGGGCTGTCGTGGAACCACCAGGCGGGGCCCAGTTTCAGCACAGGATAGTGGCCTGCCAACGGCGCGAGCTCCCGGCTGTAGGCGGTTTCGTCCAACGTGAACAGAATGATGGACAGGCGTGCATCATTGCCGAAGCGATCCAGCAGCGGCTTCAGTGCGTGGACATATTCGGTGCGCATCGGGATGTCTGCACCTTTATCGCGGCCGTACTGCTCGAACAGCCAGCGGTTGTGATTTCGGCACGCACCCGGGTGGATCTGCATGACCAACCCGTCATCCAGGCTCATACGCGCCATTTCCAGCAGCATTTGGGCCCGGAACAACTCCGCCTCATCCGGCGTGAATTTGCCCGAGAGTACGCGCGCGAACAGTCCTTCGCACTCTGCTGTGCCCAGGGCGGCTGTGCGGGCTGTTGGATGACCGTGATCCGTCGCGGTGGCGCCGGCACGCGCAAACTCGGCACGCCGCAGCCGGTGCGCGTTGAGATATCCGCTCCAGCTGTGAACGTCCTGGCCGGTCAGCTCGCCGAACTGTGCCAGCGCTGCCCGAAACTCCTCATGCTCCGGGTCGATCACGGCATCGGGCCGGTAGGTCGTAATGACCCGGCCACGCCAGCCACTGTCCTGGATCCTGCGGTGCTGAAGAAGCGGGTCGAGCGGCGACTCGGTGGTCGCCAGCACCTCGATGTTGAATCTCTCGAAGAGCGCCCGCGGCCGGAAGGCCTCCGTGTGCAAGGCCGCGCCGATCGCATCGAAGTACTGATCGGCGGTCTTCTCCTCCAGCACGACATCGAGGCCGAATACCACACTGAAGACATGGTTGAGCCACAACGCCGAGGGCGTTCCCCGGAACAGATGGAAGTTACGGGCGAACAGGCGCCAGGCCTCCCGCGGATTCGCCTCCGAAGGACCTTTGCGGCTTGGAACGCCCAGACTTGCCAGGGTAGCCCCCTGGCTGTACAGCATCCGATACAGGTAATGATCGGGCGCCAGGAGCAGCTCGGCAGCGTTGCCGAAGGGCTCGTTGTCTGCGAACCACGCCGGGTCCGTATGACCGTGGGGGCTGATGATGGGCAGATCCTGAACGGCCCCATACAGGCGGCGCGCGATTGCCCGAACCGCCGGGTCAGCCGGAAACAGCCGGTCGGCGTGAAGAACCAGTTTCTTTGGCATAGTGAAAAAAGGGGTCGGCGAGAGGAGATGATACCCCGGCGGAAGGCTCGGTGGTAACCGGTGTCATCGCTGCACCGCACAGGGGTTTCGCATCCGCGACGAACCGCTCAATTTGCGGTTTTTCAGCCTTTGGGAGGTTGGGAAGAGTCCCGCACGATCAGATGGAGAGTCACCCGCGTAACGATCCCTGTATCCACCTCGTCCGCCACCTTGGGCGGTATGAGCTTGGCGGCCGCCAGCCGCCCCATGTCGCGGATGGGCATGCGGATGGTGGTCAGCGACGGCGACAGGCGCGCCGCCAGCGGACTGTCATCGAATCCGACCACCGAGAGCTCCTCTGGGATGGATATCCCGAGTCGGTACGCCGCCTTGTACACCCCTGCTGCCATCTCATCGTTGCAGGCGAAGATGGCTGTGGGGCGCGGCCGGCGCGCCAGGAGCGCCTCAGCGCAGGCGACACCTGAGTCGAACGTGTAAGCGCCTTCGACGATCATCTCGGGCGGCATGCTCACACCGCGCGCCTCGAGGGCCGTCGTGAACCCCTGCACCCGCTCGTAAGCGGATCGGTACTGAGGCGGGCCGGCAATCAGTCCTATGTGCCGGTGACCCAGCGCCTCGAGGTAATTCGCAGCCTCGGTGGTTGCTTCGCGGTCGTTACATAAGATTGCACGCGACGTCGTGTCGAGCCGCACTGATGCCACACGGACGTACTGACAATCGATCTCCCGCAGAGCCTGTGCCAGCGTCTGATCTTCGGAGATAGGGGGCAACAGGACCACACCGTGCAGCTTCTGTCTTTCGATGAAACGCCGGATGCCGGGTAGAAAGTCCTCATTCAACCGGTCGCAGGGATGCACGACCAGCTCGAACCCTGAGCCACGCAGAGCATCGAGAACGCCGTCCTGGATGTTCACAATGTACTGCGCGTTGGGGTTGTCATAGATCAACCCGATCAGGAACGAGCGCCGGAAAGCCAGGCCGCGCGCCTGCGGATCGGGCGCGTAACCGATCTGCTGAATCACGGCATCGATCTTGGCCCGCGTCGCATCTTTGACGAACGGCGACTGGTTGATCACCCGCGAAACGGTCTTCTTTGAAACATTGGCGAGCCGGGCGATGTCGTTGATGGTCGCCCTGCGGCCGGGAGTGAGCGCGGCTGCCTTCGACCCTGCCGACTCAGGCGCAGGTCCCTTGGTGCCGGATGTTCTTGTTTTTGGCATGCTTGTAGTGCTCGTGCCTCCGTTAGGTGCAAAGGCCGCCGCAGTGTACGCGCCAACCGGGGGCTGGACAAAAGGGGAGCAGCCCCTTTAAATGACACCGGTGTCCCGTGGCAAGGGCGTTGCAGTGCGCAACTTTCTCGCGCCGCGCCTCTTATCCGAAGCATGCAAACCCATTTCACACCAGCTGTGCATCGCATCGATCCCGACGACGATGTCGCGGTCGCGTTACGTCAACTCGAACCGGGCGAAACCATAGTCGTGGGCGCTTCAGGCGCTGGCAGTGGCATATCCCTCTATATCCGCGAGTTGATTCCCCGCGGACATAAGCTGGCCGTCCGCAAAATCAGCGCCGCCAGCCCCGTGCGCAAGTACGGCTGGCCGATCGGCCAGGCGAAGCACGACATCGCTGCCGGCTCACTCGTGCACACGGACAATCTAACAACGCTGCTGACGGGCGTTGGTCGATACGAATATCAGCCTGCGCCACCCGTGCGTGCGACTGCGCTGGGGCTCGATGAGCCGCCGCAGTTCATGGGCTACCGCCGCAGCAGCGGGCGCGTTGGCACACGCAACGAGATCTGGATTATCGCAACGGTTGGTTGTGTGACACGGACTGCCGAACGCATTGCGCGCCTCGGGGCCGAACGGTACGCCGGCCATGTCGATGGCATTCACGCGTTGACACATCCGTTCGGCTGCTCGCAGCTCGGCGATGACCTGGCGCACACCCGCAGAATTCTTGCATCTCTCATGCTGCATCCCAACGCCGGCGGCGTGCTCGTCGTGGGGTTGGGTTGCGAGTCCAATCAGCTGAGTAAGTTGCTCGCGGAGGCCGGCGGCTACGATGAGTCGCGAGTCAGGGCGTTCAACGCCCAGGCGAGCGACGATGAGCTCGAAGATGGGCTGACCGCACTGGCCGAGCTCGTGGAGATCGTGGCGTGCGACGAACGGGAGCCGTGCCCGTTGTCCACGCTTTCCATCGGCTTGAAGTGTGGCGGCTCGGATGGGTTCAGCGGCATCTCGGCCAACCCGCTCGTCGGCCGCATCGCCGATGAGATCTCGGCGGCCGGTGGAACACCGATACTCACGGAGATCCCCGAAGTATTCGGCGCGGAGCAACTGTTGATGCGCCGGGCCGTGGACGCGCAGGTGTTCGAAGGCGTGGTGTCCCTGGTCAACAGCTTCAAACAGTACTTCCTGGATCACGGCCAGCCCGTCTATGAGAATCCGTCACCGGGCAACATTGCGGGCGGGATCACCACGCTCGAGGAGAAATCCCTCGGCGCGGTACAGAAGGGCGGCCGGGCGCCCGTGAGCCAGGTCCTGCTGTACGGTCAGCGTGCCAGCCGGCCAGGACTCGCACTACTCGAAGCTCCCGGCAACGATGCCGTCTCCTCCACGGCGCTCGTCGCGGCCGGCGCGACCCTGCTGCTATTCACCACCGGACGCGGAACACCCCTGGGATTTCCAGTGCCAACACTCAAGATAGCCTCCAACTCTGCGCTGGCTCGCAAGAAACCACGCTGGATCGACTTTGACGCCGGCCAGGTACTGGAGGGCAAGAGCATGGACGAAGCCGCGCGCGAGCTGCTGCGCCTGGTCATTGAGACCGCATCCGGCAAGCCGGCCCGCAACGAGCTCAATGACGAGCGCGAAATTGCGATCTGGAAGACGGGTGTAGTGCTCTGATGACCGAATTCCTATCGCAAGCAAACCTTGCGCGCGTGTCACGTGAGGTGAAGCGGCCCGCGTACGATCGCAGGGCGATTGACATTGGTATCGTGCATTTCGGACCCGGTGCATTTCACCGCGTCCATCAAGCATGGTTCGTGGAGAAGCTGCTCGCGAGCGATCCGCGGTGGGGAATCTGTGCGGTCTCGCTCCGTAGCCCTGACGTGCGCGACGCCCTGGTCCCACAGGATGGTCTGTACACACTCGCCGCTCTCGACGGATCTACTTCTTACCAGGTCGTCGGCGCGCTGAAACAGACTCTCGTCGCTCCGGAAGATCCGGAGACGGTGTTGGAACAGTTATGTGCGCCACGGACGCGCGTTGTCACTATCACCGTTACAGAGAAGGGATATTGTCTTGGTGCCGACGGCAGTCTCGACATGGCCCACGGGGATATTCGACGCGACCTGCGCTCGCCCCACGCTCCCACGAGTCTGATCGGATACCTCGTCGAGGCGCTGCGGCGGCGCCGCGCAAACGGCATCGGGCCGCTGACCATCGTCAGTTGTGACAACCTCGTTGACAATGGATCCCGTCTCGCCCGGGCCGTACAACAACTTGCGGAGGTTGACGACCGCAACCTGGCGCGCTGGATCGAGGAGAAGGTCGCTTTTCCGCGCACCATGGTCGACAGCATCACTCCTGCGACGACGGACGCACTGCGGGAGCGGGTCGCGGAAGTTCTTGGCCTGACGGATCGCTGGCCCGTTCAACGCGAAGGGTTTGTGCAATGGGTGATCGAGGATCGCAGCGCCGGTGATACTCCCGATTGGGCAAGCGCCGGGGTCATCGTCACAGACGATGTGGGAGCCTATGACCGCGCCAAGCTGCGCCTGTTGAACGGCGCACACTCCTCCCTCGCCTATCTCGGCCTTCTCGCGGGCCACGAAACCGTGGCGCAGGCGATGGAGGACGTGGACCTTGCGGCGTTCATCGCAACGATGATGAAGCGCGACATACTGCCGACGCTCAAGGCGCCGCGCGGCCTGGATCTGAGCGTCTACATCCAGGCCATTCTCAAACGCTTCCGCAATCCGGCGATTCGTCATGCCCTCGCGCAGATTGCCTGGGACGGCTCGCAGAAGCTGCCCTTCCGCCTGCTCGGCACCTTGGCTGACAACCTGCAGGCCGGCCGGCCAATCGACCGGCTGTGTGTGCCGATCGCCGCCTGGATGCATTTCGTGCGCCGTAAGGCGGCCGGTGGCGAACAAGTCGTGGATCCGCTGGCCAAGCAGCTGTATGACATCGGCCGTTCGTGTCAGAACCGCGCGGCGGTGGATCTGCCGATGTTCCTGGCCCTGGAGATGGTGTTTGCCCCGTCACTGGCGGGCAACGAGTTGTTCTCGAGCGCCCTCGCCCGCGCTTACGACGGCCTGGCTGCTGGCAGTTAGTTAGTACTGAAGAAGATGTAGGCCAAGAGCCTCGGGCACCCGTGATCTTGTAATGCGCTCACCCGGGCGTGCGCCCAAAACCTTCACGGTTCCTACGTTCGCCACACAGCCCCTCACAGTCAGCTCCCCGAGCCCATGCCGCCCCCATAGGTGCGCCCCGCCCGGGTGAGCGCATTACAAGAGCACGGCGCCCGAGACCAAGCGCACTTACCTCTTCTCCCGATTTCTTCAAAAAAAAACGCCGGGATTTCTCCCGGCGTTTTCAACACCCTCGAAGGGTTGGTTGCTTAGAACTTGTACCGTGCACCCAGCAGGTAATCACGTCCCTGCTGGTGGTAGTAGTTCACGCGGTTGCCGCCCGAATCCACGTACTGGTACTGGAACTGGTTGGTCAGGTTCAAGGCTTCCAGTGTTACCTGGAGGCTGTCGGTGATGTTCCAGCTCGACGCGAAGTCCACGTTGATCGTCTGCTTCGTGCCTTCGATGTCGTTCAGGTTCGAACCCGGAACGTTTGTCAGGTACGGGCTGCGATACGCACCCGACACGCGGGCGCTCCACGTTCCGTTATCAAAGTACAGCGTGACGTTCGCTGCGTTCTTCGACAGGTTTAACAACGTATTCTCGATGTACTGCACGGGCACTCCGGCCTGAGGTACCGCGTTCGTGTTGACATACTTAATGTTGGATGTCACGTACGTGTAATTCAGGATCGTTCCGAAGTTGCTGAACGGCGCCGGCAGGAACGAGAACGGCTGCTGGTAGCTGGCCTCTGCACCCTTCAGATTTCCGCCCGGGGTGTTGGTCGGCACGCTGATGGTCCAGCCATCGTAGCAGGTGGCATCCGTCGGCTTGCCCGCGGAGATGCAGGCTGCGGTGGCCTGGTCGGTGGGCAGACCGCTTGCCGAGAAGTTACTGACCGTTTTCGCGGTTTCCACGAACGAGTCGATCTTCTTGTAGAAGAACGCCGCGCTCAGCAGCGACTCCTTCGCGAAGTACCACTCGAATCCGAGGTCGTACGCCTTGGCGCGGATCGGGTCGAGGTTCGGGTTACCCTGGGTCACGGTCTTGTTCTGACCGGTGAACGACACGGCGGAGCCCGGATTGAGGCTGGTGAGACCGGCACGCGACATGACCTTGGCGGCGCTGGCGCGGATCTGGAAATCGGACGTGACTTCCGCGACCACATTCAACGATGGCAGAACGTCGTTGTAGCTGTGCTCGGCCGGAGCGTAGACGATCTGACCGTTATGGGTGGAATAGCCTGTCGAGACCTGATTGGTGTGCACGAAGCGCACGCCCAGGCTGCCACGGATCGGAATGCCGAGCGCCTCCGTGGTCCAGTCAGCCTGTGTGAATCCGCTGGTGTCCTTCTCGGTCACGTTGAAGTTGTTGCCGAGCCCGGCCGTGATGTCCAGCGGGAACACCGCCGGATCGTACAGCCCGAGTAACGAAGCAGCCTTCGTGAGGTCGGGAACTGCCCACGTCTTGACGCTGCCGGCCGGGAGGTCGGCAAGTCCGGTCAGGCTCGCAAGTTGCCCATATGTCCCGGGCTGGGCGGCGGCGGCGGCCACAGCGGCTGGAATCAGCGACTCGTTCGGGCGGCGGATGAAATCCGTCTTGAAGGCGAACTTCTTGAACTCGCCACCCGCCTTCAATTTGACCGCATCCGAGGCGGTCCATTCGAAATCACCCAGGTAGTTCGTGAAGGTGTTGAAAACATCGGCCGGGCGCTCGCGGACCTGGGTGAGCTTCCAGGCAGCCGGATTGGTCACATCCGCGTTGCCATAGGTCAGCAGCGGCAGACGGTTGTTCAGCGCAGTGGTGCCGAAGTCATACGAATACCCGTTGACGCCGTAGATATCCCAAATGAGCGTCGTTGACATCGGCTGGGTGAGGATGGACTGGGACCAACCGGCCTGCCCGTTGAATTTCAGGGTGTCGGTGATGCCCTGCTCGAAGCTCAATACGTGCTGTCGGAACTTCGTATCGTTGACGTCGTAGCGGTGCTCGGCACGGACGTCGACGTTGTCGAAGGTACCGGCAATGAGGTTATTGTTGTTATCGATGGTGGCCGAGCGGACGGTGACACCATTGATACCGCCGTTCGTGGCGCCGGTGCTGCTGAAGCTCGGACCCTCGAGCTGCTCTTCCTCGCGCGTCTGGTTGAACTCGGCGAACAACGTATCGAAATTGATCAGCGTCTTGTCCGTGGGCTTGAACTGCAACGAGTTGGTGATGCCCAACCGGCCCTCATCCGTATGATATTCCTCGTAACGCGGTATGCGCGGACGGAACGCGGCATTCAACTGAGCCAGGCTCGGACCGGTATAGCCCGCACCGAGCTTCATGAATTGGTTGGCCTGGCTGTCCACGATGGAGCCCGGATTGGGCTTGGTGAGGTCGGCCTGAATCTGCTTCGCATTCTGCCAACGCACCGTGCTCGAACCGTCGTCTACAACGGCACGCTTCGTCCATGCGACAGACAGCAACGCGCCGAACTTGCCGTCGGCGAACGTATCGCTGATGAGTCCGGTGTAGCGCGGCATCAAAGTACCAGCGAGATCGTTGTAGTCTTCCTTGGCGCCGACTACCGCGGTAAAGCCGTTGTAATCGAAAGGCCGTGCCGTACGCAGGTCGACGGTTGCCCCGAGTGAGCCTTCGTCGATGTCGGCCGACGTTGTCTTGTGAACGGTAATGTTGTTGAAGAGCTCCGAAGCGAACACGTTGAAGTCGAACGCACGGTCACGGTTTGTTCCGCCGTTCGCGTCCGACGTGCTGACGCTGGTCGAAGATTCCATTCCATTGATGCGAACGCGCGTGAACTGGGGACCCAGACCGCGGACGGAAATCTGGCGGCCTTCGCCGGCGTCACGTTGGATCGAGACGCCAGGGATGCGCTGGATGGATTCCGCGAGGTTCAGCTCAGGGAAGGCAGCGATGTCTTCCGCGACGATCTGGTCCACGGAGCCGACCGAATCACGCTTCAGGTCGAGAGCCGCGTTCAAGCTCTTGCGGTAGCCCGTCACGATCACTTCTTCAAGCGACACGACGGGCGCTGTCGCCTGCGGACCCTGTGCGTCGTCAGCCGCCCGGGCAGCGCCCGAGTGTGCGGCCAGGATGGCCGCCACTGCTGCAGCGACCGACACCGCGTACCGAGGCGTAGCTACAGCTCTAGTCGAGTTCAGACCTGTCTTCATGACCCTATATCTCCCACACGAAAGTGATTGGACCGAAAAATTGGTAGCGCTAACCGGTAATGGCGGCAGCCCCGGGACGAACTCCCTGTTCGCGCGTGGCAGGCCGTCTCCCCGATGAGAGATACTCTCGCCGCGCCGTCATCAGCCTGTGGGACAGTTTCCCGCCGGACAGGCGGTGCAATTTCGCAACAGGGCACGGGATGACGGTGCCGGAAAAAGCCCTTCATTGACACCGGTAACAATTTAACTTAGCAAATCCTGTATTACAGCCACAAGCTCGCGTTACACAGGATTATTCAGGCATAACAGATGATGCGAAATAACCACACACAAGCGGCAGGCGTAGCCTGCTTCGGCGAGATATTGCTGCGTCTTGCTGCGCCGCACAGTGAACTACTTCTCCAATCGGGGACTTTCGTCGGTCATATTGGTGGCGCGGAAGCCAATGTCGCTGTTGCATTGGCGCAATGGGGACACCGGGCCTGCGCGGTCAGCGTCCTGCCGGACAACGCGCTCGGGCACGGGGCAGCCGGCGAATTGCGGCGTTACGGCGTGCAGACGGACTTCATTCAGTTCCGGCCCGGACGCATGGGACTGTATTTTTTGACAGTGGGCGCCGGCCACCGCCCCTCCGAGGTCCTGTATGACCGCGAGGGTTCAGCTTTCGCGCTGGCTCCCCCGGAGCTCATCGATTGGAACGCGGTTCTGGCTGAGGTCAGCTGGCTGCATCTTTCGGGAATCACACCTGCCGTCGGTCCCCAGGCCGCGGAGGCTGCGCTACGTGCCGCGCGCGCGGCACGGTCCTTAGGTGTCGCTGTCTCTTTTGACTGCAACTACCGGGCGAAACTCTGGGAACGCTGGCACGGCGATGCGCGCCCAATACTGCGGGAACTCGTCGATCATGCCGATCTGCTGTTTGCCGAGCAGAGGGATATTGCTTTGATCCTGGGCCGCAGCTTCGATGACGTTCCCGCGGCTGATCAGTTCCGGGCCGCGGGCACGCATGCGCTCGAAACGTTCAGCCGCTTGAAGCGTATCGCCACGACGGTCCGGATCCAGCGCAGCGTGGATGAGCACGACTTATCAGCGGCGCTGCTGACCCGCGAGGGATTGCACACCACGCGCACTTACTCAATCGGCCGCATCCTCGATCGCATTGGCAGCGGAGATGCGTTCGCAGCGGGCATACTTCACGGTGTGCGTACGCAGATGGATGATCAGGGTTGCGTTGAATTCGGATTGGCAGCAGCCTGTCTGAAGCACTCCATACCCGGCGACTTCAACCTGGTCGGTATTGCCGAGGTGCAGAATCTGCTGCGCGATGTGGGTTTCACGGTGAGGCGCTGACGAATGACACGAGGCGGGATCGAAGAATTTCTGCGGTTATCACCGGTGATGCCGGTTGTGACCATCGAGGATGCGGGTATCGCGGCCGACCTGGCGCGAGCCTTTGTTCGTGGTGGCATCCGGGTCATAGAGGTCACGCTGCGTACCCCCGCAGCGTTAAAGGCGATCGAAGCAATCTCCCGTGCGGAACCTGACATCCGCGTGGGTGCGGGTACGGTGCTGTCCGTTTCGGATCTGCAGGCGGCGGCCAAAGCCGGGGCGGCGTTCGCAATCTCGCCCGGCTCGACGGCGGCGCTGTTGGAAGCGGGCCGGACATCGGCCATCCCCTATCTGCCCGCCGTTGCAACCGCATCGGAGCTGATGGATGGCATTGCCGCGGGTTACCGGTGCTTCAAGTTCTTTCCGGCCGGAGCCGCAGGCGGCATCGCGATGCTCAAGTCATTCGCGGGCCCGTTTCCGGACGCGCGCTTCTGTCCCACGGGCGGCATTTCGCAGGACACTGTCAGGTCGTATCTCGAGCTGCCTAACGTGCTGTGCGCGG
>Ga0068858_100001201_pt1 | contig 26865 bp, 25 predicted proteins | sample KBSSwiS12_FD_66589 | JGI IMG/M metagenome (GOLD analysis project Ga0068858, IMG submission 66589) | Switchgrass rhizosphere microbial communities from Kellogg Biological Station, Michigan, USA - KBS Switchgrass S1-2 | ecosystem: Host-associated > Plants > Roots > Rhizosphere > Soil ... | reverse complement strand
ATGGGCTACACGATCTGGGTGATCGGCTTCGGCCAGTCCCTCACGACGCCGATGACCACCTGCGCCAGCGGCGGTCGGTCCTATTACGCCAGCGACACGACGACCTTGCAGACGACGTTCCGCACGATCGCCAGCCAGGTTGCCGACCTGAGGCTCAGGTCGTGAGCGCGGCCGTCCTCCGGCTCGCCTCGGGCTTGCGGCGTCTCCCGGCTGATCGGGCCGGCGCCGCGCTGGTCGAGTTCGCGCTCATCATCCCGGTCGTGCTGATGCTGCTGCTCGGCACCATGGAGTTCGGCCTGAACGTCTACATGCGCGCGGTTCTCGAAGGGGCGATGCAGCAGGCGGGACGCAACTCGGGCCTGCAGAGCTCGCAGAGCGACCAGAGCGCGATCGATACTTTCGTGCGCGATCGCGTCCAGGCGATCCTGCCCAGCGCCACCGTCACCTTCGCCCGCCAGAATTACCAGACGTTCTCAAACGTCAACAAGCCGGAAGACTTCACCGACAGCAACGGCAACGGCGTCCATGACTCCACCGAGTGTTTCCAGGACGCCAACGGCAATGGCACCTGGGACGCCGATCTCGGCCGCACCGGCATCGGCGGAGCCAATGACGTGGTCGAATATTCCGCCACGGTCAGCTACGCGAGCTTCATTCCCGGGGCCGCCTCGCTCCACCTCTCGCCGACGACCACGATCAAGGCGACGACCATGCTCCGCAACCAGCCCTTCGCCACGCAGCCGAGCTGGTCCACCGTGCAGGTCTGCCCATGAGCGCGAGTCCGGGAACCTGGTCCCGAATTCATCGGCTCGGCCGCCTCCTCGGCCGGCTGTACCGCGATACTGCCGCCATCTCCGCGGTGGAGTTCGCCATGGTCGCGCCGCTGATGATGACGCTCGGCCTCGGCACGATCGAGCTCGCCAACATGGCGGTGACCTACATGCGCGTGAACCAGGTGGCGATCGCGGTCGCCGACAACGCCAGCCGCGTGAAGCAGTCCAGCGGCTCGAGCAGCGCGGTGATCCGCGAGGTCGATATCAACGACCTGTTCGCGCAGGTCGACCTCGTCTACCCGGGCCTGGGCATCTACACCAACGGTCGCGTGATCCTCTCCAGCCTCGAGCAGAATTCGAGCGGCGGCCAGTGGATCCATTGGCAGCGCTGCAAGGGCTCGCTGACGACGGCTGTCTCGAAATACGGCACGCAAGGGACGGGCAGCAGCGGCACCAGCTTCGCCGGGATGGGCCCCACCGGCACTGTCGTCACCGCCGACAGCAATTCCGCGATCATGTTCGTCGAGATCTACTACAAGTACCAGCCGATCTTCTTCAAGATCGGTAACACCACCACTTCCCCCACGATCTACCGCGCCTCGGCGATGTATGTGCGCGACGACCGCGATCTCACCGGTGGCTCCGGCGCGAGCAACTCGGGCGTTGCCAACCCGTCGCCCACGGCGACCGCCTCCAGCTGCTGATCGCGCGCTTGCGCTGCCCGGGAAGGTGGCAGCGCACCCGGCAGACGCAGGGCGTGCGCCGCCAACGCGACTACGCAATACTCCGGCCATCGCCGCCGCAGCGTTAGCCACCCATTTACTACCCGGCGATATACCTACCTGCCGTAAGGGAGGTCGCAATGCCCGGAGCAGAATGGGTGCACAGGTCGGAACGACTGAAGGTCACGCTTCATGCCCGCATGTCCGCCGCTGATGGCGCGGAAAGCGGGGTCACTCTCGTCAATATCAACGCGCAGGGCTGCTGCCTCACCACCGGTGGGCTCACCCTTCACCCCGACACGCCGGTCGTCGTCCGGCTGGAAACCGGCGATTCGCTCAGCGGTATCGTGCGCTGGTTCGATGGCGAGAAGGCGGGGCTCGCTTTCGAGCACCACATGCCCGCCGCCCGCGTCGAATACCTGCGCCGCGAACACACGACTTTCCTCGCCGAATCCGACACCAGCGTCGGCAAGGTCGTCCGCTCGGTCTGCTGACCCCCGGCCCGCCCGGGCTTAACTTCCGCAGCCGCGCGCCGTTCGTGCATGCATGGACAGTGCGACTTCCCCCGCCCCCCGGCCCCCCCTGCTGGCCCGGCTCGCCGCGTTAGTGCGCCACCCCGCGCCCGCAGCGGCGGCAGACGCCTCCGGCCGTCCGCTCGGCGACGGGCTCCACGGGCAGCTCGCCGAGCTTGCCGATTTCCTGACCGAGCACCGCCTCCATCTTTCGCACACCACGCTATGCGTCGCGCTCGATTGCGTGACCGGCTCCGATCCGCGCCTCGCCGCCGCCGTCGCTCACCGCCGCGAGGCGGGGGATCCGGTTACCTTCGAGTGGCTGGCCGAGATGCGCGGCGCGCAAAGCCCGGCCGACGAGATCACGGTCATCACCGGCCTGACCGAGCGGATGGAAGACAACATCGACGCCTTCACCCGCACGACGATCGAGGCCGGCCGCGCGACCAGCGAATATCGCACGGCACTCGGCAGCCAGGTTGCCGAGCTGCAACAGGCCCCCTCGGTGACCATGGTCTCGGATCTCGTCGCGATCACCCGGGCCATGCTCGAGCGTACCCGCGAAATCGAGGGCCAGATCGCCCGCTCCGAGCAGCAGACCCGCGCGCTCCACCGCAGCCTCGAGGACGCCCGCCGCGCCGCCGAGCTCGACCACCTGACCGGCCTGCCCAACCGCCGCGCCTTCGAAACCCGCTTTGAGCGCGAGATCGTCGCCGCCAAGGTCGCGCACGAGCCGCTGTGCCTCGCCTTCGCCGATATCGACCGGTTCAAGCGGATCAACGACACCCACGGCCACGAAGCCGGCGACCGCGTGCTGAAGGTCGTCGCGGCCGTGCTCGGCGAGATTTCCGACGATCACTGCCACGTTGCCCGCCATGGCGGCGAGGAGTTCGTCGTCCTGTTCCGTGGCCGCACCATGGACCAGGCCTACGCCGCGCTCGACGCCGCGCGCGAGCACCTGGCCGAGCGCCGCATGGTCAACCGCGCGACAGACGTGCCGTTCGGCAAGGTCACCTTCTCCGCCGGCCTGGCCGACGTCTTCGCCGAACCCAATCCGCGCGCGGCGCTCAAGGCTGCCGACGAGGCGCTCTACGCCGCCAAGAAAGATGGCCGCAATCGGATCATCCGCGCCCCGGTGGAGCGCACCGGGGAGCCCGGCACGGCCAAGCCCATCCCCCTGCGTCCCCGCGCCGCCTGAACGGCCCACGCCACGCCCCCCATGCCGTCATGAGGCACGGCGGTGTGCCAGAGGCTCGTGCATTGGGCGCGGCCAGGTTGGTCGCCCTTGGAAACGAAGGCAAGTTCCGCTATGCCGCGCCTTTGTCGGCCCGCAAGCAGGAGGATGAGATGGACCGGAAGACGCGCTGACCCCGCCCGTCCCTCTTTTCCGGTACCGTCATGTCCCATTTCCTCAACCTCGATTCCGTGGCGCTGGCCACCCCGTCCGGCCGTCTGCTCTTTTCCAACCTCTCGCTCACCGTCGGCCGCGAATGCATTGGTGTGGTCGGCCGTAACGGTGCCGGCAAGTCGACCCTGCTGCGCGCAATTCTCGGCCAGACGCCTTTGCAAGGCGGCGCCTTGGCGGTCACCGGCAGCGTGGCGATGCTCAAGCAGGTCGTCACGCCGAGCGATGAGCTCGCGGCGGACTCCTTGGGCATTTCGGCAGAGCTCTCGCGGCTGGATCGGATCGAGGCGGGCGCCGGCACGGAGCAGGATTTCGCCGAGGCGGAGTGGGACTTGCCGCGGCGGCTTGACGAGGCGCTCGCCGGCGCCGGGTTGCCGCCACTCGATCTCGCCCGTCCCTTGGCAAGCTTCAGCGGCGGGGAGAGGACGCGGCTCGCGGTTGCCCGTCTGCTGCTCGCCAAACCGGACCTGCTCCTCCTGGATGAGCCGACCAACAATCTCGACGGCGATGGCCGGGAGGCTATTGCCGACCTGCTTGCCAGCTGGCGCGGCGGGGCGCTCGTGGTCAGCCACGACCGCGCCCTGCTTGAAGGCGTGGATCGGATTGTAGCGCTGTCGCCGACCGGCGTGTCGATCCACGGCGGCGGCTGGTCGGCATGGGTGGCGGAGCGGGATGCTGCCAAGGCCCGCGCGGATGCGAACCTCGATGCGGCCGAGCGCGACTTGCGCGCCGCGAGGCGTGAGGCCCAGTCCGCACGTGAGCGCCAGGCGAGGCGGGATCGGGCCGGACAAGCCTATGCCGCCAGCGGCAGCGCGCCCAAGATCCTCATGGGCCGGCAGCGCGAGCGCGCGGAGAACAGCGCCGGGTCTGGCCACATCCAGGCCGAAAGCCGCAGCGATATGAAAGCCGAGGCGCTGGAAGCGGCTCGCGCCCGCGTCGAAGTCGCAACGCCGCTCAAGGTGGCGATAGCGCCCAGCCTCCTGCCTCCGGGCCGCCTCGTTCTCGAATGCCGCGGCCTCACCTGGCGTGCTGGCGAACGGCAGGTCGTCACGGGATTGACCTTCTCCCTGCGCGGTCCGGAACGGGTGGCGCTGACCGGGCACAACGGCGCCGGCAAGACCACGGTTCTGAAGCTTGTCGCAGGCATGCTGGCGCCGACCAGCGGCAAGATCGAACGACCTGTTCCTCTGGCCATGCTGGATCAGACCGTGAGCATGCTCGATCCCGGTGCCACGGTGATCGACAACATGCGTTTGCTGAATCCGGAACTGAATGACAACGCCGCGCGTGCCGCTCTTGCCCGGTATGCATTTCGCAACACTGCGGGTGATCAGCTGGTGCACGAGCTCAGTGGCGGCGAGCGTCTCCGGGCGGGGCTTGCCTGCGTGCTTTCGGCCTGCACCGTGCCGCAGTTGCTGATCCTGGACGAACCAACCAACCACCTCGACCTCGACTCGATCGAGGTGATCGAACATGCGCTGTGCGCCTACGACGGGGCACTGCTGCTGGTCAGTCACGATGCGGCGTTTCGTCACGCGGTGGGCATCACGAGAGAGATTCACTTGAGCCGGATTGCCGCCACTTCCGAAGATTGAAGACTGCCGCCGATTTCTCCCGCGGCACCCGGATGCTCATCAACCATTCGTGGTCTCGGATGGGGGCGGAAGGGGACTTCTACCGCGCCAGCCATCCTGTACGGTAGAGCGGGCCGGGTGCCGGCAGGTTTCCTGGATTTGACCTGGACGCGGCCAGTTCGACCGATTGCCGAACCAGGCAACCAACGAGGCGTGATCATGAAGGATGAAGATGCTGCAGCGCGCATCGACCGAAAAATCGCCGATCTCGCCGATTGGCGAGGTGAGTCACTGGCCGAGGTGCGGCGCCTGATCCATGAGGCCGATCCGGACGTGGTCGAGCAGGTGAAATGGGTAAAGCCATCCAATCCAGCAGGCGTCCCGACGTGGGAAGATAACGGAATTCTCTGCACGGGCGAGGTCTACAAGGCCTACGTGAAACTGACCTTCGCGGCTGGCGCGGCCCTCGATGATCCCGCAGGGCTGTTCAACGCGGGTTTTGGTGGCGGCACGCGCCGGGCGATCGACATCAAGGAGGGCGACAGGATCGATGCCGCGGCCTTCAAGGCCCTTATCGCCGCTGCGGTGGCGCACAACCGCAAGAACAAGGGCGGGGCCCGAGGCTGATGGCGGGCACGTCCACTGCCGCTGTCAGTTACACAGCATGCCGTCCAGGCGCGACTGGGAGGGAGCCCGCGACGATGAACACCGATCCGATCCTCGAGATCCGCTCGCTCTGCAAGACTTATCGTCGCCGGCAGAGCGCCGAAGCGACGGTGGCGCTCGACAATGTCGATCTGGACATCCGGCGTGGTGAAATTTTCGCCCTGCTTGGTCCGAACGGCGCCGGGAAGACCACTCTGATCGGTGCGGTCTGTGGCCTTGTCCGGCCAAGTGGCGGGACGATCCGCGCCTTCGGCTTCGACATGGCGAGCCACTGGCGTCAGGCTCGGGCACGCATCGGGCTGGTGCCGCAGGAATTGAGCGTGGACATGTTCGAGCCCGTCTTGCTTTCGGTCAGCCATTCGCGCGGACTGTTCGGCCTTGCCCCAGATCCCGCCAAGGTCGAGGAACTCCTGCGGGCCCTCTCCCTGTGGGATAAGCGCCAAGCCAAGATCGGTGAACTGTCGGGCGGCATGAAGCGGCGCGTGCTGATCGCAAAGGCACTCGCCCACGAACCCGAACTGCTGTTTCTTGACGAGCCTACGGCCGGCGTGGACGTCGAACTACGCCGGGAAACCTGGCGGATGATTGCCGAATTGCGCGAACGCGGCGTGACGATCATCCTCACCACCCATTACATCGAGGAAGCCGAGGAAATGGCTGACCGCGTGGGGGTCATCGACCGCGGCCGACTGATCGTGGTCGACGAGAAGGAGGCGCTGATGGCACGTCTCGGACGCACAGAGGTGCGCGTCGGCCTTGCCGCGCCCATGCCAGAGCCCCCGGCCGCACTTGCGATCTTTGACCCAAGACTTGAGGACGACGGGCGGCTGCTGGTCTTCCGCACCGACGGCGAGACCGCCGACAGCGCCGTCGCCGATCTCGTAAAGGCGATCGTTGGCGAAGGGATCGCCTTCACCACCTTCGAGGTCCGCCAGTCGAGCCTCGAGGACATCTTCGTCGATCTCGTCGAAAGGAAGCCGGAATGAACTGGCGCGGTGCCTGGACCATCTACAGGTTCGAACTGGCTCGGACTTGGCGCACCCTGTTCCAGTCGATTTTCACCCCGGTGCTAACCACGTCACTGTACTTCGTCGTATTCGGGTCGGCGATTGGCGGGCGAATGAACGAAGTGGGCGGGGTGCCCTATGGCGCGTTCATCATTCCGGGTCTGCTGCTGCTGACGATCCTGGCCGAAAGCACGGCAAACGCCAGCTTCGGGATTTACCTGCCGCGGTTTACCGGAACCATCTACGAGCTGCTGTCAGCGCCGGTCGGCGTGACCGAGACGTTGCTGGGCTATGTCGGCGCCGCAGCAACAAAGTCGGTCGTGCTTGCGGCAATCATACTCGTTACCGCGCGGTTCTTCGTGAGCTACACGATCCTCTACCCGGTGCTCGCCGCCGGGTTTATCGTGCTGATCTCGTTGGCGTTCTCCCTCTTCGGGTTCATCCTCGGCTGCTGGGCCGACGGGTTCGAGAAGCTGCAGGTCGTCCCCATGCTGGTGCTGACACCGCTGACGTTCCTGGGCGGGACCTTCTACTCGATCGATATGCTCGCCCCGCCTTGGCGCATGATCGCTCTGGCCAATCCGGTCGTCTACCTCGTGAACGGACTGCGCTGGACTTTCTACGGCAAGGCTGACGTGAACATCGCCATTGCTGCGGGCCTGACTCTTGCGTTCCTCGCGGTGTGCGTCGGCATCATCGCCTGGATTTTTCGAACCGGCTGGCGGCTGCGGACATGAGGTGTCTCCTGATAGGGAGATCCCGGCCCGGAACCGGGCGGACGGGGTTCGATGAACGGCTTCCCGACCTGCCGCACTCGGCCTCTCTCAGGTGAGCGCGCGCATCAGGTCGAACACGGCGTGGTCGGCGATGGCGGTGCCCGTCCGGGTCAAGTTGGCGCGATTGATTGCCTCGCCGTAGTTGACCACCGGGGTCGTCAGCCAGCCGACATAGAAGCTCCAGAGGATTGCCCGACGGTACTCGAGGAAGGCTGTCTCCGCGTCCGGCGGATTGGCGACGCCGAAGGCACGAAGCCGTTCGCAGTAGTAGGCGAGCAGCGCGCGCTCCTCGCGCCGGCGCTCCTCCACCGGCAGCGCGGTGATGATGAGGTAATTCACGTCGTGCGCCCAGCAGCCGACTGCTGTCAGCTGGAAGTCGAGCAGGCCGGCGGTGCCATCGGGCAGCAGGTAGGTGTTGCCGATGTGGCCGTCGCCGTGGAGCAGCGTCTGGGGCTGGGTCGACTGGTGCCGCTGCAGCGCGCGGTAGAAGCCATGCAACGTGGGCAGGTCCGCGCCGAGCCGCTCCACCAGGTCGCGCTTGAACGGATTGTTCGGCATGTCGCTGCCGATGGTCACCGGCAACGACCGGTCCATCCGGTCGGCGAGGGAGCCGCGGCCGTGGCGCTGGTACCAGGCCAGGTCGCCGGACAGCCGCGGGCTTTCCCAGAACTCGGCATGCAGGCGCGCCATCTGGTCGAGCACGGCGTGGACCTCGGCCAGAGAATTATCGCGCACGGCGCTGGGGAACGTTGCGTCGCGGAGCGAAAGATCCTCGAGCAGCAGGTAGTAGAGCGCGGTCTCCTTGTCGCAGACGCCGCCGACGACGCGCGGCGCCTCGATATCGAGGCTGGGCCGGACGCGGACGTAGAAATCGACCTCGTTCTGGTACAACTCGCCCAGGATCGCATCGATCGAGCGCTTCATCTTCACCGCGACCTGGCGGGGCAGGTCGGCGGGCGCCCCGGGGGCATAGTCGAGCCGCAGCTTGAGGCGATCGGAGGTGGAGACCATCACCTCGCCATAGCGCTTGCGCTCCGCCAGTTCGAAGCCGGTGACGGTGACGCCGGGATGTACGGTACGGACCACCTCAGTGAGGAATGCGGGCGTGACGTCTTCCAGCTCAGCCGGGATCGCAAGGGTGTCGGTCATATAGCGTGGGCCTCAACGGGGAAATTGTGGGAAAAGCAGCGACTCTCGGTGCGGCTGGTTATGCGCCAGCCTGCGTCGGTGCGGCGGTATTCGTCGAGATACCACAGGCCATGGAACCCGACGCGCGGCCGGCCATCGGAGTCGGCGACCGGCAGGACCATCGGATTGAGGCACAGGACCCGGCCGGTCGCACGATCGCCGTCGATCTCGATCTCGCGGTTGGCGACGATGTGCTGATGGCCGGGCGAGCGGCCCAGTCCCTGCGCCAGCCAGGCCCGGATCTCTGGATAGGTGCCCTTGATCCCGCCCCACTCAGCGAACGCGGTGTAGTCGATCCGGGCATCGGGGGTGAAGACGCGGTCAAGCAGGTCCATGTCGACGCGATCGATCGCGCCGGCATAGCGATCGAGCAGCATGTCGATCTCCATCCGGTCGGATATTTCCTGAAGTCCCAGCATCGCCTCTCTCCCCGACCGGGGCTCGCAGCCTGGCGACTACGATTATGTGCCCTGAACCATTTCGGTTGCCGGACGGACCCTGGTCCCGGCAATCCTACGGTGGTGCCGATAAGGGATCAAGCGATGGAAAAGATTTCGCTTCGCCAGCAGCGAAATCCACGTGGGTGGATTGCATCAGGACTCGCATGGACATTACCGAACGCGACTGCCGGCTCTGTCGAAGCAAAGGCACTGGTGCATGCAGAAATTCGCTGCCGTCCACGCCTTTCTTCACAATCACTTCAGATCCGAACGCCACCCCGTAGATCGTCAGACGCGCGCGCCCCGCTCGGCCGCTCTGGACGCGTGGCAGAAACGAGTTCGCACAGACTGACAGCTCCCGAATATTTACGCCTCGCCGCTCCCGTAGCCGTCAGATGAACGTCGTGCGGCGCAGCGTGCGCGGCTTGCTCTCGTCGAACGGCGTGCGGGCGTGTTGAACGGTGCGGTTCTCCCAGATCAGCAGATCGCCGGGCCGCCATTCATGCGTATAAGTGATCGACTCATCCGCAAAATAGCCGCGCACCTCGGCGATCAGCGCCGCGCTCTCGTCCGCCGGAAGATCGACGACGCAGATCGTCGTCAGCTTGTTGATCCACACGCCGCGCCGGCCGGTGCGCGGATCGGCATGCACGATGGGATGTATCGCCGAGAGCGGCACGGTGGTCGCGTCGCTAACCTGCCAATCCTGAGCCAGCTTGCCGGAGAATGTGTAATCGTGACGGCAGCTGAGTTTCTCGATCCGCGCGCGCAACGGCGCTGGCATCTTCTCAAGTGCGCGCTCCGTGTCGCAAAACTTGGTGTCGCCGCCAGCCCCGAGGCCGACTTCGATGCCGTACAGCGCCAGGCCCGCCAGCGGCACGTGGTGGAAGAGATGATCGAAATGGAAGTCCAGATCGCCCGTGCCCAGTATTCCGTCGGCCCGCGAATTTGAAACGTATTGCACGTCGTCCTCGGCTTGCTTGGCGACGTTGTGATCGCGGATGATCACCTCGCCGAACAGGCCGACGAACCGGTTCTGCGCGTCGCCGTCCAGCTCCACGTTCCGCAGCAGCAGCACACGGTGCTGCGCGAACGCCGCCCGGAGCGCTTCCGCGTCGCCATCGGAAATGGCGCCAGAGACATCGACGCCTTCCACTTCCACGCCAAGGAACGGCGTCAGCGGCCGCAGCTTGATTCCGGAGGTCATCGTCCCATCAAGCGGCATGTGCATACTCCAGCTCGTTGCCCCGTTTACGCCTAAACCGCTGCGTCGCAAAGAGTACGGCGCCGGTTGCCAGCGCATCCGCCTCCCGCGAACCCTTTCCATGTTCCGCCGGCCATGCCAGATATGCGCAGTGGCTTGCGAGAGGCTGAGAGGGATCGATGCGGCGAGTGGCAATCGTTACAGCGGCAGCTCAGGGCATCGGTCTGGCCTCGGCGCGCCAGATCGCACCACGCGCCGACCTCGTTCTCGCCGACGTGCAGGGTGCGATGCTGGAGGCGAGAGCCGAGGAATTGCGGGCCGCGGGGGCGAAAGTGCTCACCTTCGTGGGAGACGTCCAGGATCCGCGGGCCGTCGCGGAAATCACCAGCCTCGCGAAGGACAAGCTGGGTCGGCTCGACATCCTGGTGAATGTCGTCGGCGGCTCCGGCGCTTCGAACGTGCAGCAAATCGACGAAATCTCGCCCGAGCTCTGGGACGAGATCATCGCGCTCAATCTGCGCACCGTGTTTCTCACATGCCGGGCGGCCGTGCCGATCATGCGCGCGCAATCCTACGGCCGGATCGTGAATACCTCGTCTACGCTCGCACGCGGCCGTTCCGGCCCTGTGGGCACCGCGGGCGCACGGCTCGCCTATGCCGCCGCCAAATCCGGCATCCTTGGCTTCACCGCACAGCTCGCCAAGGACGTCGCGCAATTCGGCATCACCGCGAACGCCGTCATGCCCTGGCTCACCTTGAGCGACGCCGGCTCGAAAGTGCGTGAGCGTTATGAAGTCATGCCGGCCGAAGAAAAGGCGCGGCTGCTCGCGCGCGCGCCGATGAACCGTCCGGCCGAGGCGGACGAAATAGGCGCGGCGGTGGCGTTCCTCGCCTCCGAGGAAGCCAGCTACGTCTCGGGGGTTGGCCTGCCGGTCGACGGCGCATTTCTGTGAGCGGTCCGCGCCTCGGTCAGCGGCGCATCCTGATCACCGGCGGCGCCTCCGGCATCGGCCTCGCCATTGCGATGCTGTTCCAGGAAGAGGGCGCGCGCGTCGCGCTGCTGGACCGCGACGAAGCCGGCTTGCGGAGCGCGGCGGATAGTCTTCGTGCCTCGGGTGGAACGCCGGTCATCGTCGTCGGCGACGTCACCGAACGTGCCTCCGTCGATCGCGCTGTCGGGCAAGCGGTCGAAGCGCTCGACGGCCTCGACGGCCTGCTGAACGGCGCGGGCATAAGCTTGCGCAAAAGCTTCGAGAACACGTCCTTCGAGGAATGGCGCGAGGTGCTGTCCATCAATCTCGACGGCGCCTTTCACGTCACGCAAGCGGCGCTGCCCGCCCTCAAAGCGGCGAACGGCGCGGCCATCGTTAACATAGCCTCCGGCTCAAGCTTCAGGCCCGGGCCCGATTTCAGCGCCTATTGCGCCTCGAAAGGCGGCCTCATGATGCTGTCGCGCGCGCTGGCGGTGGATCTCAGTCCCTATAGAATTCGCGTCAACGCCGTGTGTCCGGGACCGATCCTCACGCCGATGGTCGAACGCTCGCTCGCGCGTGCGCCGGACCAGGAAGCCGCGATGCGGGCCTACGTCGATCCACGCCTCATGCGCCGTCTGGGCGAAGCTCGCGAAGTGGCTTATGCTGCGCTGCATCTGATGAGCGATGAAGCTTCCTACACCACAGGCGCCTCCATCGCGGTGGACGGCGGCTCCAGCTTCCATTGAGCGCCATGACCGACACAGACTTCTCGGAACGTCGCTATTCCTATTCGCCGATCGTGGATCGGCCGAAGCTCACGCTGCCAGACAACGCGCGCGCCGGCGTGTGGGTGGTGCCGAACATTGAGCATTACGAATATCTACCGCGCGAGAAGCGCGTGCGCGATCCATGGCCACGCACGCCGCATCCGGACATTCTCGGCTACGGCGGGCGCGATTACGGCAATCGCGTCGGGCTGTGGCGCATGTTCGAGGTGCTGGACAGGCACGATCTGCGGTGCACCGTTTCGCTCTCGATGGCGGTGATCGAGATGTATCCCGTGATCCTGGAAGCCATGGAAAAGCGGCGCTGGGAATACATGAGCCATGGCCTCTTCAACACGCGCTACCATTGGGGCTATGGCGAGGACGAGGAACGCGCGGTCATCTTGCAATGCGCGGAAATCCATCAACGGCTGACCGGCCGCAAGCTGGAAGGATGGTTTTCCCCCGCGGTATCATTCACGCGGGCGACGGCGGATCTCGTCGCCGAGGCCGGTCTCTCTTACATCTGCGATTTCTATCACGACGATCACCCGACGCCGCTCGCCACGAAGCACGGCCCGCTCGTCTCAGTGCCCTATTCCATGGATTTGAACGATGCCATGGTCTACCGCCAGCCGGTCGAGGCCGACGAATTCGCGCAGATGATCATCGACCATTTCGACACCATCTATCGCGAAGGCGAAACGCAGCCGCGCTTCATGTGCATCGCGCTGCATCCCTATATGATGGGCGCGCCGCACCGCATCCGTCATCTCGATCGCGCCTTGGCACATATCAAGGGCCATAAGGATGTGTGGTTCGCGACGGGCAGCGAAATCGCCGCTTGGTATCGCGCCAAGGCGATGAGCGCGTTTCAACAGCAACTCGGCGCCGAGGCTTGAGATGACGAAAGACGTCCTCAAGCCGGGCATGGACAATCCCTATTACGATCATGCGCCGCTGTCGCAACGCAAGCTGCTCGCCTGGCCCAACGGGGCGCGCACGGCGGTGATCACGCTGGTGCATCTGGAATATTGGGAATTGACCGCGGGCGAGGACGCATATCGCGATCCGCGCTTCGTCGGCGAATATGGCAGCTTCGACCCGGACTACCGCACCTGGACGCAGCGCGACTACGGCGCGCGGGTCGGGCTCTTCCGGCTGCTCGACGTGCTGGACAAGCACAAGCTCAAGCTCACGGCGCCGACCAATTCCGAAGCGCTGACGCGCTATCCGCAAGCCGTGGCAGCCCTGCGACAGCGCGGCGCGGAATTCGCCGGGCATGGGCATAGCGCCAATCGCATGATCACCAGCCGCATGGACGACGCGGCGGAGACGCAATTCATCGCCGCCTCGCTCGATGCCGTGCGCGGCGCGACGGGCGCGGCGCCGAGAGGCTGGGTCGGCCAGGATTACGGCGAGAGCGTGCGCACGCCGGCGCTCCTCGCGGCGGCGGGCGTCGATTACGTGCTCGACTGGCCCAATGACGATCAGCCCTATCTGCTCAAAACATCGCCGCCGCTGCTGTCCATTCCCAGCCAGCCGGAGTGGGACGACGTGCAGCAGCTCTGGTTGCGCCGCATGTCGATGCAGCGCTTCGAGGAGATGCTGGTCGAAGCGTTCACGGTGCTGAACGGCGAAGGCGGACGCGTGTTCGTGCTCAGCCTGCATCCATGGCTGATCGGCATGGCGCATCGCATTCGCTATCTCGACTCGGCATTGACGCAGATCCTCCGGCAGGACGGTGTGTGGAGCGCCACGGCCGCCGATGTCGCCGCACATGCGCGCAAGGCGCTCGCATGAGCGATTGGCTCGACACGTTCGCCACCTTCCTCGCAAATTTCCGCTACGCGGATTTGCCGGACAGCACGTTGGATCAGGCACGTTATGTCTTGCTCGACACCATCGGCGCCATCGCCTGCGGCGCGCAGGAACCGGAAATGGCGGCGGCGAATGCGCGTCTTGGTGCCGTCCCCGGCCCGGCCACGCTGATCGGCGCGGGCCGCGCAACAACGCCCAGTGCCGCCGCGCTGTTGAACGGCATGGCTGGCACATTTCTGGAGATGGACGAAGGCAATCGCTTCGCCCGCGGCCATCCCTCGATCCACACTTTCGGCGCGGCATGGGCGCTGGGCGAAGCGCGCGACGTCTCCGGCCACGCCTTCCTCGAAGCCTTCGTGCTTGGCTACGAAGCGGCCGCAAGACTCGGCATGGCGGCGCCGTTGAAGCCTCCTTTGCATCCCCACGGCACATGGGGCGGGCTTGGCGCGGCGGTCGCGGCGGGCAAGCTCTACGGTTTTGACGCTGCGCAGATGCGCGACCTGGTCAACGTCTTCTCGTCGCTGACGCTCGCTTCCTCCAAGCGCACCATGCTGGAAGGCGGCTTGGTGCGGAACGCCTATGCGGGAGTCAGCAACCAAATGGGACTGATGGCCGCCGAGCTCGTGCTGTGCGGTTTCGACGGCGAACGCGATGGCCTCCGGAGCGTGTTCGGCAACATCGTCGCGCAGCGCTTCGAACCGGAGGTGCTGACTGCCGCTCTCGGTGAAGTCTGGCAGATCGAGCACAATTATTTCAAACGCCATTCGTGCTGCCGCTACAATCACGGCGCGCTCGATGCGCTCGAAAAGCTGCTCGTCGCGCACGGCCCGCTGGGTATCGGCGCGATCGAGCGCATCGACGTGCAAAGCTATCGCGACGCCGCCGAGATGGATGATCAATCCCCACGCAACACACTGGCGGCGAAATTCTCCGTTCCTTTCGCAATCGCCTCGCGGCTCGTAACGGGCAGCTCCGACGTGGGCAGCTTCACCTGGGACGCGGTGCGAAATCCGGCGATCCAGGCGCTCGCCAAGCGTGTCTTCATCACTGAGGATCCGGCGCTCACCGCGATGCTGCCGCAATTCCGTCCAGCGCGCGTGCAGCTGCGCTGCGTGAATGGCAAGGTGTTGGAAGCCAATACGGATTCCAATCGTGGCGACGATCAAGACCCGTATTCGCGTGAGGAATTGCGCGAGAAGTTCCGCGCCCTCTCGGGGCGCGCCTGGAGCGCGGACGTGATCGCGCAGACCGAGCGCGACATTCTCCGTCTGCAGGACATCGCGCGCATCGCCGATGTTTCTACACGCTGGAGCGCCGAGGCATGAGCGAGCGCCTGATGAGCATTGCCTGCGGGCAACTCGGGCCGATCGAACCGGAAGCGCCGCGCGCCGGCGTGGTGGCGCGGCTCGTGGCGCTGCTGCGTCAGGCGCATGAAGCCGGCGCGACCTTGGTCGTGTTTCCGGAACTCGCGCTGACAACGTTCTTCCCGCGCTATATCATCGACGACGAACGCGAGCTGGACCGTTATTTCGAGCTTGCGATGCCGAACGCGGATGTCGCGCCGCTGTTCGAAGCGGCGGCGAATTATGGCGTCGGGTTTTATCTCGGTTACGCGGAAAAGACGCCGGACGGGCGGCGCTTCAACAGCAGCGTGCTGGTCGGGCGCGACGGAAAAGTCGTCGGCAAGTACCGAAAGGTGCACCTGCCCGGCAATCTCGATTTCGATCCGAAGCGAAGCGTCCAGCAATTGGAGCGGCGCTATTTCACCTCCGGCGATCTCGGCTTTCCCGTCTGGCGCGAGCAAGGCGCGGTAACCGGCATGTTGATCTGCAACGATCGCCGCTGGCCCGAATCGTTCCGCGTACTGGGGCTGCAAAGCGTCGAACTCGTGCTGCTGGGCTATTGCACGCCGTCCGAGCACAGCTCCGTGCCGCACAAGGAGAGCGCCGAGGTGCGGCGCCTGCAAAACCGCCTCACCGTTCAGGCCGGAGCCTATCAGAACGGCACCTTCGTCGCCGGCGCCGCCAAGGCTGGCGTCGAAGGCGGCGTGCACTACATGGCCGATAGCGCCATCATCGCCCCGTCAGGCGAATTGCTGGCCGAGACGCACACCGACGGGGATGAATTGATCGCGGCACGGATCGACCTCGACCACTGCAATTTCTACAAGAACGGGCTGTTCAATTTCGGCCTCTACCGAAAAATCGAAAATTACGGCATGATCGCCTCGCGGCGCGCCGCCATCCCGCCGGAATAAGCGGTCAAGGATCGTGAAGGGAAGCATGCATGAGCGAAAATGTAGCCCTCAGCGCGTCGCGTCCGGCCGAGACAGACGAAATTCCGATCATCGATGTCTCCGATTATCTGGCCGGCGAGCCGGGAGCCCTGGATGAGTGCGCCGCCCAACTCCGCCACGCTTATGAGGATGTCGGCTTCTGGTTCCTGCGCGGCCACGACATCCCAAAGGCGTTGATCGATCGCATGTTCGCCGAGACGGCGCGCTTCCACGCCATGCCGCTGGACGACAAGCTGGCGCTGAAGATCAACCACCACAATATCGGTTATCTGCCGATGAAGGGCGGCAGCACCCGCCACTCCGATATCGTCAAGAACACCAAGCCTAATCTTAACGAGGCCGTGTTCATCAAACGCGAATTGGCGCCCGATCATCCCGATATTCTGTCCGGCAAGCGCTTCCGCGGCGCCAATCAATGGCCGAAGAACCTGCCCGGCTTCAAGGACACCGCACTCGCCTACGCGGCGGCGATGGAACGGCTCTGCCTCGCCATCTTGCCGATCTACGCGGTGGCGCTGGGCGTGAAGCCGAATTTTTTTGATGAAGCGTTCAAGGAGCCGCAATTCAATCTGCGGCTGTCGCACTATCCAAGTTTCGATGCGCTGGCTGCGGACGAATACGGCCTCGCGCCGCATTCCGACACTTCGTTCATGACGCTGCTGGCGCCCAACAAGATCGCCGGCCTCGTGATCCAAACGTCGGCTGGCCAATGGATCGAGGCGCCGGTGATTGAGGATGCATTCATCGTCAATAGCGGCGATCTGCTGCGGCGCTGGAGCAATGACCGTTTCCGCGCCACGCCGCACGCGGTGATCAACCGCTCCGGGGGCGAGCGCTACGCCATTCCGTTCTTCTTTGACACGACGTGCGATTACGAGATGTCGTGCCTGCCGAGCTGCCAATCGGCCAACAATCCGCCAAAATACGAACCTGTGACCTATTTTGACTACATGACGCGCTATCAGGCGCTGAATTACGATCACGCGCCCGCGGAAGATAAGGCCAAATTCGCCCAGGCCGAGCCCGGCTAGAGCAGCGGCGTGCGGCGCAGCGTGCGCGGCAAACGCGGATCGAAGTAAGTGCGTGCGTGCTGCAGCACGCGATTGTTCCAGATCACGAGATCATCGGCGCGCCATTGGTGCGTGTAGATCACGTCCTCATCATAGAAGTAGCTTCGGATTTCTTCGATCAGCGCCCGGCCGTCCGGCCCGTCCATCTCCATCACCCTGATGGTGGTGTTCTTGTTGACCCAAACCCCGCGCGCGCCGGAATCGGGGTCGGTCCACAGCATCGGGTGCACGGCGCAGGGCGAACCGGGTGTCGCCGTCTCCGGATCCTGCGGCTTGGTAAAATCAGCCTTGAAATCATAGAGGTGCATGCACGACAGCTTCGCCATTCGCGCTTTCAACGCTTCCGGCATGCGCGCAAAGGCGCGCGCGGTGTTCGAGAACTTCGTATCTCCGCCTTGCGCCGGCACTTCGATGGCGTAGAGCGCCAGCGCCTTCAGCGGCGGGGTTTGAAACAGCTGATCGCAGTGAAAATCGAGTTCGCCATCACCCAGAATGCCGTCGGCGCGTCGATTGGAGACGTGCTGGGTGTCGGCTTCCTCGTCCGGCGCCTTGTCGTAATCGGCCCGGATGACGATGTCGCCGAACACCGAGGCGAAGCGGCGCTGATCGGCCGACGTCACCGTCTGTCCGCGCACGACCAGAAGATGATGCTCGGCCATGGCCCGCCGGAGAGCCGCCGCCGCGTCCGGCTCGATCTCGCTGCTCATGTCGAAGTCGAGAAGTTCGGCGCCCAGCGCAGCGCAAATCGGACGAACCTGCATGTAACGCTCCGGTGAAAGCCGTACTCTAGCACAGGGGCCGCGCCGGCCACAGGCTTCGCAAAGCAGGGCGGCATCTGCTATCGAGCGCCGATGACCGACCTCTCTCCGCTCTTCACGCCAGCGGCGATCGGCGACCTCGTTCTGCCGAACCGGATCGTCATGGCGCCGATGACCCGCCGTAAATCGCCAACCTCCACCCCCGGCCCCGACGTGGCAGCCTATTACGCACGCCGCGCCGCCGGCGGCGTCGGGCTGATCATGAGCGAGGGCACGACGATCGATCACCCCGCCGCCAGCCCTGACGGCGCCATTCCTGCGTTTCACGGGAAGGCGCTGGAAGGATGGAAAGGCGTGCTCGACGCCGTCCACGCCGCGGGCGGTGCGATGATGCCGCAACTGTGGCATCTGGGCGCCGTGCGCGACGCCGAGACGTCACCCTATCCGGACGTGCCGAGTGCGGGCCCGTCGGGCCTCGCCGCGCCCGGCAAGAAAGTCGCCGAACCCATGACGGAGCGCGACATCGCCGATGTCATCGCCGCCTTCGCCAGCGCCGCCTTCGATGCGAAGCGCCTGGGCTTCGAAGGCGTCGAATTGCACGGCGCGCATGGCTATCTGATCGATCAATTCTTCTGGAGCGGAACCAACGAACGTGCCGATTCCTGGGGCGGCGATCAGATGCGCCGCAATCGTTTCGCCGTGGAAATTCTGCGCGCCGTGCGCGCCGCCGTCGGCCCGACCTATCCGATCGTGCTGCGCTGGTCGCAATGGAAGATGGGCGAATACACGGCCAAGCTCGTCGACACGCCGCACGAACTGGAGCGTTTTCTCGCCCCCCTCGCCGACGCGGGCGCCAGCGCGTTCCATTGCTCGACGCGGCGGTTCTGGGAGCCGGAATTTCCCGATAGCGGCAGCGGGCTCAACCTTGCCGGCTGGACGAAAAAACTGACCGGCCTGCCGACGATCACGGTCGGCTCCGTCGGGCTGAGCCGCGAGGACAGTCGCGAAGACCGCGGCGCGACCATCGAGGCCAACCACGCACGCCTCTCCACGCTTGCCGAAATGCTTGAGCGAGGTGAATTCGATTTCGTCGCCATCGGCCGCGCCCTGCTGTCCAATCCCGATTGGCCGGCCCTGGTTCGCGCCGGCCGCTTCGACGCGATCAAGCCCTATTCCGGCGAAGCACTGGCGACGCTGACCTAGCTCAGGCGGATGATGGAAAAGGTGGTGCCGCTTACAGGACTCGAACCTGTGACCCCATCATTACGAATGATGTGCTCTACCAACTGAGCTAAAGCGGCGCGCCGGTGGGCCGAGCGGCCCGGGCAGGCCGGCGCTTTAGCCAGCGTCGCCGGGCAAGGCAATGGCCTTTTCCGCCCGCCTGCCCGACTGGCCCGCGCGGCTACCCCGCCTTGACCCAGCGGCCCTCGTCCTGCTTCCAGAAATTGCGCTCCAGCCCCTCGCGCTCGCCCAGCGTGCGCCAGCAGGCGCGGGCCGCGTCGAGCGTCGCGGCGTCGAACACCAGGAAGGCCCGGTCGAAGCGCTCCGGGTCGGCGGCCTCGTCGCGCCACACCCCGTCGGCCAGCGCCACGAACCGCGCGCCGTTCGCCGCTTCCACCGCCTGCGCCAGCAGCACCGGCTGGCGCGCCTCGTGGCCCTCCCCCGCGCGGCCGTTGGCAAGGAACGTCGGCACCCCGCCACGCCCGGTGCGCGACCACAAGGCCTGCCCGATCGCCTCGAGCCGGTCCGCCTCGCCAGCCACCACCAGCAGCCGCTGCCCGGCGCCGAGCGTCTTTTCCGCAAGCATCGCGACGATCGCCTCGGGGCCGTCGCGGCTCACCTGGTAGAAGTCGACCTGCACGGCCTCGCCTCCTCGCGCCCCAGCCTCTGTCGCGCGCTCAGCCTTCCAGCTTGTCGCGCACATAGCGGTCGAGCAGCCGCACGCCGAACCCGCTCGCACCCTTGTCCCAGGTCGCGCCCGGCTTGTCGGTCCACACCGTTCCGGCAATGTCGAGGTGCGCCCACGGCGTGCCCTTGTCGATATAGCGCTGGAGGAACTGCGCTGCGGTGATCGAGCCCCCGAACCGCGGCCCCACGTTCTTCATGTCGGCGATCGGGCTGTCGATCATCTTGTCGTAGGCCGGGCCCAGCGGGAAGCGCCACAGCTTGTCCCCGGTTGCCTTGCCGGCAGCGTCGAGCGCGCCGGCCAGCGCGTCGTCGTTGGCGAACATCCCGGCCTGCTCATGCCCGAGCGAGACGATGATCGCCCCCGTCAGCGTGGCGAGATCGACGATCGCCGCCGGCTTGAACTCGCGCTGGACCCAGGTCAGCACGTCGCACAGCACCAGCCGCCCCTCGGCATCGGTGTTGATCACCTCGACCGTCTGGCCCGACATCGTCCGCACCACGTCGCCCGGGCGCTGCGCCTTGCCATCGGGCATGTTCTCGACAAGGCCGACCACGCCGACCACGTTGGCCTTCGCCTTGCGCCGCGCCAGCGCCAGCATCGTGCCGGCCACCGCGCCCGCGCCGCCCATGTCCCACTTCATGTCTTCCATGCCCGCGGCCGGCTTTATCGAGATGCCGCCCGTGTCGAACGTCACCCCCTTGCCGACGAACGCGGTGAACGGCGCCTCGCCTGCGCCTTTCCACACCGCCGCCAGCAACCGCGGCGGCCGGGCGGAGCCCTGCGCCACGCCCAGCAGCGCGCCCATGCCAAGCGCGGCCATCTCGCCCTCGTCGAGCACGCGCAGCTCGAGGCCGGTGCCCGCGAACCGCTCGGTCGCGCGGGCGACGAAGCTCTCCGGATAGATCACGTTGGCGGGCTCGGTGACGAGCTCGCGCGTGAACTCCACCCCCTCGGCCACCGCGCTGGCGATATCCCAGGCCGCTTCGGCCCCGTCCGGCGCGCCTGCCACCACGATCTCGCCCAGCGAGCGGGACTGCTCGGCCTTGAGCGTCGTGCGATAGGTGTCCAGCCGCCAGCCCCGCAACCGCGCCCCCAGCAGCACCGCGGCCGCTTCCTCGGCGGACAGGCCGGCACCCGAAAGGTCCAGCGCCAGCACGGTCTCGCCCGAGGTCAGGTATTTCGCGGTCAGCCCCGCGCCCGCCTTCTCGAGCGCGCCCAGGCGCTCCTCGCCGGGCTTGCCCGCGCCCGCCAGCGCCACGCGCACCACTGCCCCGCTGCGCTCGGCGAAGCCCTCGAACACCTGCCCCGGCTTGCCAGCAAAGCGCGAGGCCGCCGCCGCCGCCGCGAGCACCGGCTCGAGCCCGGCCGGCAGCGCATCCTGGTTGCAGACATACGCGACCAGCTTCGCGTCGGCAGGAACAGTCAGGGCGAAGGTGATCTTCATGGGAACTCCGCAATAGGCGTGGGGGACAGGCCGATGGATCGCGGCGTTTTTCCGCCGCTTGTGCGATTGCAGTTAAGGCGCGGCGGTGCGATAGGCAAGGGATGCTCCCCGCCCCGACCCGTGCCACAAGCCTCGTCCTGCGGGGACCCGGACCATGCGGCAGGCCAGATGGCAGGACCGCCGGAGCCCGCCTGCTCGGCCGCTTCGGCGCCACCTGCGCCGCCGCGCTCGCGCTGTTCCTCGCCCTGCCGGCGATGGCGCAGGAACCCCAGGCGCCGTCGGCCCGATCCACCATTCTCCTCGATCCGGCAGCCAGCGCGTCCCCCGCAACCACTCAGTCCGACAATGCCCCCGTCGCCTTCGAAGCGGGCGAAGTCACCTATGCCTGGAACGACGAACTGGTCACCGCCAGTCGCGACGTCGTCCTGCGCCGCGAGGGCCAGTCGGTCCGGGCCGACAAGGTTACCTGGAACCGCAAGACCGGGGTGATCGAGGCGGTCGGCAATATCCGCCTCGTCGACGAGGACGGCAACCAGGTCTTCACCGACCGGGTCGAGCTCACCGACGAGCTCAAGGCCGGCGCAATGGAAAACCTGCTGATTGCCCTGCGCGACGGCGGCCGGCTCGCCGCAGTATCGGGCAAGCGCGACCTCCAGGGCCGCATCGTGCTCGACCGCGCGGCCTATTCGGGCTGCCCCGTGGAGGACGAGAACGGCTGTCCCCACGAGCCCACCTGGCAGGTCAACGCCCGCCGCGTGGTCTACGACCCGGCCAAGCGCGAGATCCATTTCACCGGCGCGCGCCTAAGGATCTTCGGGCTGACGCTGATGCCGCTGCCCGGCCTCACCATCGCCAGCGACGGACGCCCGATCAACGGCCTGCTCATCCCCGACCTGCAGGTCACCGCCAACAACGGCATCCAGATCAGCGATGCCTGGTACCAGCGCCTCGGGCCCAATCACGATCTCGCCGTCACCGGCTATGTCTTCACCCAGGCCCTGCCGATGGTCGCGGCTCGCTACCGCGCCCTGCTGGATCAGGGCGCGTTCCAGATCACCGGCTATGCCACCCGCAGCCGCCGAACCCCGGTGGGCGGCGCGGTCGCGAACACCTCGGTGACCGATTTCCGCGGTTATCTCGCCGCCAATGGCCGGCTCCAGTTCTCGCCCGAATGGAGCCTGACGGCCTCGGTCCGCGCGGCGAGCGACCGCACCTTCCTGCGCCGCTACGATATCAACCGCGACGATCGCCTGCGCTCGATGGTCGATCTCGAGCGGATCGGGAACACCACCTACTTCTCGCTGTCGGGCTGGGCCACGCAGACCATGCGCACCGGCGACCGGCAGGGCCTCGTCCCGGTGGCGCTGCCTGTGCTCGACTGGCGCAAGCGCGTCGCCGATCCGGTGCTGGGCGGGCGCATCGAACTCCAGGCGAACAGCCTTGCGATCACCCGAACCGCCGGGCAGGACACCCAGCGCGCCTTCGCCCGCGCCCAGTGGGACCTGACGCGGCTCCTCCCCGGCGGGCAAATGTTCAGCCTCACCGCGCTCGCCCGCGGCGATGTCTACCATTCCGACCAGAACCTGCTCACCACGACCGCGCTCTATCGCGGCAATCCCGGCTGGAACAGCCGCGCCATCGCCATCGCCGCGGCCGATCTCAAGTGGCCGCTGGTCGGCCGCGCCTTTGGCGGCACGCAGGTGTTCACCCCGCGCTTCCAGCTGGTCGCCAGCCCGCCCGTGCGCAACCTCGCGGTGCCCAACGAGGATTCGCGCGCCATCGACCTCGAGGATTCCAACCTCTTCGCGCTCAACCGCTTCCCCGGCTACGATCGGGTCGAGGACGGGGTGCGCTTCACCTACGGGTTCGACTGGCAGCTCGATCGCCCGGGCTGGCGGGTCAGGTCCACTCTCGGCCAGTCCTACCGCCTGTCGAGCCAGCGCACGATCGTCCCCTCCGGCACGGGCCTGGCCGACCGCCTGTCCGACGTGGTCGGGCGCACCGAGGTGCAGTTCAAGGATCTCGTCAAGGTCACCTGGCGCTACCGGCTCGACAAGGACAATCTCGCCGTGCGCCGCAACGAGTTCGATGCCACAATCGGCAGCTCACGCACTTATGCGGAGATCGGCTACCTGCGCCTCAACCGCGACATCACCCAGGTCGAGGACTTGCAGGACCGCGAGGAACTGCGCGCCGCCGCCCGCGTCGGCATCGCCCGCAACTGGTCGGTGTTCGGCTCAGGCGTGGTCAACCTCACCAACCGCAACGAAGACCCGACCAACACCTCGAACGGCTTCCAGCCGATCCGCACCCGCCTCGGCGTCGCCTACGCCGACGACTGCATCGAACTCGCCCTCACCTGGCGCCGCGACTATGTCGCCACCGGGGATGCGGGCAAGGGCAACACCGTGCAGATCCACTTCGCGCTGCGTAACCTGGGATTCCGGTAAGCCGGGCCCGTACGACAGCGGATCGCGGGCGGCAGCGCAGCGGACTGCGCAGCCCTGCCCCGAACCCGCCCCCTCTGCCAACAAGCGACTGGAACGATTACGTAAAGTTCATTCTGGTGACATGAATTGACCAAGTCCCCCGGATCATGCTGCACCGCAACATAGTCCCGAACACCAGACTTCAGAGGTCATCAGGGCAACATGGGGAACTCCGACGACGAAGGTATCCGTGCGGCGATCGTCAGCCGTGCGACCGAGATGGCGCGCAGCGGCCGCTTCGCGCGCTGCATCGACATCGAGGCCGCACTCATCCCGCACTATGGTTATCAGGCCATGCGCAGCGATTTCCGCTCACCGGCCTTCCAGAACGACATCGAACGGATTTGCCGGGAATCCTTCAGGCGGTCGGGCGACGATCTGAACATGTGATGTAAAGCGCCCGAACCCGCGCCTCACGCCCGCCGATCAGAGACTTTCCTACACGCTCTCGCTCTGTCATTCTGCCCCCGCAGGCCCCTGCCCTGCGCTTTTTGACAGCCCGGTTGGAAAAAACGCGCCGTAAAAGTGTCACCCATGCACTGGCGCAGTCATCTTCCTGAAATGGCATGAATAACCCTCCGAAAAACCGGGTGACACGGTGTCACCCTGTGTCACCCGTCCACTAACGATAGGGAGGAGCCGCGCACAGCAAGGTCCCGTCGATATCCGCCCACTTCCTGTTTGCGCGGCCCGGTAAAACCGCTATCGCGCGCTCTGGCCCATGCTCAGGTCCGGTTAAGCCGGTAACCATCACTGGCAGGGCAGACGGGCCCCGGATCTGGTCCGGGGTAACGGGTGAGGCAGGCCGGGGGTTTGTCCCATCCCGCTGAGACAGGAACGACGCCAAGGTGAAGAAGCACTCGCGCATGTCCACGGTTCGCACGGTCGTCCTCGGGCTGGCCGTCGCCGGCCTCGCCACGGTGACCGCAACACAGGGCGTTGGCGCGCAGGACGTGGACGCGCCCACCGAGGCGCAGCAGGGCACGATCGCCATTCCCGATGGCGTGCAGATCTTCGGCAAGAACGATCCCAACCACCGCCGCGCCACCGCCATCGTCAATGGCGACATCATCACCGGCACCGATGTCGAACAGCGTCTCGCGCTGGTCCTGTCGACCGCGCAGGCCAAGCCCTCGGAAGAGGAAGTGCAGCGCCTGCGCCTCCAGATCCTGCGCAACCTGATCGATGAATCGCTCCAGATCCAGGAAGCCCGCGCCCAGGACGTCGCGGTCGATGAAGGCCAGGTCGAGGAGTCCTACCAGCGCGTCGCCACCCAGAACTTCCGCCAGGATCCCAAGGCGCTCGACGCCTATCTGGTCAAGATCGGCTCCTCGCCGATGTCGCTCAAGCGCCAGATCCGCGGCGAGCTCGCCTGGCAGAACGTGCTGCGCCGCAAGGTCCAGCCGTTCATCAACGTCTCCGAGAGCGAAGTGCGCGAGAGCATGGATCGCCTCAAGGCCGCCAAGGGCACCGAGGAATACCGCCTCGGCGAGATCTTCCTCTCGGCCACCGCCGAAACCCGCCCGCAGGTGGCGCAGAACGCCAAGCAGATCATCGAGCAGATCCAGAAGGGCGGCAGCTTCGTCGCCTATGCCCGCCAGTACTCGCAGGCGTCGACCGCGGCCGTCGGCGGCGATCTTGGCTGGATCCGCCTCGCCCAGCTGCCGACCGAGCTCGCCACCGTCGCGCAGACCCTGGCGCCCGGCCAGCTGGTCGGCCCGGTCGAGACCAGCGGCGGCTATTCGATCCTTTACCTGATCGACAAGCGCCAGATCCTCACCGCCGACCCACGCGACGCGATCCTCGCGCTCAAGCAGATCTCGATCGATTTCCCCGCCGGGACGACCGAGGCGCAGGCCACCAAGCGCGCCGGCGAATTCGCCGCGGCGATGAAGACCGCCCGCGGCTGCGGCGCGGTCGATGCCGTCGCGCAGGGGATCGGCGCGCAGGTGGTCACCAACGACCAGGTCCGCGCCCGCGATCTGCCCGGGCCGCTCCAGGAAGCCCTGCTCGGCCTGTCACTCGGCGAAACCTCGCCGCCGTTCGGCTCGATCAAGGACGGCGTGCGCGTCCTGATGCTGTGCGGCCGCGACGATCCCAAGGTCGAGTCCGGCCCCAGCTTCGACCAGGTCATGAGCCAGATCGAGGACGACCGCGTCAACAAGCGCGCCCAGGCCTACTTGCGCGACCTGCGCCGCGACGCTGTCATCGAATACAACTGAGGCTCGGGGGCGGCCGTGCCCACGTCCGGGCCCCTCCGGCCGCTGGCGGTCTCGCTCGGCGATCCCGCCGGGGTCGGCCCTGAACTGCTGGCGACCGCGTGGTCGGCGCGCGAGGTCCATCACCTTCCGCCGTTCTTCGCGGTCGGCGGCGCCCGCCTCCTTGCCGCCGCCGCCGCGGCCCGCGGGCTCGACGTGCCGGTCCAGCGCATCGCCTCGCCCTCCGAGGCCGCCGCGGTCTTCGCCCACGCCCTCCCGGTCCTCGGCGACGAAGACGGCGATTACCTTCCCGGCCAGCCGAGCCGCGCCGGCGCCGAGCTCGCGCTCGCCTCGCTGACCGGCGCGGTAGGGCTCACCGTCGATGGCACAGCCGCCGCAGTCGTCACCGGCCCGATCGCCAAGAGCCGCCTGGCCGAAGTCGGCTTTGTGCATCCGGGCCAGACCGAGTTCGTCGCCGCCGCCTGCGGCGTCGCGCCGGAAGACGCGGTGATGATGCTCGCCGGGTCGACCTTGCGCACGGTGCCGCTCACCGTCCACGTCGCCCTCGCCGATGTCCCGCGCCTCGTCACCCGCGACCTGATCGAGCGCCGCGCCAGGATCGTGGCCGCCGCGCTGGTCCGCGATTTCGGCCTTGCCGCGCCCCGCCTCGCGGTCGCCGCGCTCAACCCCCACGCCGGCGAGGACGGGCGCATGGGCCACGAGGACGCCGCGGTGATCGCCCCCGCCGTGGCCGCGCTCCAGGCTGCCGGGATCGCCGCCAGCGGTCCGCACCCGGCCGACGCGCTGTTCGCCCCGCACCGCCGCGACAGCTTCGACGTGGCGCTGTGCATGTACCACGACCAGGCCCTCATCCC
>Ga0068858_100001200_pt1 | contig 26868 bp, 22 predicted proteins | sample KBSSwiS12_FD_66589 | JGI IMG/M metagenome (GOLD analysis project Ga0068858, IMG submission 66589) | Switchgrass rhizosphere microbial communities from Kellogg Biological Station, Michigan, USA - KBS Switchgrass S1-2 | ecosystem: Host-associated > Plants > Roots > Rhizosphere > Soil ... | reverse complement strand
CTCCAAGCAGCGCTGAACAATCTGCTCAAAAACTACCGGGATGTTTTCGCGCGTTGCTGTGAGCTCTTTGGGGTCAGCATTCAGCACCGCCATCATGGTGTCGACTTCGGTCTCACCGTGAAAGGCCCTTACCCCAGTCAGCATTTCGTACAAAATTGCGCCGAGGCTGAAAATATCGCTACGGTGGTCGACTGGTTTTCCGCGCAACTGCTCGGGAGACATGTAACCGACAGTTCCGAGTACGGTGCCCACTTTGGTCTGCGTGGTCATCGAAATTACCGTCGGATTTTCTTCAGTTTCCCTGGCGGTAAGTTTGGCGATTCCAAAATCTAGAATCTTTACTTGCCCATCACGCGTGATGAAAAGATTCTCTGGCTTGAGGTCACGATGGATAATGCGCTTCTCGTGTGCGGCAACCAGGCCGCTGGCAATCTGCCGCCCATAGTCGATGCATGTGCGCACGGTGAGCGCACCGCCCGTAAGTTTTTGGCGGAGAGTCTCGCCTTCCAGCATTTCGGAAACGATGTACGGAGAATGGTCATGAGTTCCGATGTCGTAAATCGCAACGATATTGGGATGATTCAAGGCAGCCGCGGCACGAGCCTCTTGCTCAAAGCGCCGCAAGCGGTCCGGATCGCCGATGGAGGCAGACCGGAGGATTTTGATGGCGACGTCGCGGTCCAGGCGGCCGTCGTGCGCGCGATACACATCTCCCATGCCCCCGGAGCCGATTTTTTGGAGGATTCTGTAATGACCTAGGACTTGGTCAATCATCACGACGAGATAACTCAGTGGCTCCGGAATGGTAGATGTGCGCGCGCGGCAAAGTCAATGGGACTCCAGTTCCACTTTGTCTCACACATCACACACATGTATGCTGCTTCTCCGTGTTGAACTGGGCGGAAAAAATATTTGGAGTTCTTTGTTTCATGGCAACCCTACTGTTTTCATCCTTTATCGCGGCGATCCCTGCTCATGCCTACGGACCCGCGCTAATCATGGCCGGGCTGTTCATGCTGGCGCCCACGACCAAGATCAAGTTTGACGACTACACCGAGCGCGTTCCGGCTTTCGCTGTGGTAGCGTTGATGAGCTTTACCTATAACATCGGGACCGGCATAACCGCCGGCTTTGTGCTGTATCCTCTATGTAAAGCTGCCGGAGGGCGTTGGGTGGAGGTCAAACCAGGTTTATGGCTGTTGGCGGGTTTGTCGCTTTTGTTCTTTATCTTTTATCCTTATGCGTGACCCAAAAGGTGGCATCTAAGAAAACAAAGCGCTTCGCGCGTTAGCGATCTCAACAGATCAACTACTGATGACAAAACAACATAGCGGTAATTCTTCTGCAAGTAATTGGCTGCTCACGCTGGTTCTGCTAGTGATGCTCCTTGTGCTCTCGACCGCTATGCTATCGGCGGCGGAGGCGCCTCGAATTCAGGTATTCGGCGGCTACACTCGAATGCAATTTGACAGCAAAGCGTTTGGCTTTACCAGCGACACCGGACTCAATGGTGGCACGGTTGGCGCGGCTTTCAACCTGGCTCCTTATTTTGGCGTAAAAGGCCAGATTAGCGTTGAGACGGGTCCTAATATCCGGTCGCGCGATTGGCTGATTGGCCCTCAGGGGATGTACAGCAAGTGGGGAATGTTGTTCTTCGGCCATGTGCTTTTTGGAAAAGCTGAGACTCGAATTCATGTGCCCAATGTAGTTGAAGAGGACAATGCGCGAGCGACTGTGTTCGGCGGTGGTTTTGATATTCCGATCGCCAAGCGAATTTCGATTCGTGCCATTCAAGTTGATTACCTGCGGAGCAATCAACTGAACGTTGAACAGAGTGATGTGAAATTCACTACCGGCGTGGTGTTTCATTTGGGGAGACTTTCCACCCGGCCAAAACACAAACTGTAATGAAGTTTTTCAAGTTTGATTTCTTTGAAGAGGTCGTGAGAATGCCCATGAGAGGGTTCCAGTTGGCCGCGCTCGGTTGCGCACTGGCGCTATTAGCCGCGTGCGGCGGTGATAGCAGCAGTTCCGGCGGGGGAGGAAATACAAATCCTGCGGGGACCGCTTATGTAGCTTTGCCTTCGTCCGATCAGGTAGCGGTGTATCGTGTGGATAGTTCGAACCACTTCACCAGTATCGTCGGTTCTCCATTTACCGGGGGAACTGCGCCGACGACAGTTTTCGTCCATCCCAACAATAAATTTATCTACGCGCTGAATCAGGGATCGAGTGATATCTCTCTGTTCACTCCGGATAACCGCACAGGAGTTATCACGGAAGTTTTGCCAAGGACTTCGACTGGCCTTAGTCCGGTCTCCATGCTAATGAACAAAGCTGGAAATCTGATTTTTGTACTAAACCAGGCCGACCACGATATTTCGGTGTATTCGGTGGATTCATCTTCCGGAGCGTTGACGGAGATTTCTGGCTCTCCGTTCCCGACTGCGTCTCACCCGGCCGCCATGACCCTTTCCCGCGCGGAAAATTTGCTTTATGTGGCGAACATCAATTTGAATTCGGTTTCGGCGTTTACAGTTGCTGGCGACGGAGGATTGCAGGCGGTTTCGGGATCGCCTTTTGCGCTCGCAGTGACGGCCAACGCGCCTACGGCTTTAGCTACCGGGGCTTCTGACCATTTCTTATATGTGGCCAATCAGGTCACGTCCAATATTTCCATTATGACGATCAACAGCACGACTGGCGCACTCAGCGAAATTCTGGGGTCGCCATTTGCGATTGTAGGCACTGCGCCGAATTCGATCACACTGGATTCAACAGGCAGCTTTTTGTACGTGACCAATTTTGGATCGGGCAACATCTCCGGGTTTTCCGTAGATGCCAACACCGGCAAGCTTAACGCCTTGACGAAATCTCCCTATACGGCAGGGACCAACCCATCTTTCTCGCTGATTAGTTCTAATGGCACCACTTTGTTCGTGATTAATCCCGGCAGCAAAAATATTTCCCACTTCACAATCAATTCCGATGGCACATTGACGTCGGTTACGGATAGTCTTTCTACGCCTACAGCAGCTTCTTCCTTGGCCTTTACCCACTAGGAGATCATGGTCCGGTTCGGCATCATAGGGTTTGGATTGCACGCGGAGAAGCGGATGATGCCTGCTTTCTCCATGGCCAAAAACTGCAAGGCCATCGCGCTGTCTCGGCGGACTATGGCCAAGGCGAAGGAGTCTTCGCAGAAATGGAACATCCCTCTGGCGTTTGACTCGGGGGCAGAGCTCGCCCGCTCGCCCCAGGTGGACGCTGTTTTCGTTACAACTCCGAATAAGTGCCACCTTGCAGATGTTCTCACTGTCGTTGCGGCAGGCAAGCCTGTGCTTTGCGAGAAGCCACTGGCGATGAACGCTGCTGAATGCAAGCAGATGGTTGAAGCTGCTAAAAAGGCTAATGTTCCTTTCGGTGTCGCCCACATATTCCGATTTGAAGATAGTGTCGCCAAATTGCGTAACTGGCTTGCGGCCGGACAGATTGGCACGCCGATTTTTGCGCGCTCCGAGTTTTCCTTTCCGGGGGGAGCGGACCATCCGCGCAAGTGGCTGCATGACTTAGACGTCGCTGGTGGCGGGCCGATCGTCGATATCGGCGTTCACTGCGTTGATACGCTCCGCTACATTCTTCAGGATGAAATCGTCAAAGTCAGCGCGCGCGGTATACATGACCAGCTTTCCGGGCGCATGGAAGCCGCCGCTATTCTTCTGCTCGAATTTTCCCGTGGAACACTGGCGACGGTTTCGGTTTCTTTCCGGGGGGCTTATCGCACTCCTCTGGAATTCCTGGGTACCGACGGTGTTTTATTCGCGGATAACGGTCTTACTGTCGAGCGGCCCATCAATGTTCTATTGACCCGCAATCAGCAAGTAGTGAAATCAGAGACTGTATCAAATACTTCTGCCTACGCAATGATGATTGATTCCTTTGCAAACTCACTTGCAGGGAAAGAAAAGTTCCGTGCCCCTGCTGAAGAGGGCTGGCAGAATCAAGAGGTTCTGGATGCGGCTTACCGAAGCATGCAGAGCGGCAAGACCGAAAGTGTCCGTAGAATATCTGTATGAATGTAAATCTGTGGGACACGCCTGAGCATGCGCTTGACTACATCCAGCGACGAGAGAATTCCCTGCCGCATCGTGCCGAGGCGGAAGCTGCGTTGTTAGAGCATCTTCCGGCTGAAGCGTCACGCGTTCTCGATCTCGGAACTGGTGCTGGCCGGCTCATTGCGATGGCGAAACAGCGTTGGCCGAATGTGAAAGCCGTGGGAGTCGATTTTTCTCCAACCATGCTTGAGCTTTCGCGAGCGCGGTTCGCTGGCGACTCTTCGGTCACGATCCTGACGCACAATCTGGATAAGCCTTTGCCAGATCTCGGCGTCTTCGACGTTGTATTGTCCAGCTTTGCCATTCATCATGTCGTCCATGAGCGCAAGCGATCGCTCTATGGAGAAGTCTTCAACATGCTTGCTACCGGGGGCGTGTTCTGTAATTTGGAGCACGTGTCATCGCCAACTCCGCGATTGCACTTTGAGTTTCTGCAAAGCCTGGATGTGGTACCGGAGAACGATGATCCCTCCAACAAATTGTTGGATCTGGAAACTCAGCTTCACTGGTTACGCGAGATTGGTTTTATGGACGTGGATTGCCACTGGAAGTGGCGGGAACTGGCTCTGCTGGCTGGACGGCGGGTGGCGTAGCTGGATCCACGATGGAAGGAGTTGCAGCTGTCGCGAGTGGGTCGACAGGAACTCCTTTGGCTCCTACAATCGCCCAATGCCACTCCTGGTTCGGGTCAAGTTCGTTGGTTAACTCTGCCATGAATACCGTCGTAGTTTGTGGCGCGGCGCTTCCGCGCAGGTGATAGATCACCGTCTGATCCGGACGCTTTTGCGTCAACTCAACCACGCTCTCCGATGCGGGCTTCAACATGGATGGGCCATAAATTACGGGCGGCGGTGTACGCAAGATCGTGACCCCAACGATGAGTTCTTTGACGTTCCAGTCTGATCCATTAAAGAACGAAACTTGTAGGCTATTGCCCTGAATCACTGCTGGGCCGTCCAACTTGGCGATCTCGGTGGCAGGGATGGAGCGGGTCACGAGGGGATCCGTCAGTAGCGATGTTGCTTTGCCGCTGAAAGAAAGGTTGCAGCTCACATCCGGAGCGGAGACTTTAAAGTTCTGTCCGCCCTTATCCAAGGAAAATAGCAGGGTGGTGCTGTTGAATCTCTTGCGTTGCAGTTCGTTCATCAACTGATCAATGTTCTCGTTGTCGATGACGCCGTGCTCCGTAGTCCTTTTTTCTTTCTCTTCCTTCTCCCGGCGTAGTTTCCGGGCTATATCACCCAGAGAGGGTTCGGAATCCTGTGCGACCACGCAGACAGGTAGCGCCAAGGTCAGGAGTGCGATCGAAATGAGCCAGCGTTGGCGCATGAAAAAACCAAAACCTTGAACCGCAGAGGACGCAGAGAAAATCTGGCTTTTATTCTGGCGCAATCTACCCAGAAGCCGTTGAAACCTTAGTAACTTCATGCATTTAACTGATCAACGGATGGTGTCTTTGTCTACCAAGGAAAATTCTAACTAGGCAAGGGATAAAGTCAGCAAAAACACAGAAAACCGAAGTCGTAGACCTACAGAAAGGGGAAAACCGGAGGGAAAAGAGGCTGGGCGTGCGGCCTCGAAGCGGCACGCAACGGGGCACCGCACGCCCTCCTCCGGAATACTAGTTACAGCAGGCCAGAGGTACGAAATTGAGCAACTGGATCAACTACCGACGTTGCTTCCCGTTTGAAGATCCAACGGGCCACCGCGAAACCTAACGCCGCGTAGCAAATATGCATGAACTTCATAGCCACCCCTCATCCACTTAGATGCCCACCAGCACCAGGGGAGTGAGCTTTGTCACTGCACGACCAAAGTAGCAACCACAGTACTGAGGGTCAATGAACCAAAAGTGCCATACGAATGCACCTGAGTAATCGATGACGCCACAGGGTAACCTCGGCAAATGTTACTTGGGACTTAAGAACAGGAAGATGAAAATTGTGTCACTCATGCGTGTGGGAGGGCACACGGCTAGAAGCGGTGCCCTCCCGCTATTTCCCCGCTTCAGATTAATGGCGAGATACTAGCGATTCTTTGGGATTCGCTACGGACGTGGCGCCTTCCAGCGCATGAGCCTTCGATCCATGGAAGAAGATCAGGTGAGTTAGGAACATGACCACCAGCACTGCACCAAATGTGCAGACAATTGTCGCTCCTGTGGGAAGATCGAGCCAGACTGAGAAATAGACACCCAGGGCGGAAACCAGCGTTCCCATGGTCCAGCCGATTGCCAAGCGACGACCTACTTTGTCTGCAAAAAGCATGGCTCCGACAGAGGGTACGATCAGATAACAAAACACCAACAACACTCCAGCAATGGCAACCGAAGAAGTCACGACAAAGCCGAACGAGGCGTAGAACAGGAAATCCCAGAAGCGGACACTCAGCCCCTTGGCTTCTGCAGCGGCGGGGTCTGTGGAGATCAACAAGAACTTATGGCGGAAAATGTAGTGGAAGATACCGACAGCGCCATACAGGATCGCGGTTTTAACCACTTCGTGCCGGTCGACCGCCAGAATGTTCCCTACCAGCATGTCTTTGAGGTGCTCGGTTTCGCCGGTTGCTTTGCTCATCGCGAGAATGGCCGTGGCTGAGGCTACGGCGTAGGCGATTCCAATGAACGCTTCCTGGGGGATGTGGCCGCGGCGAGTGCGAGCGAAAGCAAAAATCGCCGCGCCGATGAAGGTAAACGTTAGGCTAAGCCAATATGCACCCTGACCGTGTGGATCCATACCGATCAAAATGGCAATGGTGGCGCCCAGGGCGGCAATCTGCGCCAAGGCCAGGTCGACAAAAATCACACCGCGTTCCACCACGTGAACACCCAGGTAGGCGTGAATGCCGGTTAGAATCAGGCTGGCTATGAATGGCCAGATCAAAAAAGGGAGAATTTCCATAGTGCTCCTGTAGTCGCAGGTCGTCAGCCGCTGGTAGTTGGCCTTACCCCCTAACAGAACTGGAGGCCAACGACTCGCGACCAGCGACTTTATTGTGTTGCCTGAAATGCCTTGGTCAGCAAATCAATATCGTAATCGAACAGCTTGAAGTAATCGGTAACATCTTTCTCGCCGCCCACTGAGGGCAAATACTGAACAACCTTTGAGCCTGTCTGTCCCGCAATTGAGTTGGGCGTTTTCAAATCGAAATAAGGTTCTACCAGAACCACTTTGCAGTTTTCACGCTTCATCAATCCCATGAGTTCGAGGGTGTGACTGGGAGTCGGAGGAATGCCGGGACGCGGCTCTACGTAGCCGATCACGTTTATCCCGAAATGCTTGCCGAAGTTGGTGAATGAGTTGTGATATGTGACTACTTTACGGCCGCGATACGGCTTCATAGCCGCATCCCACTTCTGCTCGGCCGCCGTTAGGCGCTTATCGAAATCCTGGAATCGCTCCTGGAAATACGCGGCGTCGGCAGGATCGGCTTCACCAAATTTTTGCGCGAATCCCTTGGCGATGCGGCGTCCGTTATCCGGATCCAGCCAATAGTGCGGATTGCCAAGGGGGTGCACGTCGCCCATGGCGCGCGTCACCGGGCCGGTGGGGATATCGAGAATCTCGGCAAATTGCGATGCATCGAGATAGCCCGCTGCACCCTGTTGAATTCGAGGATTTCCGCTCTGTGTAATCAGCGGCGGCAGCCAGCCGATTTCAAGTTGCAAGCCTACAACAATCAGCAGGTCGGCTTGGCGTAGTTTTAGCAGGAAGCTGGGCTTGGCTTCGACGAAGTGCGGATCCTGATAGCCGCGTGCAACCGACTCTACTGTGACTTTGTCACCACCAACTTCCTGGGCCAGAGCGGCCATGTCAGTGGTGGCGGTCACGATGTTGAGCTTCTTAGCTTCTGCCAAAGGCAAACAAGTCAGAGCAATCAGCAATATTGCAAGCAATCGATACATATCGTCTCCTCAGTAGCGCCGGCGCCTCCGCCGGCTGTCGCGGGGCATCTCTCCCGCGCGTACTGCTGCAAAACTTCGTCGCCAAGATGGCGGCGCTAGGTCCTACTAAAACGGGTGCGCTCCATGCGCACCAAGTGAGAACAACAATTGAAACAAGACTTCGTTAGCTTCCCTGCCCTCGGCGTAGCTGGTATGGCGATACTGCCCGCGCACCTGGCTGAACTCGCTGGGCCAGTAGGTCAGCACGACTGAGCCGCCTTTGTCGGTAAGGTTAGAAAACTTGGCGCGGTCTGCGTAATCGAAGCGACCGCCCAAGAACCAACGGCGGCCTAGCTGATAGTCGCCCGAAGTATAGAAGCCGAATGATTTTTGCTCCGTTGGCAGCTCCTGGCGCTGGCTCCAAATAAACTCTCCACGTCCCACGAAGGAATGGTAGATGGAACGGCGCAGAGGCTTCCAGCGCAAGGTGGCATCAATTCCGTAAAGATTTGTCAAAAAATCGGTGCCCTGGTCGTTGTGCCCGCGCGCGTAGGAGAGGCCGATGTCGACGTTCGTGGATTCGGTCAGATCTTTATAAGTACGCAGATGTTCTACAGTGCTGACATCACTGGCGCGGGAAGCGCGAAATAGGGGGCTCAGATCGTCGCCGGAATCCCCGCGGAAAACTTGGGCAGTGGCTTCCATGAATAGGCCTTTCGGCATGGGAATAATGCGCTGAACTGAAAGTCCGGCATCGTCGATTCCGTCTTCTCCGCCTACCAAATTGGTTGTGACCAGTGGCCGGTCGATCCAGGGCAGAACGTGGTTGTGCAGCGTGTTGACCTTGCCGAAGGCAGAACGCATCTTACCGCCTTTTACTACAAACCCAGCAGGAAGGGCGGTGAACGTGATATAGCCTTCTTCGAGATCTACGCCCTCTTCTCCGAAGGAAACAAAGAAATCTCCGCGAGCGTAGGGATCGATGATGGCCTGCAGACCGATTTCCGATTCATGCATTTGGAATGATGGAAATGGCTGCATCGATGCCAACGGCGGTGCCGAATTCGCGCCTGCGGAAGCAATGAAATCTCCAATCACGCTGATGTCTGGATTCAGGGCCTTGGCTGCTGATCCGCTCGCACCTCCGTAACTTGGTGGGGGCACCTGCGATGCCGTCACCTGTTCAGCTGGAGCTGCGGCTTCGCTCGGGGCTGGAGTGGGCGTCGCCGCTGCAGCCGGAGTTGCTGGCGCCGCCTGAGCGCTTTGCAGCATGCGCACCTTGCCTTCGAGCTGAATGATGCGCTCTTCCATCTCCTTCATGTGCTGTTCCATGGCGGCAACATCTGCCGCCGACGGCGGAGTGGCGTTATCGCTTTGCTGCGCGAAGACGGGAATGCCTGCAAATACCAAAGCCGCGGTCAACAGAATCTTTTTGTCCATACAATTACTCCCTTTTTCCGAAATATGCTTAGGGTTGTCGCCGATCAAGAAAGAGCGCCGCACAAAGGCGGGCGCAATCGGTCAGTTGCAGGCGGGAGGCGGACGGACAGACAGATGAAAGGAAGTAGGAAGCTCAACAAAAGGGAATGACTGGAGGGTCACTCCAAACTCACCCCGCAATGACGGCGAAAAAACTATCAGGAAAATCAGGGCTACGGCGATCGATTGAACAGCCAGACAAATTGGGCAGGTTGAACTTGCAAGCGATGCTTCCCCGCCCTGACTATTCACTGAAGTCGAAGCCGATGGCAGATTGCAGATGTGGATGGCTTGAACCATGGTTAGGGTCAACAAAGCTGACAAACACACGTAGACCAGCCATGTGGGTTGACCCGATTTTCGGTTGAGCGGATTCAAGCTTTTAAAGTTAGATGCAAGATTTTTAGCTTATTGGTTGCGCTTTCTCTTATTTCCATGATTCTACACCTGCGAATCTACTTCTATGCTTTCTTCTTGTTGCCCAGTAGTAACTGCTTTGCAGCCTCAATTTCTCTGCGTTTTTCCGCGTCGACCTCCGGATAGGCGAGGTTCAGAGCCTCCAGAGTGTCCACAATCGCAGCCGCCACGACCAGCCTCGTGAACCATTTGTGGTCTGCGGGGACTACATACCATGGGGCTTCGTCGCTCGCCGTATTTTGGATCATTTCCTCGTACGCGTTCATGTATGCATCCCAATGTTCGCGTTCCTTTACATCGGCGGATGAATACTTCCAGTTTTTGTCGGGCTGCTCCAGGCGGGCCAGGAATCGTTGTTTCTGTTCTTTCTTGGAGACGCTTAGAAAAAATTTGCGGACGACGATACCATTACGTGAGAGATAGCGTTCGAAGCCGTGAATGTCCTGGTAACGCTGCTTCCAGATATCTTTGGTGACCAGCGACTCGGGCAAGCGCTCATCGGCGAGGATGTTGGGATGAACTTTTACCACTAACACTTCTTCGTAGTAGGACCGGTTGAATATGCCGATGCGTCCGCGTTCCGGCAAGCAGCGCGTGGTTCGCCAGAGGAAGTCATGATCCAACTCTTCAGGAGATGGCTGCTTGAATGAATAGACCTGGCAACCTTGGGGATTCACACCCGACATGACGTGGCTGATCGCGCCATCCTTTCCGGCGGCATCCATTGCCTGAAAAATCAACAACAGAGCCCAGCGGTCCTGCGCGTAGAGTTTGGATTGCAACTCGGACATGCGCTCGATGCTCTTATTGAGCAGCGCTATGCCTTCTTCTTTGTTGAGCTCCCCTTTACGCATGTCGGCCGGGTCGTAATCTTTCAGACGGAAATGTTTTCCATCTTCTACACGATATGGTTTGGAGAGTTTGTCAGCCCAGCTCATCAGTCCTCCGAATCAAGGTATTCGTAATCCTACTCCGATAAATTGTGAACGGTTTGCTCATCTTCCCAACCTCTGTGCAGGTTTCTCAGCGTTCCCCGCGGTTTAAGGTTTAGTTAGCCGTCACAGAAAGGCAAAAACCTAGAAACACAGAGTACGCGGACAATATCGCGCAGAGATCGCGGAGAAGGTCTTAGCTGATCACAAAAGGAGAGGGCGAAGACTAGCCGAAGGTCACATTTTGCAGGTTACTTCGCGAACTTACTAATGTTGCCTTCGTAACTACCTTCCCCCACCAGAGGGCCATTCATGAATCGCGGGGCTGTTGGCATGATTGAGTTCGCCGGACATGACCGCCACTTCGATGAAAGTCCTCTAGAACATTTCTGGCCGAATCCCTAGGATGCTCTAAAGGGGAGTTTTCACTCCCATGTCCGGCATCGCAAACTATAAGGGCCTTCGTCCAATAGTGAAATGTGATTTCAGTACAATGAACCAAAACTTTCGAGAGCCTAGCTGGTGACTGCCCTCCGGTTACCTTCGTGGGATAACATGGCACGTTGGTTGGACTAGAACAGGCTGATTCGATCAGGCCTCTAATTGCAGCGCTCGTAAGCCCCATCAAAATTCGCCGATTCGACTCGCTTCCAGTCGCATAGCAGCAAACAAGTGCTTAGTACCAAAGTGCTTACAGTCTCTTAAGATTTATCTCCCTCCCTGCCGATAGTGAACGTTTGGCAGTCTTACCAAGCAGGACATCCCTGCGAACGTATTCATGGAATTGAGCCTTTTACTCTCGCTGATTAAACCCCGCCCGAATCTCACCATTCTCGCGCTGTTCTCGCCTGCTCGCCTGGAGTCCTGGAGCCTGTACCTATTTATCGTGCTGGTGGCTTTGCTGGCCTATCAGCAGTGGCGAGTTGTGCATCTGCGGAAAAACGCCGTCAAGCGGGAAGAGTTATTTCGCATTGTGGCGGAAAATGCGGCGGACATGATTGCCCTGGTGGATGTGAAGGGGCATCGCTTGTATAACAGTCCGGCTTACGAACGAATGTTGGGTTACACGGCGGAAGACTTGGCTAAGACCTCTGCTTTTGAACAAATCCATCCAGAAGATCGCATGAAGGTGCTGGAAGCCTCGCGTGACGCCCGACGTACCGGAGTTGGCTCTAAGCTTGAATATCGCATCAAGCATAAGAATGGCATGTGGAAAGTGCTGGAATCCACTTCTAATACCATCAAGAACGCCGATGGGGATGTCGAAAAACTGGTCATTATTAATCGCGATATTACTGAGCGTAAAGCGGCCGAAGAGCAATTGGAGCAGAATTCTTTCCAAGACCAGATGACCGGTTTGCCGAATCGGCGCTTGTTCTTGGATCGCCTGCACCGGTCTTTCGCACGGGCCAAGCGAACTCCTGACTACAAATACGCGGTGCTTTTTGTGGACATTGATGGATTCAAAACCTTCAACGAGTCCATGGGAGCGACAGTTGGCGATCTGGTGATTGCGGAGATGGGACGACGCATCGCCGCCTGCCTACGCAACGACGATACAGTCGCGCGGCCAAAAGGCAAGCTCCCTATTGCTGACATGTTGTCACTACTTGGCGGGGATGAATTCACGGTGTTGCTCGAAAACATCAATGACCCCAGTGATGCCATGCGCGTCGCCAGACGAATTCTGGCAGCCGTGGCAGCACCTTTTGTGGCCGATCATCAGCAAGTGCTGGTTTCCGCCAGCATCGGGATTGCATTAAGCACAACCCCGCATGAGAAGGCTGACGATCTCCTACAAGATGCCGATGTTGCCATGCGTCGCGCCAAAGCCCGTGGTGGGGCCCGGTGCGATGTATTTGACGAAGCCATGCACAAACAGGCGCTCCGACGCCTGACCTTGGAGTCAGAGCTACAAACAGCGCTTGATCGTGGACAGTTTCAGCTCTGCTATCAACCCGTCACTCACTTGCAGACGAATCAGGCGGCCGGATTCGAAGCTTTGCTGCGCTGGCAGCATCCTGAACAGGGATTGATTTCTCCACATAAATTTCTGGAAACCGCGGAGAATTTCGGGCTGCTGTTCTCGATTGGGAAATGGGTAATTCGCGCCGCTTGCTGGCAGATGCATGAATGGCAGGCAAGCAATCGATTGCCCGAGCGATTCACCATGACAGTCAATATTTCTGCCCGTCAACTGTCCAACGCCAATTTTGTGGCTGATATCAAGTCCACGATTAAAGAGATGGGCATTGAGCCGGGACGTCTGCAACTGGAAATCAATGAGAACGCCGTCATCACAGACCTCAAACAATCGGCGGAAGTGATTCATCAGTTGAAACACCTGGGAGTACGCATCAGCATTGGGGACTTCGGAACCGGGCTTTCGTCGATCGGATGGCTACGGCGTTGTCCACTGGACGAATTGAAGATTGACCGTTCATTGATCAGCAGCATGGCCGCAGACAATGCTAGCTGCGACATTGTTCAACTCATTGTTGAGATGGGGAAAAACCTAAAGCTGCGAGTAGTTGCCGAAGGCGTGGAAAATATGGGACAGATTGAGCTTCTTAAAAGGCTACACTGCGAATTCGGGCAGGGCCTGTTTTTCTCGCAGCCAGCCACCGCCAAACAGGCCGAACATTCCTTGCAACAGCTCAGCCTGCTGACGCAAGCTGCCGGAAACTAGCCTCGGTGCTATTCCTCGTCTAGATATTCTCCTGGCACGTCGTCTTCCGGGACTTCGTGCGTGTGGACCTCTGCTGTTTCATCGTCATCCGCCTCTTCCACGCCAGAGACCACTCCGGCCTCGAAAGTGTTCCCTTCTTCGAGCAATTCGTCGACGCTTTCAGAATCCGCGGCCTCGCGGCTGGAGATTCCCTGCAAGTCGCCAGACTGGCGGCCGCGTGTGCTGGCAGCTACGGGAGTGATCAGGTTCTCAACTTGGGCCTGCTCTCGAATTCTTCTCTTCGGAGCTTTTCCCGCCACTTTCTTGACGAGCTTCTTCTTTGCGGCTTTCTTTTTGGGAGCTGCCTTTTTTACCGACAGCTTTTTCTTCGCTGACTTCTTGGGCTTAGTGGCATTCTTTTTGGTCTTCTTTTTGGCGGCCATAGGCGCAGTTTACCATCTACGTCCGTCTTACGAAATCTGGCGCCAAAGTGTCCGTATAATTTGATTTGAAACTTTGAAAGGATAGGAAACGGCGGTACGCATGCCAAGTATGACCAGTTCGAAGGTTGACTCCAGTATTGATGAGTATCTGCGCAAGCGATTGATGCCGGTGGAGGGTACGATTCCCCAGCTACGCGGCATCGACATGTACGGAAATTCCATCCCCGTTGGGACCGTGGGCGGGGACCTTTTTGAATATCTGAATTTTCAGCAGCGCTACAACATTGATGCCCGCATCGCGCAGGCGCTCAGGCTGTCGGAACAGTATCTGGAGCCGCTGCGTGAAGGTCAGACTCCACGCAACCCGGTTGATGATCACATCCAGTGGCTGAAATCCAAACCGGGATACACCAGCGCCCAAGGTGCTGAGTACCGCCACGCAAAGAGTTCGGAACAATTGCGAGTCGCCGAAGTTCTAAAGGAGCTCTATACAACCGCTGGAGTGCTTCTGGTGGATGCCCAGGGGCATGGAATCATCTCGGCGAAGATTGCTTCGACAGTACACGATACGTTTCATGCCTTCATCCTTTCCGAGCTTGATCAGAACGGAAAAGTAACACCGGAATTTTTTGAGAATATCAATCTGCGCTTGGCTCTATCGGTCACCGCTCGCAACGCTCTGGGACGAAATGCGGACGACCACTCGCGTGAAATCGCCACCATGTTATATGGAGAGATCCGTCCGGATGGACGCTTTCGTTTCGTAAACTTCGGACATCCGCCACCACTGGTGTTCTCTGCCGAATATGGAAAGTTCGTGAAAATGGATCAGGACCACATGGTGCAGTTCCTGGCTTTGGGACTGGAAATTCCAGAAGACCACCCGGACCGCAACAAGTATTTGTCCATGAAGCTGCGGCAGAGGCAGATGAACTCCTCGGACGTCGCGGAACTGACACTCATGAGTCCGGGCGACATTCTTTTCTTGTACTCAGACGGGGTCTACGACGGCAGCGACGAAGAAGAACGTAGACAGTTAGAGAATGTGATTCGTGACCACAAGGGCGAACCGGCACGCGCCATTTGCAATGCGATTTTGCAGCAGGCCATCAAGCAGGACGAAGATCTGCAAAAGATCGGCGAGGAAGATCGCATTGATGACAAAACGGCGTTCATCATCAAGCGAGCCTGAAAATACCAGAATCGAGAATCCTTGAATTCACATCCAAAAACCTATCGGCATTTTGTAGTGTTGACAAATGTATGACAACTCACGAAACAGTCTCGGATACTATTTCAGCTAACAACAACAACTAAGAAGCGTGACTCGAAGCGTCCTCCCCCAGGTCGCCCCGAGAATGCAACGCTCAAGCAGTTTGCGCAACTATTCAGAGTCCATTTTTTTGCTGGGCTCTCGGCCCTCAATCATAACGATTAGATGTTTGGTAAGGAGGCTATAGTTGGCATCACCATCAGTTTCGCGAATCGGTGTCGCTGAAGGCGACAGTAGCACGGCAAATTCATTATTCAGTGCGTTGTATGCGGAGCTGCACCGTTTGGCGCAGCGAGAACTAGCACGGCGGTATGCTCCGGTCAGCGTCAGTGTGACCACTCTTCTGCACGAAGCTTACATTGATATGTCGGCGCGTACAAAAGCGCAGTTCCCCGACCAGGCTCGCTTCATGGGATACGCTGCGCGAGTCATGCGCGGAATTATCATTGATCACGCACGCAGTCACAGTGCCATCAAACGGGGCGGCGAGTTCGCGATTACTGCGCTGGAGAATCATGATGTGGAAAATCCGGTGGATGCGCGCGAGCTTTCCGCGATCAGCGATGCATTGGATGCGCTGGCCAGGGTCGAACCCGATCTCGCCGAAGTAGTTGACCTAAAATTTTTCTGCGGGTTCTGCTTCGCCGAGATCGCCGCCATGCAAAACCTGTCGGAGCGCACCGTCCAGCGGAAGTGGGACAAAGCGCGCATCTATTTGCGGCAGAGCATCTCCGTGGACTCTCTCGAGGAATGAAGGTCCAATGTCACCGATCGCCCCCAATCAGTGGCAGTCGCTGAGTCCTTATTTGGACAAAGCTCTGGAAATGTCTGAAGAGCAGAGGTCCGCATGGCTCTCTGCGTTTCGCGTCGAACATCCTGATTTGGCGCGTGACCTCGAAGTACTTCTTCAAGAACATCTCGCTGCCTCAAAGGAAGGCTTTCTCGAGAAAGGTGCACCGCGATGGGCTGGCCTCGCGGGTCAGCCTGTAGGCGTGTACACCCTGATCTCGCAGATCGGCCAGGGCGGTATGGGAAGCGTCTGGCTGGCTGAGCGGAATGATGGAAGATTTGAGCGCCGCGTCGCGATCAAGCTGCTCAATGTTTCGCTCATGGGTGCAGCAGGCGAGGAACGGTTCCGGCGCGAGGGCACAATTCTGGGAAAGTTGGCGCATCCGAATATTGCGCAATTGATTGATGCTGGAGTATCGCAGGCGGGTCAACCTTATCTCGTACTCGAGCATGTCGAGGGTGATCATATTGATCGTTACTGCGATCAGCGCCAACTACCGGTTGAAGCACGCATACGGTTATTTCTAGATGTTCTCGGCGCGGTAGCGAAAGCGCACACCAACCTGATCGTGCATCGCGATATCAAACCCTCGAATGTATTGGTTCGCAACGACGGCAAAGCCAAGTTGCTTGATTTTGGTATTGCAAAGCTGCTGGAAAGTGAAGGGCAATCAGCCGAAGCGACTCTGCTGACTGTCGAAGGCGGACGCGCTTTGACTCCCGAATTTGCCGCGCCGGAGCAGTTAACGGGTGAAGCGATCACCACAGCGACCGATGTCTATGCTCTCGGCGTATTGCTATATATGCTGCTGACTGGACAGCATCCTGCTGGCATTACACCCCGCACCGCGGCCGACCTGGTGAAGGCTGTGGTTGATACCGAACCGGGGCGAGCCTCGGATGCTGTCGACTCGTTCCGGGCCGGGTCCATCGCCACAATGGAGTTGGCCTCTAAGCGGAGCACTACGCCCGATAAACTTCGCCGTGTGTTGCGCGGAGATCTGGATACGATCATTGCGAAAACGTTGAAAAAAGATCCGGCAGAGCGATATGCGTCGGTTTCCGCTCTCGCGGATGATCTGCGACGTTACCTGAAGAAACAACCGATCACTGCACGCCCTGACACAATCACTTATCGTGCCGCCAAATTTATCTGGCGTAACGGCACTGCAGTCGCACTAGCGACTTTGACGGTGATTGCCATCTCCGCTGGACTTGTTGGCACGTTGATCGAGACTCGCAACGCACGTACCCAGCGGGATTTTGCTCTGCGCCAGATGCAACAAGCTGAGGCTCTTGATGAGTTCCACCAATTTTTGCTCTCGGATGCCGCACCTTCCGGCAAGCCTTTCACGGTTCACAAGCTGCTTGAGCAAGCGGAGAGCATTGTTCAACGTCAGCACGCTATGAGTGATCCGGACCGGGTGGAGCTTCTAATCTCAATCGGTCGGCAATATGTGGAACAAGATCAGGAAGCGAGCGCCACTCGTGTACTTGAAGAAGCGTACAGGCTCTCCCGTAACCTTACAGATAAATCTGTGCGCGCCGAGGCGTCGTGCGCTTTTGCATCATCGCTGGCGCGTGGTGCAGAACTGGAGCACGCCGAGGCGCTTTATCAAGAGGGCATGCGTGAGCTGCCAAAAGATCCGCTGTTCGCACTCGAAAGGATGGCATGTCTACAAAACGGCATGGAGATCGTTCTCGAAACCGGCGACATTAAGGAAGGTATTGCTCGAGCAGAAGAGGCGCAGCGTGTGTTGAGGCAGTCGCCCTTCGACTCTGATGCGCTGGAGATGCATTGCTGGACGGATCTGGCAAAAGTCTATGGTGCCGCTGGCATGGATGTTCAAGCGGTGGCAGCGTATGAAAAATCTGCGGCACTGCTGACCTCACAAGGACGAGACGAAACCGGGACTGCCTTCACACTGTTCAACAACTGGGCCTTGCAGTTACATCAGATGGGGCGACCGCTGGAAGCCGAAGCATTATTCCGGCGCGCTCTTGCGATTGGGAAAACGGGTGAGGGAGAAGAAGTGCAATCTCCAGTTGTGTTGACGAACTATGCTCGCAGCCTGCGGGAATTGGGACGGCTCGACGAAGCCGCTAAATATGCTGAACGTGGTTATAGCGACTCAAAACGCGTTGGCATTGAGATCAACCATTGTTTGCTGGAACGAGCGAGGATTTACACCGCGCAAGGAAAGTTCGACCGCGCTGACGCGATGCTGGCGGAAGTGGAACCGAGGCTCCGGCGGACGCTGCCTCCAGGCCATTTTGCGTTTGCGGTATTTGAGTTGGAGAAAGCTCGCAATGCAGCGGCTCAAGGCGAAGTGTCCACCGCGCTGAAGTTTGTGAATCAGGCTGTGGCAATTGATGAAGCTGCCATCAAGGCCGGCAAGGAAGGCAGCCATTACTTGCCGACGCTGCTGGTTGGGCGGTCCGAGATTGAGCTTCAGGCCGGCCTTGCTGATTTGGCCGCTGAGGATGCATCTCGCGCTATCAGCCTTGTGCAGCAAACTCTGCAACCCGGGACATTTTCCTGCGTTCAGGGTAGAGCGTTTTTAGCTCTGGGACGCGCGTTGCACGCCCAAAGCAAATCCGAACTGGCGCGCGTGGCATTTCGCTCTGCGGTGGAAAATTTGCAGCCCACCATCGGTGCCGACCATCCGGATACACGCAATGCCCGGCAGATGTCGGAATCTTAAAGTTAACCGGAAAATTCTTCTCAGGCCTGTCGTCTTTTTTCCCTGCTCTGCGATTTATCCAGTAAGTGACCAAATAGCTCCAAGCTGCTTCGCATGGGGGTGCGGGCAGCTTGGAGTTATCTAAGCCACTCTCAGCGGCATGCTAGCCCCAGGAGCTTGGATTCCCCGTGGGTCCCTCCCCAACGCAGTTACCACGCCCAAGCTCCTGGGAACGAGCCGTTGTTCAGTGCGACTCGCCTGAAAATCTCAATCGTTAATCTCTACTGTAAAATTAAAGATTCTGGTCACCGACCCCGGGTGGCGAAACTGGCAGACGCACGGAACTTAAAATCCGTTTTGGCTGAGCTGTAATCCACCGGGACGGCGTAGAGAAGCGATTTCGTCGTTCTCATTCTTACCTGGGAAAATCAAGGAACCTATTGACACGGCGGCTAGGGCGGCGGGTGCGGGGCGGCAGTGAGGATGGGGAGTGTCTCGGTGAAGGCCGCGGCAGTACGTCGAAACCTTTTGTTCCGCAAAAAAATAGACGGCTGATTGAAGATTGTAAGACCATGCGCGAAAGTCTGTTTAGGGGGATGGAGAAAATGATGATGGAGCGGCGGGAGTTTGTGGGCGGAATGATTGGAGCGGGAGTTGCACTTGCGACCGAACGATGGAGTGACGCGGCGCGGGAGGTGTTGCGGCCGGGGCTGGAGCTTTATAGCGTGCGCAATGAGATGGATCGCGATGTTCCGGGCGCCTTGGCGATGGTGCGGAGGATGGGGTTCGCGGAGGTGGAAGTCGCGATGCTACATGGCTTGAGCGCCAACCAGTTTGCAGCGGCGCTGAAGGCAGCAGGATTGAAGGCGACTTCGATGGCGGCGGGATACGAAGACCTGCAAACAAGGTTGGATTTGGTGAAAGAGAGAGCGGAGGCGTTTTCGGTGCAGTGGGTGATGCTGGGCTGGATTCCGCACAGCGGAGAGTTTACTCGGGAAGATGCGAAGCGGGTCGCGCGAGAGATGAATGAGTGGAGCGAATCGCTGCGAGGAAAAGGATTGCGGCTGGCTTACCATCCGCACGGATATGAATTCCGTCCGCAAGCGGGTGAAACCGCGTTTGATGTGTTGCTCAAGGAGAGCAACTCCAAGACGGTGTTTTTTGAGATAGATACATTTTGGGCGGAAGTGGCGGGACAGAATTGCGCGCAGCTGATTGCGCGTCTGGGGAGCCGGGTGCGGCTGTTGCATTTGAAGGATCTACGCAAGGGAGCGAAGACGGGAGTGTTCACGGGCTCGGCAGCGGACGAAGACAGTGTTGCGGTGGGCGACGGCGTGATTGATTGGCAAGCAGTGCTGGCAGCGGCGCGCAAGGCGCGAGTGGAGCGGTACTTTATTGAGGACGAGAGTCCGGCGGTGGAGAAGCAGATTCCGAGAAGTTTGGAGTTTTTGGCGAGAATGTAGGACGAGGCGGCGGTTGGGAGCGCCAGAAGACATCTGAAGTCCTCAAGAGCCCTTCGAAGCTCAGGGGTGCACTGAAGGCTGCGGTGCCGAACAGTGGTAAGGCGCAACTTCAGCGGCGAAAGCGAGATGCCGACTTCGCGCATACGGGTTAATTCGTACGAAGTCCACTTGACAAGCAAGTGAAACCTAGTAGTCTCTCTTTTTAGAGAGACCACTTGGATGTCTAATAAAGAGAAAGAATCAATCCAGCTGCTACAGGGGACACTTGATCTCATCGTTTTACGCACACTCGCGACGATGGGCCCACAACACGCTTATCAAATTGCCACGCGTCTTCAGCAGATCTCCGATCGGCTGCTCAACCTCAACCAGGGCACTCTTTATCCAGCATTAGTGCGGCTGGAGCAGTACGGGTGGATTAAGGGAACCTGGGGAAGGACTGAGAGCAACCGGGAAGCCAAGTACTACGAAATCACCCAGGCGGGACAGAAAGCCTTAGGGGAGGAGACACGGACATGGAGAAGAATGTCCGCCCTAGTGGAACGGCTCTTGCTTGAGGAGTCTTAGCCATGAGGCACCTGAGACGCATCTTTCTGAAGTTCTATCTGCTTTTCGCCAACTCCAAAGTGGAAGCGGAACTGGCAAGAGAAATTGGCGCGCATCTGTCGTTGCTCGAAGACCAATATCTTCGCCAGGGCATGACCCCTCAAGATGCACGACGGGCGGCCAGACTCGCCTACGGGGGGGTGGAGCAGGCGAAGCAACTGCATCGCGACGAGCGAACGTTTCAAGGGCTGGGCCAGATTCCGCAAGACACTCGATATACCCTCCGCCAACTGCGTAGGTCTCCCGGATTTACAATGACGGCCATCCTGATGCTGGCGCTGGGCATAGGGGCGACGACGGCGATTTTTTCCATCGTCGAGGGAGTACTGCTGCGTCCGCTGCCGTTCCCCGACCCGGATCGTCTGGTCATCCTGGGAGATGTGCCTGAAGGCTCGCACTGCGCGTCCTGCACTCAATCCAGCGTAACCGCCACCGACATCCGCAATTACATGCGCGACACCGAAAGCTTTAGCCACCTGGGCGGCTATCGGCAAAGATTGTTTGAACTATCCGGCACGGGCGAGCCGGCGGCGGTGAATGCCACCCGGATGAGCGCCGAGGTCTTTGCCGCGCTCGGAGTGTCACCAGTGCTGGGGCGCACGTTCACCCAACAGGAAGACGAAGAAGGCCAGCAAGTGGCGGTGCTGAGCTATGGCATGTGGCAGAACCGCTTTCACGGCGATGCGAATGTACTGGGGAGCAAGATCCTTCTTTACCGTAAGCCTTACACCGTTATCGGCGTGATGCCCCGCGATTTCGAGTTTCCGCTCAACCCTGGGAATGTGAACCAGAACGAGCTTTGGCTTCCGCTCAGCCTGCGGCCAGAGGAATTTACGGCGGGCAGCGCGGCGTCGTGGAACTCGCGCATGGTGGGGCGCTTAAAGCAAGGCATCACTGCCGAGCAGGCGCAGAGCGATGCGGAGCGAGTGGCCCAGGAGACGATGCGCGACTATCCGGCCTACATGCGCAGTCTTCGTATTCACGCGGTGGTGACGCCACTGCATGAAGATACGGTGGGACAGGCGCGCGCCCTGGTGCGCACCCTGTTCTTTACAGTGATCGTTGTTCTCCTGATTGCCTGTGCGAACCTGGCGGGGCTTCTGCTGGTGCGTGCGATCCGCAGACGAAAAGAGATCGCGGTGCGGCTGGCACTGGGTGCTCGCGCGGCCACATTACTCCGACAGGCTATCGTGGAAAGCATGGTCTTGAGTATCGCCGGTGGCGTGATAGGGCTGGCCCTGGCGGCTGGCGCTCTGCGGGTGGGCGTAAGCCTGCTACCGCAGACGCTACCTCGCGTCAATGAGATTGGCTTGGACTGGCCGGTCATGCTCTTCGCGCTCGGACTGGCGCTGTTGACCGGCTTCCTCTGCGGATTGGCTCCAGCATTTGCCGCAATCAGGACGAGCGTGAACGAGACGCTCAAAGAAGGCGGACGCACCGGCACCTCGGGCAGCGGCCATGCCAGGCTACGCTCGGCACTGGTGGTGGCGGAAATTGCCGTGGCGCTGACCCTGCTTACCGCGTCCGGCCTATTGCTGCGCAGCTTCGAAAAGATGCGCGATGTGAAATTGGGCTTCCGCCCCGACAATACGCTGGCTGCACTCTACGTTCTGCCGCAGCAGCGGTACGCAACACAATCTGCGATCGACGAATTCACGAAAACTCTGCTGAACGATGTGGGGCAGCTGCCTGGCGTTGATGCTGTTGGCATCACTTCGTTTTTGCCTGCGGCCGGCAATAACTGGGACATCGCTTTCACGATCGAGGGCTATGTTTCTCCCAAGGGCGCGGGCTTGAATATGGCGGCGATGTCGTTGGTCGAGAGCGATCCCTTCGAAGCGCTGGGCATTCGTGTGCTCCGCGGGCGCGTCTTTACCGAGTGGGATCATGCCGGCTCACAGTTGGTGGCTATGGTGAATCGCAAGATGGCCGAGCGCTACTGGCCGGGCCAGGACCCGATCGGCAAACGCCTGCGCCGGGGCATGCCGGAGACCTCCACGCCGTGGATGACGGTTGTGGGCGAGGTCGACGACGTTAAGCTGGGGTCGCGCGATGCGGAGACGAAGCCACAGGTATACCAGCCAGTAACACAGACTGTTGCAAGTGAAGGAGTTTTCGCCAGCCCCGGTGAATTGAGCGCCGCCGACGGCTGGATCGTTCTGCGCAGCCGTATGGCTCCGGAGGAGATGCAAGACACGCTCCGCGCAACGGTGCGGAACATTGACCCGCTGTTGCCGCTCTACCAGATACAGACGATGGAGCACGCCATCTCGCAGAGCGAGGCGCCGCGACGCTTCAATACCGTGCTGATTTCCTGTTTTGCCATCGCTGCAGTGCTGCTCAGTGTTCTCGGGATCTATGGCGTGATTGCGTTCTCCGTGGCATTGCGCGAACAGGAAATGGCGGTGCGCATGGCACTTGGCGGCCAGCGCTCCGAAGTGATCCTACTCATCCTGAGTTCCGGGGCCAGGCTTGCGGCGGTTGGCTGTGGCTTCGGTTTGCTTGGCGCCGTGGCCGCATCCCGTTTGCTGCGTTCCTTTCTGTTTGAAGTAAGCCCGTTTGATCCGGCTGTGCTTTCACTTTCTGCCATCGCAATGCTGCTGCTGGCGCTGGCAGCTTCTGCACTGCCTGCCAGACGCGCATCGAGTACGGATCCCATGCTGGCTTTGCGAGGCGAATAGGAACATGCCGACGATATTCGGCAAACCCCGCGCGTATGCAATCTGGCACTTTGGAGCTGTGATGACAGCACTTCCGAATCGCCAACAAACCGGAAGTGACCGAACTCCAGCCGACAATTCCGCGGTTGCTGCGGCCAATCTCGCAAGATGTTTCTTTGGGATTTGCTGAAATAGTCGAGCCAGTAACTTTACTCAGGGGCGCTCGCGACAGCAAAGCACACGTGGAGCTGTATGATACGTGGTTCGAACTCCCTTAGAATTATCCGCAGGCAGAATTTAGTGCTAGATCCCAAACTCATTCGTGAAAATCCGGAAATCGTGAAGCACGCGACCCTCGCCAAACGAGTCGCCTCACCCGAGTTGGTGGACGCCTGGCTCGCGGCCGACGCAACCCGCCGCAATTCCCAGACGAAATTTGACAGCCTGCGAAACGAGCAGAGGAGACTCGGCGAACTCGTCGGGAAGCTTAAGCTCGAACTGAAGCTCGGCACCAGTCAGGAGCTTGAGGAACTGATCGCCACAGCGAATGCCATCAAAATGCAGCAAGATGCGCTAGTGGCCGACTTGACTGCCGCCGAATCGGACTGCCAGACGATCATGTTGCAATTGCCGGCGATTCCGGATCCTTCATGGCCGGTCGGAAAAGACGAGCGTGAGAACGTCGTAGTGCGGACCTGGTCTGACCCTGCCCATTCTCCCTTACAACTCGATGCCAGTGGAAAGGATCACGTCACCCTCGGTAAAGAATTAGGCATCATCGATATAGAGCGCGGGGTCAAACTCGCGGGATCAAGAAGTTATGTCCTGCGCGGCTTAGGCGCGAGATTGTATTGGTCGGTACTCCGTTTCGCCCAGGATTTCCTGGTCGCACGGGGCTACGAATTGATGGTTGTCCCGGTAATGGTCAGCGAACAGTGCATGATCGGGACCGGCTATTTCCCGGCCGGTCGTGATCAAACATACATAACCCAGGACGGAAGCGCACTGGTGGGCACGAGCGAGGTTCCGCTGGCGAGTTTCTATAGCGATGAGATCGTGGACTTGGAACGGCCCATCAAGCTTTGTGCGTTGAGCACTTGCTTCCGGCGTGAGGCAGGTGCCGCAGGCAAGGACACGGCCGGCTTGTATCGCGTTCATCAGTTCGACAAGGTTGAGCAGGTTGTCATTCACGGTGCCGATGAAACCGAACATATTCAACTTCATGAAGAGATCATTGCGAACGCGGAAACCGTACTGCAGGCACTCCGACTACCCTATCGAGTTTCAAAGAACTGCACCGGCGACATGGGCCAGGGGAAATGGCGGATGTATGACATCGAGACCTGGATGCCGAGCCGGAACAATTACGGAGAGACTCATAGTGGAAGCGCGCTTCGCGATTTTCAGTCGCGTCGCCTTAACCTTCGCTATCGCGACAAGAGCTTGAGCGGCAAAGGCACATCACGTTTTTGTTATACGCTGAACAACACGGCGGTTGCATGCCCGCGAGTGTTGATCTCGATCATCGAACAATACCAAAACCCCGATGGAACCGTGACCGTACCGGAAGTCCTTCGCTGCTATATGGGAAACATCGAGCGAATTACTCGGTGAATCGGTCTTCGGTTTACTTCGTGCTGTCTTGTGTTCTACGCGACGCCTTGCCTCCGCCTGAACCTCGAATGATGTTGACGCCTCGGTCCCGTTCCCTTCTCGTTAGGGTGATGCGGGAGACTAGTCCAGTACTTTCAAGCAAAGACGAATGGTTCATCGCCAGGTCTGCTGCCAAGTGGCGGCTGAGCAGATGAATCGCCGCGAGGAACTCGAAAAAAAGCTACGATTCAGCTACGTTGAATCAAAAGCCCACGTCGCTTGCCAAGCCTGAAATGTTGAATTTAGTCGAGTTTTTCCTATTGCTTAGACCACTATGCCCGGGTGGCGAAACTGGCAGACGCACGGGACTTAAAATCCCTTCTAAGTAACGCCACCGAGATACACGAATTTGCAAGTTGTTGAAAGATGGTAGTGCGAAGCACGGGACTGTTGGCAGAGAGTGGCACCAAAGCGCACGAAATTAAAAAAGCAATTGCCACCGGTAACTCTGTTGTAGTACGGCCAGATTGTCGTGAGATAATCCCGGCTAAAAATAAACGTCCCGCATCCGGTGTTGAAGCACTGGCCCCTGCCCGGGATCAGTCGTGTGGTTTGACCGATCCCGTTTGCCGTGCCTCCCCTCACCTCCAGCAGCACAGCGTAAAGTCTCGATTCGCTCCCCGCACATTCTCGGCTCAGTGCACTTGTTCGTGATGTTGATCCTTCGGTGTGATCGTGATCCGCATCCAAGGATGGATGCAGCACTGGTACTTAGCCACGACTTCGTGTTCGAGTGGAAGGGTCGCGCTTCCGCCTGCTGGAATGAAGATGTTTTCCTCGCTAGGTGGTTGTGGGACTAGACTTCCATTGACAACCTGAGCGCACTCCGGCGCGGGAACTGGATTCCCTGATGCTGCGTTCAGAAAGTCAAGGAACCCCCCGCCAAATCTCTTTACCTCGGTGAAAGTATGCGTTTCGCCACCCAAGTTCTGAAGTTGCAGAGTTGTCCCTTGAGAAACACGAATCTGCTCAGGCGCGAACCGCCACGCACCGACTGACTTGTCTGCTCCCAATTCGGCAACAAAGCCGCTAAAAGTGATCGCCCCATCGCTGGTGTCGCGGACGCAGGTGTCAGGCCCGATAGCTGCATTGAAGCTCGCAGGATCACAATAGTCTCGTATGTCAATGGTTAATTGCGTGCTCTTGTCATGCTGAGCAAATGTAGAACCGACACTCAAGAGAACAACGCAAGCTGCCATGCTGAAATGACGATTTTTCATTTTCTGCCCCCACAAAAACAATTCCGTGCACGAAGGGAGCGTACGTAGATACTCAGTGGTCAGATGTCACGCATCTGTCACGCAAAGGTAAAATTTTTGTCAACGTCCGATATCATAATTCCATTGCGTTAGCCGCACTGCGAATGCTCCACAGTAGAAGCATCGGGGTGGGCAAAATCTTTAGTCATGCCAAACCGCGGTGGTTCACTGAAGCATTGCGAGATGCCGGGATAAGGACTTTACAAGGCATTGCTTGCGTCATTCCTGGGCAACACGATTGGTTAGAGCTGGTGTAGATTTGAAAACAGTGCAAAAACTTGGTTGGAAGAGCATTACTATGGTCGCACGATATGCGCACGCGGACGAAGATCGACTTGGCCCCGCGCTTGAAAAGCTTTGTGCCACCACAACTGCCACCGAGCAAACGGAAGGTGCAACTCCGGTGGCACCTGCTGTGCATTAAGATGTTGATATAGTTGATATTATGTCCACCTGCCCGGGTGGCGAAACTGGCAGACGCACGGGACTTAAAATCCCGGGTCCCGAAAGGGACGTACCGGTTCAATTCCGGTCCCGGGCACCA
>Ga0068858_100001198_pt1 | contig 26882 bp, 21 predicted proteins | sample KBSSwiS12_FD_66589 | JGI IMG/M metagenome (GOLD analysis project Ga0068858, IMG submission 66589) | Switchgrass rhizosphere microbial communities from Kellogg Biological Station, Michigan, USA - KBS Switchgrass S1-2 | ecosystem: Host-associated > Plants > Roots > Rhizosphere > Soil ... | reverse complement strand
ATGCGCGGCGAAACTACCCCGGCGAGAAGCGGATCCTGGTGGGGAACCGACGCGTGTCGAAGACGGCGGTGGGTATGGAGGTGCGGGATCTGACGCGGGAGGAGCTGCTGGAGGCGCTCGTCGGCGACATCGGGATCGATGGCAGGCTGGTGGACGAGTGGGTCGCGTGCGGAGGGCTCGATCTCGCGTTCGAGGAAACGCCTCCTCAACCGCCCTTCGATCGCAAGCCGCCCTCCCAGCGCGGCTGATCCGCGCCGGGGGTTCTCAGGGCCCCCAGTCGGGATCGGACTCCGCCGCCACGTTGCCGCTCAAGTTCCTCGGATCGCTTCCGTCCGTGCGGATGGTGTAGATCTCGTCGTTCGCGTCGTACTGGTTGGTCACGAACACGATCCGCTGACCGTCGGGAGACCAGCGGGGCTGCTTGCCCAGGCTGGGACTCTGGACGACGCCCCCCGCCGCGGGAATGATGCAGACTCCGCTTGTCGACCCGTACACGAGCTTCGTTCCGTCCGGCGACCATGCGAGCGAGTTCTTCGCGACGCCGTCCGTCGTGATGCGGAGCGCCCCGGTCCCGTTCGGCAGGATCGTGTAGATGTCATTCTCGGCCTGCCCGTGGATCCCCGTCGACACGTAGGCGAGCTTGGTTCCGTCGGGACTCCAGGCCACGTAGGACGCGCCCACATCGAACGTGTGCTTCCCGGTCGCGTCCGCGTTCATCACGGAGAGGCTGTCGGCGATGAGCGCGAGCTTGGTTCCGTCCGGCGACCACGCGGCGCGTTTCCCGGGCGCGAGCCCGATCTGGGACGTGCCGTCCACGTTCATCACGAAGACCGACGCGGGATTCAGCTCGCGCCGGAACGTGATCTTGGTCCCGTCGGGGGAGAGGAGCGGGTCCCCGTCCTCCACGCTGTTGAACGTGAGCCGCGCCACGTGCGCCCCGTCGTCCCGCATGACGTAGATCTCGCCGTGCGCCTCGTCGCGATCGCTCGCGAAGACGATGTGGCCGGGGATGACCTGTTCGGAGGGGAGCTGCTCGGTGCCGCGGCTCAAGTCACAGCCGGCGGTCGCGATCCCAAGAATGAGGAGGATGAAGAGCGGTCGACAAAGCACGGGCCGATCCTTTGCCGGGGTTCGAGTCCAGTCCCTGACGAGGGTGGGGTACCCTGGAAGTATCGGCAGATGCGACGCATGAGATTAGTGTGCTAAGTACGTATCAAAACGTAATTTGTAATTAGTGTGCGCGTACCGCGGGGCGCTGACGAAAGACGGCGATGCACAGCGCCATGAAGCCGAATAGAACGGCCGAAGCCGCGTAGCGGCTAAGGGCCAGGCCGCCGTGCTCGATCGGCTTGTCGAGGAAATCTCCCACGACTGCCCCGAGTGGACGGGTGATCACGAACGCGGCCCAGAAGAGCATCGTGCGCGAGATCTTCGTCCAATAGTACGCGGCCGCGATCACGAGCAGGAGCGACCCGAAAATGATCGCCGCCCATTTGTAGCCGAGCCCCGCGGTGTCCGCGGTCCAGTCGCCCAACGCCGTACCCAGCGTCTGCGAGAACATGATCGTCACCCAGTAGAACATCTCGGTCTTTGGGGCGACGACCGTGTCGACGTTGATCGATCCCAGAACCCGATGCCAGAGCGCGAGCGAGGCGAGCAGGAGCGCGAGGAGCAGCGCGGAGCCGCCCGCGTAGCCGATCCCGATCGACCGTGTGGCGAAGTCGGCGAGGGTCGTGCCCAGTGTGGTGGTGGCGACGATCGTGGCCCAGTAGAGCACGGGGTGAAATCGCTTTGCCGCGATCTGCGTGCCGACGAGCGCGAGAAAGAGAATGGCGAAGATGCCGCTCGCGGCGAGATAACCCAGATTCATCGACATGGACACCATGTCGCCGCCCGTCTCGCCCAGCGTCGTCGCCGCGATCTTGATGATCCAGAAGACGAGGGTGATTTCGGGGACCTTGCTCAGACTTCGGTCATCATTCCTGGCCATACCTGCCTCTCCGGTTCGAGCACTCGACCCACCGCTTCCAGAGTAGCAGCAAGTGTGCCGTACGGAGCTGCAGAAGTCGCGAACGTGCCGGGACAATCACATTTGCGTCAAATCTTCACCAGCATGGCCAGCGTGAGGCGCCGCGACCCTACGCCTCGGCGGGAACGGCCTCGTTGTGCGATCTGGCACTGTGCCCGCGCAGGAAGAACGCGAGCGGGATGGCCACGGCGAAGGAGACCGCGACCAGCAGGAACACGTGGTTGTAGGCCATCACGGTGGCCTGGGCGAGCACCGTCTGGTCGAGCACGGCGAGAGCGCGGCGGGCGGCTTCGAGCGAATCCACGGATGCGGACCGGAACCCCGCCGTCGCGCCCGCGAGCCACTCGCGCGTCGCCTCGCTGTACGGATGGACCTGGGCGGCGAGGATGTCGTGATAGCGCGACGTGCCGGTCGAGATCTGGGTCGCGGCCATCGCGATGCCCACGCTTCCGAACACCTGGCGCACCACGTTGTAGAGCCCCGCTCCCGCCGTGACCCTCTCGCGAGGCAGATTCGTGAGCGCGGCCGTGCTCAGCGCGACGAAAATGAGCCCGAAGCCGACTCCCTGCCAGATCTGGGGAATGAGGATCGCGCCGGCGCTCGTGTCCAGGGAGAGATGGGTGAACTGGTAGAACGAATAGGCGCTGACCGCGAGCCCCGTGGCGACGAGGACGCGTGGACCAAGCCGGTTGTACAGAAATCCGCTGAGCGGCATGACTACCGCCATCGTGATGCTGCGCGGCGCGAGCGCGAGGCCGGACTCCATGGCCGAGTAGCCGAGGAGGCGCTGCAGGAAGAGCGGCAGGATGAAGAGACTCCCGTAGAGTCCCATTCCGAGAATGCCGCCGAGGAACGTCGCCGAGCTGAACGGCACATTCTTGAGAAGTCTGAGGTCCACGGCCGGACGATCGGTCCGAAGCTCCCGCCACACGAAGAGAACGAGTCCGATGGCCGCGGCGAAGGCGAGTCCCGAGATCCACGTCGACGCGAACCAGTCCTTTTCGGCCCCCTGTTCGAGCACGAGCTGGAGCGAGCCCAATCCTACGGTCATGAACGCGAGCCCTGGCCAGTCGATGGCGCCTTTACCGCGCGCGAGATAGGGCGGGTCTTGGACGAATCGACCGACCAGGAGCACGCACAGGATTCCAATGGGTACGTTGATGAAGAAGATCCAGGGCCAGGAATAGGTGTCGGTGAGGTATCCGCCCAGGGTCGGCCCGATGGCCGGGGCGACCACGACACCCATGCCGTAGATGCCCATGGCGAGGCCCTGCTCCTCGGGCGGGAAGGTCTCCCGGAGAATGGCTTGCGAGACCGTCATGAGAACGCCGCCTCCGATCCCCTGAAGGATGCGAAACACGACCATCAACGGAAGCGATCGCGCCAGGCCGCAGAGCATGGACGCGCCGGTGAAGAGGACGATGTTCGCGATGTAGAAGTTCTTCCGCCCGAACCGCTCGGAGAGGAGCGCGATGATGGGCATGATCACGACGTTCGCGAGCATGTAGCCCGCGATGACCCAGGTGATCTCGGTGGTGGAGGCGCCAAGGCTGCCGCTCATGTCGGGGAGCGCGACGTTCACGATGCTCGCGTCCAGCACAGCCATGATGGTCCCGGTGAGCACGCTCACCGTGATGAGCCAGCGATGGGACGACGAGGGGGAGCTCACCCCTGGGTGCGGACCGAGACGTGCACGCTCATGCCGGGGCGGAGGAGGTGCGTGGGATCTTGCAGCTCGTCGATCGCGATCTTCACGGGGACGCGCTGGACCACCTTCACGAAGTTGCCCGTGGCGTTCTGGGGAGGCAGGAGCGAGAACGTGGCGCCGGTCGCCGGACTCAGGCTCTCGACGTGTCCTCGGAACTCGACCCCGTGGTACGTGTCGGCGTTAACGGTCGCGGACTCGCCCGGCTTCATGTCGTCGATCTGGGTCTCCTTGAAGTTCGCGATGACCCAAACGCTGTCGAGGGGGACGACCGCGAGGAGTGCCTGGCCCGGCTGGACGAGCTGCCCGACCTCGACCGACTTCTTCGAGACGATGCCGTCGTGGGGAGCGACGATGCGCGCGTACGACGCCATGAGCGCCGCCTGGTCGCGCTCCGCGAGCGCGGCGGCGACCTTGGCGTTCGATCCGCGAGCTCCGGCTTGGGCGGCCTCGGTGCGGCTCTGCGCCGCTCGCAGCGCCGCGGCCGCGGCGCGGGCCGCCGCTTCGTCGTTCTCGACGTCCTGCTCCGCGATGGCGTTCTGCGCGAGCAGCTCACGCGAACGCGCCGCGCGATTCGCGGTGCGTTCGGCCTCGGCGCGAGCCTGCGCCACCGTGGCGCGCGCGGCGGCGACATCAGCCGCCGCCTCGCCGCTCGGACCCGTGGATGTCTGGGCGAGCGCGAGATCCGCTTCGGCTTGACGAAGCCTCGCGACCAGGTCGCGATCGTCGAGCTGGACGAGCACGTCGCCCGCGTGGACTCGTTGGTTCTCCGAGACCAGCACGGTGCGGACGTAGCCGCTCGCGCGGGAGAGAACAGGGATGATGTGCCCCACCACCTGCGCGTCGTCGGTGCCCTCGCGGGTGCGCGAGGAGAGCCAGAAGCGGACGCCGATCGCGACCAGAGCGATCGCGACGACACCGCCGATGACGCCGAAGAGGCGCTTCCGTCCCACCCGTCGTCGCGGGGCCGGAGGCGCCTCCTCGAGACGGGGCGCTTCTTTCAGAGGCTCAAGGCGCACCGCTGCATCCACCTTCATACAAATAGGTTAGAAGCATAATGGGTGCCCCGGATTCACCCGTCGTGCGGGGGCCGGAACATGGTGCGGCATCGAAGGTTCGCACCAAACGTCGTGTCATCGAAGCGGCCCCGCAGTCTCTTGTAGCGTGGTCGATGACCGGTCTACATTCATTGTCGACAAGACGCAGCGCCGCTCGTCCCAGCCACACCCCGGAGGGATCGATCGACTTTCGCAAGGTGATCGTCGCGCTCTGGTTCCTTTCGCGGCTGACTCGGGCGGGCACTTGACCTGGATCGTCGGCTTCGCCGGCCTCGTGCTCGTCTCGATCATCCTCTGGGACGCGTACGAGACGATCCTCCTGCCGCGACGACTGCCGGGAGACATCCGTCTTTCCAGACTCGTCTTGCGCACGCTCTGGCTGACGTGGCGGGCGCTGAGTCGCAGGTTCCGCGCGGCCAAGAGCCGCGAGCTCTTCCTCAGCTACTTCGCGCAGCTCTCCTTGATCCTCCTCCTCGGTGTGTGGGCGGCAGGGCTCGTGACGGGGTTTGCCGCGCTGCAGTGGGCCATCGGCTCCCATCTCCGGGCCCAAACCGGGATCGAGGGCTTTCCCGCCGACCTCTACATGAGCGGCACCACGTTCTTCACCCTGGGCCTGGGCGACGTCGTTCCCATGAGCGCGCCCGCGCGCATCCTCATTGTGATCGAGGCAGGGCTCGGCTTTGGATTTCTCGCCATGGTGATCTCGTACGTTCCCGTTCTGTATCAGCAGTTCGCGCGGCGCGAGGCTCGCATCACCATGCTCGACGAGTGGGCCGGCTCGCCCCCCGCGGCGGCTCTGATCCTGCGACGCGCGTTCGAGAGCCGGGACCCGAACGGCGCTCTGGACCAGCTGTTCCACGACTGGGAGCAGGCCTCGGCGGAGATCCTCGAGAGCCACCTGTCCTATCCGACGCTGGCCTTGTTCCGGTCCCAGCACGACAATCAATCCTGGCTGGGGTCCATGAGCGCCGTGCTGGATGCTTGCGCCCTCACGGCAACGACGGTGCGGGGCATCGATCCGTTCCAGGCCCGGCTCACCTTCGCGATCGGGCGTCACACGCTGGTGGACGTCTCCCAGGTGTTCCGTCTCAAGCCTCGCGACGGAGACAGGTCGCGGTGCAGCCCGGAACGCTTCCACGAGATGCGTGCGTGGCTCGGATCGGCTGGCGTGCCTCTCCTCGAGGAGCCGGACGCCTATCACCGGTTCCTCGAGCTGCGACAGCTCTACACGCCATACCTCGAGGCTCTCTCGGAATATCTGGCGATGCCGCTGTCAGGCTGGCTGCCGCGCGCCAAGGAGAAGTACAACTGGCAGAGCACCGAAGCGGCCACGCACGACCAGTAGGGGAGATCAGCATGAACGATGCAGCCTGGCCCAAAAGCATTCACGCGATCACTCTGTTCGTGGAGGACCTCGCGGAGGCGAAGCGTTTCTACCGCGAGGTGTTTGGACTTCCGGTGGTGTTCGAGACGGACGACTCGGCGGTCTTCCGGTTCGGGGCCACGCTGGTCAACCTGCTCGAGACCTCCCAGGCCTCGGAGCTCGTTGGGCCGGCCCCTGTGGGGCTGAAGGACGCCGGCGTGCGGTTCCAATTCACGATCGAGGTCGCGGACGTGGACGCGATGTGTGCGGAGCTGAAGCGGCGAGGCGTCCAGCTCCTGAACGGCCCCATGGACCGCCCCTGGGGCATCCGCACCGCCAGCTTCCGGGATCCGGGGGGACACATCTGGGAGATCGCGCACTGAGCCGCGATCGTATAGGGTTCGCCGAATGAGCGGTGGCGAACCGGTCGTCTTCATACACGGCCTCTATCAGGCCATGACTCCTCTGGCCGACATTCCCTTTCCCTCGCCGAGGAAGCGCATCCTGCTCGACCTTCCCGGCTACGGAGCCCACGCGGACACCGCCCTCCCATCCGACCTCTCCGGCTATGCCGCGCACGTCGCATCGGAGCTGGATCGGCTCGGCGCCTCGCCCGCATTCGTGGTGGGGCACTCCGTGGGTGGCGCGGTGGCGATGCTCCTCGCGGCGAATCATCGGGAGCGCGTCGTCGCGGTGGTGAACGCCGAAGGCAATTTCCGGCCGGCCGATGCGTTCTGGTCGTCCAAGATCGCAGGGATGACGAGTGAGGAAGCGGAGGCCATGCTCGACGAGTACAAGAGCGACGTCGATGCATGGCTGACGCGTCAAAAGATCAAGATCACACCGAAACGCCAGGAATGGGCCAAGCGAATGTTCGAGGCGCAGCGCGCGCGGTCGTTGCAGGCACTCTCGCGCGCGGTGGTCGATGCGACCGCGTCGCCCGACTACCTGCCGGCCATGGATGGCGTGCTCCTCTCGGGGATTCCGGTCCACCTGATCGCCGGGGAGCGCTCGCGCGCGGGCTGGGGCGTGCCGGACGACTTCGCCCGTCTGGCGACTTCGTTCAGCATCCAGCCGAAGGTGGGTCACTTGATGATGCTGGAGGAGCCGGAGGCGTTCCTGAAGCTCGTCGCCTCGAAGGTCTAGCCCCGACCGGCCCTCGGTGGTACCGTCCTAGCGACCCCGCCGGCAAGACCCCGTCCAGGAGAGCCTCGTGAGCATCACGACCGCGTCACCTGAAGGGCCTCAAGCTCCACCCGACCGACCCAAGACCCCCGAGCAAATCGAGCGCGACTGGTTCGAGAATGTCTATGCGGGCGACCGCATGCGCCAGCTCACCCCCCGCGCCCTCGTCATGGGCATGCTGCTCGGCATGGTGATGGCCTGCTCGAACGTGTACGTGGGCCTCAAGTCCGGATGGGGCGTCGGGGTGGCGATCACGTCCTGCATCATGGCGTGGTCCATCTTCGCGGTCCTGCACGCCACGCTTCCCAAGCTCTTTCCGCCCTACAGCATTCTCGAGAACAACGCGATGCAGTCGTGCGCGTCCGCGGCAGGGGCGATCACCGGAGCGGGGCTGGTCAACGCGATCCCGGCGCTCCTCATGCTCAACCCGGGCGTGCTCCCCGCGGGCATGGGCGCGCGCTGCGCGATCCTGATCCCGTGGCTCGCGGTCGTGGCGTGGCTCGGCGTGTTCCTGGCCGTGCCCACCAAGCGGCAGCTCATCAACATCGAGCAGCTCAAGTTCCCGAGTGGGACGGCCGCCGCTGAAACGTTGCGGAGCCTTCACGGACACGGAGCCGAGGCCGCTCTCCAGGCGAAGGCGCTCTTCTCAGCGCTGGGAATTGGCGCGGTCATCACGTGGATGCGGGACGCAACTGCGGCCTGGATGCGCGACGTTCCCATTCCCGGCGCGCCGAGCTGGTCGCTGATCAAGTCCTGGGTCACGTTCCCGAGCCTGCCCTGGCTGCGATATCCCCGCATCGAGTCGGTATGGGGAACGAGCTGGGCGCGAGTGGGCACCTACCAGGGCCAGCCGCTCCTCCTCAATCAGGTGACCATGTCGTTCGAAGGCTCGCTTCTCTTCATCGCGGCGGGCGCCCTCATGTCCTTCCGCACGGCCTGGAGCCTCCTGCTCGGCGCCGTGATCAACTACGTCTGGCTTGCGCCCATCTTCCTCGCGAAGGGGGACATCACGAGCCCAAGCTTCCGGAACATCTCCCGCTGGAGCCTCTGGACCGGAGTGCCGATGCTGGTCACGTCCGGGCTCCTCCTCTTCTTCATGAACTGGAAGAGCGTGGTGCGCGCGTTCAGCACCATCGGCTCCTTCTTCCAGAAGAGGGGCGTAGAGGACGATCCGATGGACCGGATCGAGGTGCCGGGCTCCTGGTTCATCGGCGGCTACGCCCTCCTCGGGACGACGGCGATCGTGCTGGGGAACCTGTTCTTCCACATTCACTGGTGGATGGGTCTGATCGCAGTGCTTGCGACGTTCTTCCTGGTGGTGGTCGCGGCCCGGGCCACGGGTGAGACCGACATCACGCCGGTGGGTCCCTTGAGCAAGATCACCCAGCTCACGTTCGGCGCCATCGCGCCCGGGAACGTGCCCACGAACCTCATGACCGCCAACATCACCGCGGGCTCCGTGGGGAGCGCGGGCGATCTCCTGACCGATCTCAAGAGCGGCTACATCCTCGGCGCCAATCCGCGCCAGCAGTTCTTCGCGCAGTTCTTCGGCGTGCTCGCGGGAGCGCTCGTCGTGATTCCGGTCTTCTTCATCCTCATCCCCGATCCCGCACTCCTCGGAACGGAGAAGTGGCCCGCTCCGGCGGCGCTCGTGTGGCGCGGCGTGGCGGAGCTCCTCGCCAAGGGACCGGGCTCGCTCCCGCTCTCGGCGCGCTACGGTCTCGTGATTGGCGCCGTGCTAGGGATCCTGCTCACTCTCCTCGAGACGTGGTTGCCGCGATTCAAGAAGTTCATCCCATCGCCGGTCGGGCTCGGGCTCGCGTTCACCATCAACGGATTCAACAGCGTGTCGATGTTCCTTGGGGCGTTCCTCGCGCTCGGCTTCACGAAATGGAAGCCGAAGACCTCCGCGCTCTACACGGTCCCGGTCGCGTCGGGGATCATCGCGGGGGAGAGCCTGATGGGAGTCGCGATCGCGATGCTGAGCGCGCTCCACGTCCTGGGGTGACGGCCAGCCGACTTAAACCGGGCTCAATCGCGGGGCTTGGGGCGTCCCGTCGGCGGCGGCGGCGGCGTGAGGCCGGTCACGTCGAGAATCTCCCGCTCGTCGAGCGTCTCGTGGGATAGCAGCGCGTCCGCCAGCTTGTCCAGCGCGTCGCGGTGCTTCTCGAGGAGCTGCTTCGCCTCGTCGTAGCTCTCCCGGATGATCCGCAGCACCTCCGCGTCCACGAGACTGGCCGTCTCCTCGCTGATCGGCCTCGGACCGCTTCCGAACCCGTCCGGCCCCGCGAGGTACGGGTTCTCGGGCGGCGCGAGCTGCACCATCCCCAGCTTGTCGCTCATGCCCCATCGCGTGACCATGTTGCGCGCGAGGTGGGTGGCCTGCTCGATGTCGTTCTGCGCGCCCGTGGTGCGCGTGCCGAAGACGATCTCCTCCGCCGCGCGTCCGCCGAGCATGCCGACCAACCGCGCGCGCAAGTACGACTCCGGATAGTTGTAGCGATCGTTCTCCGGGCGCTGGTACGTGACGCCGAGCGCCTGGCCGCGCGGGACGATGGACACCCGATGCACCGGATCCGCGCCGGGGACCACGAGGCCGAGGATGGCGTGGCCACCCTCGTGGTAGGCGATCCGCTCGCGGTCGTCGCGGCTGAGGAGAATCGGCCGCTCGGGACCGAGCACCACTTTTTCGAGCGCGTCGAAGAAGTCCTTCGCATGAACTTCCGTCTCCTCGCGCCGCGCCGCGAGCAGCGCGGCTTCGTTCACGAGGTTCCTGAGATCCGCCCCGGCCAGTCCGGGCGTGGCCGAGGCGATTTCGCCGAGGTTCACGTCCGAGTCCAGTGGCACGCGCCGCGTGTGGACGCGCAGGATTTCCTCGCGTCCCTTCCGATCGGGGAGGTTCACCACCACGCGCCGATCGAAGCGCCCGGGGCGGAGGAGCGCACGGTCGAGGATGTCGGGCTGGTTCGTCGCGGCCAGCACGATGATGCCTTCGCGGCTCGAGAACCCATCCATCTCCGTCAGGATTTGATTCAAGGTCTGTTCCTGCTCGCTCGATCCGCCGATCGCGACGAGCCCACGCGCGCGGCCGATCGAGTCCAGCTCGTCGATGAACACGATGGCCGGGGCGCTCTCGCGCGCCTGGCGGAACAGATCCCGCACGCGCGCCGCGCCCACGCCGACGATCATCTCGACGAACTCGGATCCGCTCATGGAGAAGAAGGGGACGCCGGCCTCGCCGGCGACGGCGCGAGCGAGGAGCGTCTTGCCGGTGCCGGGCGCACCCACCAGGAGGACGCCTTTGGGCGCGGTGCCGCCGAGTCGCTGGTATTTCTGCGGGTCCTTGAGGAAGTCCACGATCTCGACCAGCTCGTTCTCGGCCTCGTCGATGCCGGCGACGTCCTCGAAGGTGACTCGGTCTGCGCTCTCGCTGTCGAATCGGCGCGCCGTGCTCCGGCCGATGCCCATGAGCCCACCGCCGACGCCCTGCTTGGCCGCTCGTCGGAACGCCCACACATAGAGCCCGATGAGGAGGAGCGCGGGAGCGAAGCTGAACAGGAGCCCCAGCCATGGGTTGCCCTGTCCAATCGGCTCGGCGCTGATCTCCACGCCGTGCGCGATGAGGAGCGATTCGAGTCCGGGATCGACGAAGGCGGGGAGCGTCGTCGAGAAATCGATGGCGGAGCGCGGCTGCGCCCCGGTCGCCGAGTCGGGCTTCGTGGGATACAGGACCGCGTGCCGGAAACGGCCCGTCATGCTCTCGCCGCGGCTGTAGATCTTGTCGACGTTCCCCCGAATGACCTCCTGCTTGAACAGCGTGTACGGCACCTTCACCGGCTTGGGGCCGGGGAAGAACATGCGCGTGAGGAGGATGTTCGCGAGAACGATGAGGACGAAGAAGAGCCAGATCCGCCGCGGCGGGGCTGGGGGGGGCGTCGAAGGCGGCCCCGGTCCTCGCTGGGGCGGATCTTGACCTCGTCCGGGAGGACGGGAGTCCTGTCTCACAGGCCGGTCAGGCGCCATCCCCTCCAGTCTACACGGGACGGGCGCGCGGGATGTGGGTCTACCAGGTGAACGCGATCCCAACCTCCGGCGCGAGCTCTGGGGCTTTGCTCGTCAGACCGAACCCGTTGTTCACCTTGAGCAGCGCGTTCCGCGCGACCTGGCGCTGGATCTCGACGATGCCGGCCACCTCGTCCTCCTCGCCCTCGACAGCCAGGACGGTGCGCCACCGGGGCGAAAGGCGCTTGAGATACTCGAGCGCGTACTCGCCGAACGCGACCTTCCCTTCGTCCGATTGATATTCCACGGAGGCGCGCGCGGTGAGCGTGCCGAAATGAAAGCCGCGCGTCAGGCCCAGTCCCTGGATCAGCTCCCAGTCCTGCGTTCCGATGATCTTCCGGTGCTTTTGAAACGGAAACACGGTCTCGAAGTAGCTCCAGAGCTCAGGCTTCTTGTCGGTCTCCTTCCACCAGCGCCATCGCAGCTCTGCCTGCGTGTCTCCGAATCCGGATTCCGTGAATTCGCTGGGAGCCGCCGAGGGGTCGTCCGGTGATTTGTGCTGCGTGGCCGTGGTCCACAGCGCGGATTCGACCTCGACCGCCACGTTCTCGGAGATGCCATAGGACACGAAGAGGAGCGCTTCGTGCTCCGTGTTCTTGCCGCGGTAGTCCTGGGTTCCCACGAACCCGAGGTCTTCGGGCGCGTATTCCTGGTCCTTGTTCGACGTGTACTCGTAGAAGGGATAAACGAGGATCTCACCGTCCCGCACGTAGGTGCCGAACAGCGAGGTCGAAACGCCGGTGCCGCGATCTTCCAGGTAGTAAGGGAGATCGTCGGCGAACGCCGTCCCAGCGAGTGCCGAACTGGCGATGAGGCAACCGATCACGAGGCTCGAGCGAAGGGCAGGCACGGGGTCGAGGAAGGATTCCAAGTGGGCCTCCCGGTTGGTGTTCTCGGGGGACTGTACGCTCCAGCTGAAGCATCCGCCATGTTCTACACCAGTCCCTGGTGTAAGCTCCGACACCGTGAACGATTCCACGAGTGCCATTCGCCTCGGTCAGAAGGGGGGCGGCGGTTCGAGCTACAGCGGCGTCGCGCCCGAGATCCACGCGGACGCCTGCCGCCGCCTGTCCTGGCTCGCCATCATCTACTCCGCGACCTACACCTGCGTGGAGGGCTACGGCATCGCGACCCACTCGCACGCGAGCCCCGACCACACCTACTGGGACCATGTTCCCAGCCTCATCCCGATCGCGATCGGCTTTCTTCTGGCGTGGGCGGCGCGCACCGGGAAGATCACGCCGCGGCTGTTTCCCAGAGTTCTGGTCGCCTTCCAGCTCATCAGTACCTTCGGGATCATGCAAGGCGCGTGGGGCTGGGAAACCAATATCGCCAATGGAATGCGAGAGATCGTCGCCATCGGCGGCGGGAATCCGGACACGTTCCTCGCGCGCCTCAAGGAACGGCAGGTCGCGATGTATGCCACAGGCGATGTGCCGTGGGTGGGCGTGTGGCTCTTGATGGTGCCGCTCGTTCTCCCACTATCCCCGCGGCAGACCGCGATCGGCTCGCTCTTGGGCGCATCGCTGGCGCCCATCTACTTGTCGTTGTCTCTCTGGGCGCACGGGATCCCGCCGATGCTCGACTGGTGGGTGTGGCGCTTCGTGGCCGACAACAGCGTACCCGTCTTCATCTGCGCGGGAATCGCGATCGTGGGATCCCGGGTGCTCTACGGAATGACCAAGGAGCTCTCGGACGCGCGTCGCATGGGAAGCTACGAGCTCGAAGAGAAGCTCGGCGACGGCGGGATGGGCGAGGTCTGGAAAGCGAGGCACCGTCTCCTCGCGCGTCCCGCCGCCATCAAGCTGATCCGCCCAGACGCCCTCGGCAGCCCCGAATCCGAAGTCGCGCGGACCGCGATCGTGCGCTTCGAGCGGGAGGCTCAGGCGACCGCGACGCTGGGATCGCCACACACGATCGAGATCTACGATTTCGGCGTGACCGAGGATCACAGCTTCTACTACGTGATGGAGCTTCTCGACGGCCTGGATCTGCGCCGGCTCATCGAGCGGCACGGGCCGGTCTCGCCTCGTCGCGCGATTCATTTTCTCGCCCAGGCCTGCCACTCGCTCGCCGACGCGCACGAGAGCGGTCTCATTCATCGCGATGTCAAGCCGGCGAACATCTTCGCGTGCCGGCGCGGACGCGAGGAGGACTTCGTCAAGGTCCTCGCCTTCGGGCTCGTGAAGCATGCGGACTCGAAGGCGATGGATGTGCAGCTGACCACGGTCGGGACCACGACCGGAACGCCGGCTTTCATGGCGCCCGAGGCGGTCTATGAAGCGGATCGCATGGACGCCCGTTCGGACCTCTATTCGCTCGGCTGCGTGGGATTCTGGCTCCTGACGGGGCGGCTCGTGTTCGAGCGCGACACGCCCATCCAGACGCTCTTGAGCCATCTCAACGACAAGCCGGTTCCGCCCTCGCAGCGCGCGCAGCAGCCGATCCCCGAGGAGCTCGACCGGGTGATCCTCGATTGCCTGGAGAAGGATCCCTCCAAGCGCCCGGCTTCAGCGGAAGAGCTGGGGAAGCGGCTCCAGCGATGCCTCGGGGGCATGGATCCGTGGACCGCGGATGAGGCGCGCGCTTGGTGGACCCAGGTTCGGGCGGTCTCGCCGGAGCCGGCCAAGAGCGAAGCCCTGACGAGCGTGACCGGCTGAATTTTCGATGTGGCGTAGGGACTGGTCCCCTGTGCTAGGTTTCGGTCCTCGGACCGATCCACAGTTCCCAAACCGGATCCAGGGATGGTCGGCACTCCAGCCAATCGGTTGATCGCACTCTTGGTCGCCGCGCTCGCGTGCGTCGCGTCACACGCCGTCGCGAGCGAGACCGAGCCTCCGTCCCAGACCGTGCTCGCGCAGTCCCACGCCGCGACCTCCTCGCTCGATCTCGACTGTCCCGAGTGCAATCCGCCGAAGAAATTCCTGCCCGCGTTCGGCGAGCTCATGGCGGTGCAGCTGATTCCCTGGTCGGTCAATCACTTCGTGCGCGACGCCGAGTGGGCGGACATCAGCCCCAAGTCCTGGTGGACGAACATGAGCAACCCCTGGCTCTGGGACAACAACAAGTTCCTGAACAACCAGTTCTCGCACCCGTATCACGGGAACCTCTACTTCAACGCCGGCCGCGCCAACGGATACAACTTCTGGGAGTCGTCGCTCTTTGCCGGGGGCGGAAGCCTCATGTGGGAGCTCTATGGCGAAGCGTGGGCGCCTTCTCCCAACGATTGGTTCAATACGACGCTCGGCGGGATCGCGCTGGGTGAGATGCTCTGGCGCGTGTCCTCGCTGGCGCTGGACAACGAGAGCTCGGGGAGCGAGCGGACCTGGCGCGAGATCGGCGGCGCGGCGCTCAATCCAGTGCGGGGATTCAGCCGGCTCGTGAACGGTCAGACCCACGGGCGCCGAGCCAACCCGGACGATTTCCGCCCCACCCGGATCCAGGCGTTGCTCGACCTCGGCTATCGCCGAACGAACCACTTCGGCGTGACCGGCGAGGAGCTGGACCAGGGTTACGGCGAGCTCGTGCTCTCCTATGGCGACCAGGTGGAAGATCTCAAGAAGAAGCCCTTCTCGGCCTTCCTCGTGGACTTCGAGCTCGCGCCGGGCCAGCCCGACGTAGGCGCTCTGGCTCAGCTCCGGGCCCGCGGGAATCTGGCGGCGAAGACGCTCAGCCGCACGAACGGTCACGTGCACCAGCTCGCCGCGTTCATGTCCTACGAATACTTCAACACACCCGCGTTCCAGTTCGGCGGACAGGGATTCCATGGGGGCCTCGTGTCACGCTGGGGAGATCCGCGAGGAAAGCGGACGCAGATCGAAGTCCTCGGAACCTTCCTCCCGATCTCGGCGCTTCGCTCCGACTACTTCGTCACGCTCGAGGGGCGCGACTACGACTACGGCGTGAGCTTTGGGACGTGGACGCGCGTGGCGCGGATCTGGGAAGGGAAGGGCATGGTGCAGGCGGTGGGGCGCATGCTCTACACGCCGATCATCAGTGGCTTCGATGGCGACCACGTCCAGGCGGGCGCCACGTTCGAAGGCCGGCTCTATCCCCGCGGCCGCTTCGGGCTCGGAGCGGCGTGGACGTACTACTACCGGAACTCCTGGTATGACGACTTCCCGGACGTGAAGCGGGACGGCTCTCAGGCGCGGGCCTACGTGTCGTACGCGTTCCCGAGGTGGCAGCCGTGAGCGCGCGGCGCGTCCTGTGGGCCTTGGCCCTCGGCGTGGCCACCGTCCTCGCGGCGGCCGGCTGCCAGGACACGATCGTCAAGTACCTGGGCCCGGAGAACAAGCCGGACCTCTACATCGCGACCGACACGACCCGGTACCAGGCGCACGATCTCGACAACGTGACCGACGTCGAAGCATGGACCTGGCCCATGACCGGCCGCATCGCGAACGTCTACCACCACAACTTCGTCCATCACGGCCATGCCCGCATCACCATCGAGGATGCGAACGGCAAGATCGTCTACGACCACATCCCCGTCGAGTTCGACCTGGTCAATGAAACCCAGGACGGCGATCCGGGCGACTGGCGCGTGATGATCGAGTTCTTCGGCGCCAAGGGACGGGTGGACTTCTCAGCCGCGAAGAAGCGCTAGTCCCAGTCGAGACATCACGCACGCCGCGCGACAACGATCAAGGCGCCGAAGCGACCTCGGCTCGGTGCCGTACCATCCGGATCTTCTCCGAATACACGAACGCGTCCGAGTGCTGTGGATTGTGGCACTCGAGGCACGTGGATTCGGGGGGTGTCCGCTCCATGCGGGCGGTGGCGGGAGCCGCCACGTGAGCGCCGCCGGGTCCGTGGCACACCTCGCACTGCACGTTGGCCAGCGGCTCTTCGGGATCGCCGAGCTTGTAGCCGTGGCGCGTGCGGAATCCCACGACGTGGCAGACGATGCAGCGCGGCTGGTAGTGCCGGTGCGCGTCGAGCAGCGTCTTGTACGCCGTGGCGTGCCGCGTGGTCTTCCACTGGTCGAACTCCGGGCGGTGGCACACGGCGCAGCGTGACGCGCCGACGTAGACGCCGTCGAGGCGCTCCCGCGAGTCGGGGAACAGCGGTCGCACGCTCGCCTGGGCGGAGTCCTGCGTTCCCACCTGGTCGTAGAAATGCGTCAGCATGGCGCGGATCTTCGGGTCGTCCGGCACGTCTTCGAAGAGCCAGTGGTGCGTGGTCTTGGCGCTCGCCACGTGACTCGAGTCGTCGAGGCGCAGATCGACGGATTCGAGGCCGTAGTTCCGGCTGTCTTCGTGGAGCACCAGGGTTCGGCCGAGGAAGCCCTGGTCGCCCGTCGTCTCGGGTGCCCCCGCAGCCTTGATGAGGGAGGACGTGCCCCCCGCATTCGAGAGGATGAGGTCGACTCTCGGAAGGGCGCCCACCAGGCTCTGGATGGTCGCTGCCTCCAGCCGGCCGATCACGATCACGAAATTCGCCCGGTCACCGATCTCGCTGAGGCTTTGGGTCACCGTGGACACGGGATCCTCGAATCGGAGGCCCGCGGTGCTCGCCTCGAACTGGGCCACCGCCGCCGGCCCGTGCGGCGGCTCGAGCGCCGCGATCACCGCGATGCGCAGACCGCCCGCGTGTACGATGCGCCACGACGGCTCGAGCGCGACTCCGCGCTCGAGCACATTGCTCGACAGGTAGGGAAGCCCGAGTCCCTTCGTCGCCTCGCGGAACCACCCGGTTCCGTACAGGAGCTCGTTCGTTCCGATGGCCGCTGCGTCATAGCGCATGTCCGCCATGGTTTCGAGATAGAGCCGCTGCTCCCGGCGGGAGAGGTAATCGAGCTCCTCGGCCGTCTCCGGCTTGGTGAAGGCGTTCCCAACATCCAGGAGCGGTGCGCCCGGATGCTCGTGCCTCAGTCGCGCGATCAGGGTCGCTCTGCGGGCCACGCCTCCCGACTGGTTCACCTTGCAGCCGCAGTGTTCGAGAAAGCCGTTGGTGTCACCCGTGAAGATCACGGTGAGATCTCGAACGGGGCGTCCTGCCGGCGGCGAGGGCGTGGGCTCGGCCTGCGCGAGCTCCGATCCGCGGGGGGCCGGCACAGTCTGATGGCCTTGCACGAAGCTCTGGCGGAACGGTTCCCAATCGCGCGGCTTCGTGCCTTCGATGGACGCCCAGAGCGAGGCGGTGGGACGGCTCCGGAACATTCGACGGATCGCATCGTCCAAGCTGGAACGCCCGGCGGTGCGCTCGCGAATGGCGCGGTCGAGATGGTGCAGCACGAACGGCGCGTCCACGCGTCGTGCGAGGTCGGTGTCGAGCTTCGTCTCGTAGAGACGTTCCAGGTTGTGCTCGACGCCATCGACGTGCCGTGCGGCCGCATAGGACGTCGCGAGGTCGTCCCGGACCTCCCGCTCCGACACGAGTCCCGCGGAGGCGACCGCGCGCCAGGCGTACAAGTTCGTGATTCCGTCCACGAGCCAGTACTCGTCGGGGCGCTCGATCTCGCTTCGATAAGGCGCGAATTTGAGACGCGTCCCCAGCAGCGCCTCCGCGTAGCGCAAGAGCCGGCTCGGCGTGATCGGCGTGAGCGTCCCGCCCTGGCCCGCGGCCCAGGGCTCTCCGTGGATGTCGCTTCCGTCCGGGGTGGTCGGCAGGACGGCCGTCACGTACGCGCGGCCGAGCTCTCCGCCCACCACCGATCGGATCGTCTTGGTCACGCTCTCGAGGGCGGAGAGCGCCGAGTCCGCGCTTCCGGGAAGATAGGCGAATCGATAACGAGTCTTCCCCAGTGTCATCGAGCGTTCGAGAAAGGGCCCGAACGCGAGCGTCGAGGCGATCAGATGCTCGTCGCGAAATCGGCCGTTGATACCCGGCCGGAATCCGTCCCCGTCTCGCGCCCATGGCGTGACCGCGGTCCATCCCGGTGGGAGCGAAAAGCGGACGCGGATGTCTCCCGCCGCTGACGGAAGCAAGAAGATGTTGCGACCGCCGATGGCGGCGAATCCCTGGCCGACGTATCCGTAGCGCACCGCGCTGAACCCGGTATGCGCGTCCCCTTCGCGGATGTCAGGGTCGATCGCGTAGCGAATCCGAATGCGCGAGGGCAGTGGGCCCGCGATCACATAGCGGGGCACGGCGAGCGTGCGCCCTTCGGCCGCCATCGCTCCGACCGTGGGCCGGACCGGCAGGGATCCGCCGGCCAGATCGGTGGCCTCGAAACCGGAGATCTTGAGATGGTCCTCCGTTTCGAATCCGCCGAGCACGAACGAGTCGCGAGGGACTCCGCTCCAGTCGGCTTCGACCTGCATGGCGCGCGGCGAGGATGGTGCGATCGTGACTCGATAGACGACGGAGGGTGCCGAGCCACAGCCTGCGACGAACGCGGCTATCGCAAGGGTGATGCGGACCTGGTGGGAGGAGCGAAACACGGATCTCGAGGGCAACGGCCCGGCGGTGCCGCCGGGCCGCCGCGGAGTATCAGCTAATGGCCACCGTTGCAGGCAACCGTCGTGCAACCGCCTCCGAAGACGCACTTCGTGCCGCTGCCTTCGAGGCACACGTAGCCCGGCGAAGCGAATTCACAGGCGCGGTTGGCGCACTTCGCCGCCTCAGCCGTGGCGACGCCCACGCTCTGGAGCGCGGACTGATACGGTCCCTTGGCTGTGGACTTGGATCCGGTATGGACGAACATGCCGACGAGCATCATCGCGAGCACTAGCACCCCAATGAGGGCACCCAGCTTGAGCCGTGATGTCATGTCTCCATCCTTTTCGACCAGAGGAGGAGCGGCCGTCCGAGAGGTCAGCTCGGACGGGAGGCCGGCGGCACCACCGGCAACCGCGACCCGGAACGCGGAAGAAGGCAGCATAGCAATCGCGTTCGGGACGGCAACGCCGGAGCGTCGCAGTTTGTGCCTAAATTCACAAGCCGGCGGTAAACGAGCCTCGGCACTGGGGAAAAATATTCGCTTCGCTTGCCTCAGGGCAGCGTTCGGTCGACCTGGCGCGCGGCCCGGCGGCCGCTCTCGAGCGCCGCCTCGACGGTCCCTGTGTTGTCTCCCGCGGCCTCGCCGGCGAAGAAGAGCGTGCGCCCCTCCGGGCGCGACAGAGTTCGCCCAGGGTCTTTGGCTCCCGCCCGGACGTACGAGTAGGCTCCGCGCGAGTAGGGGTCGACGCTCCAGTCGTGCCACCAGAGAGCGCGAAGGGTGGCGCGGATTCGCTGCGGCTTCATTCCGAAGGCCGCGGCGAGCTGATGGTCCACGAGCTTCCGGATCTCGCCCCGCGATGCGCCGGAGATGGCCGCCGCCGCGGGTCCTCCGCACCAAAGCACCGCAACCGGATATCGGACCGGGTGTGCCGTCCACAGGACCTGGAACGGTCCGTCGTGCAGGTGAATGAACTGAAACCGGGACCCGTCATCCCACGGGAACGAGCGGAACCAAACGACGACGCGCACCACGCGTCCCATCTCGATGCCGGCGATGGCCCGGCGCATTCCCCGCGGCTCGGGATCGAACGCGATTCCTCCAGCAGACGTCGCCGCAGCCTGAAGCACCCCGATGGGAACGGTGACGACCACCGCGCGAGCGGTGAACCTGCGCTTCGACCGTCCGCGCACTTCGACGGAGACCTTCCGGTCGTCCCACGCGATCCCGCGCACAGGGTGGTCGAGGCGAAGCGATGATCCAAGATCGCGCGCGAGCCACGTCATCAGCGCGTCGTAACCCTGCGTTGGACGCCCGATGTGGGCGGCCATCTCCGTGCCCGATTCGCCCGGCTCGGGAGCGATCGACTGCGCGCTGATCCGGGTGACGTCCGCGGCGTGGAAGCCCTCGATGAACCGGCGCGTGCGCCCGCGCTCCTTCTCGAGCGTGCGACCGCCGGGCCGGTGGGCGAGGAATTCGGCCACGGTCTCATCCTGTGCGTGCGTGTCGATGCGCCGGAGCACGCGGTCGACGGAAAGCTCCTCGGCCACGCGCCGCACGGTGCCACGATGGGCTTCGCCGTGTGCTCCGGAGACGTCGATCGAGGACAGACCGGCCTCGTTCAGGAGCGCGGTCGTGATCGGAGCGTCGCCATGGATGAACTCGGCGCCGAGCTCGAGGGGAAGGGGAATGCGTGGATCGTGGTGGGTCAGAACGCGTCCGCCGATCCGGTCCCGCGCCTCCAGCACGAGCACCGACCGTCCATGCGCGCGGAGCTGGCGCGCCGCTTCGAGTCCGGCCGCGCCCGCGCCCACGACGATCACGTCGGCCCGCGCGGAAGTCATTCCTTTGGAGGAGCCGCCTGGTCTTCGTCCGAGGGCGCCTGCTTTGGATGGTCGCGTCGCCGCCGGTACGTGATGACGATGTACGTGACGGTGTCCCACGAATTGCGGATCCCGATGAACAGGAGGAGGAGTGCCGCGCCGCCCAGGGCGTCGAGTGCGATCTCAGGGCTCCGGGAGAGCGCCAACGCGGCGATCAGAACGCAGGCGTAAGCGAAGTTCGGAAGCACGGTGTGCCAGATCCAGTCGGAGGCCACCGGCGCGTACTCGTCCTGACCGCGCGCTCGTCGGATCACGGCGATCCCGTACCCAAGTCCGCCCAGTCCAGTGAGCGTCATCGCCCACACGACCGGGGTCATCGAAGACCAAGGAGCGCTCAGGACCGCCGAGATGAGGAGGGCCGAGCAGAAATGGACCACCACGGGTGTCCCGAACGCAGCGAGTCCTCGTCCCGACGCGGACAGCGTGGACTCGGCGATCAGCGTGACCACGACGAACTGGAGCCCGGTCAGCGCGGCCGCCGAGGATCCGACGATGACGTAGAAGCTTTCCCAGTGAGTCAGGGCTTCCATCAGGGTCAGTGGCCTCCGGAGAGAAAGTGGACGGCAGAGCGGCGGCTAGAGTAGGACCGCGGGCTTGGAGATGTAAAGCGGGCCGATCGAGTACCATGGTGGAGAGCCTGAATACCGATCGCGTCGTGGAGGAGGCCGCGGTGGAGATCAAGAGGAGTGGGTCGCGACCGTCGGGCAAGGGGCCGGCCGAGTACTTCACGGGCCAGGTGCGCATCGATCCTCTGTTCCAGTCGGACCAGCCGGCCCGAGCCATCGGCGCCAGCGTGACGTTCGAGCCCGGTGCGCGCACGGCGTGGCACACCCACCCGCTCGGCCAGACGCTCATCCTGGTGGCGGGCGTCGGACGCGCGCAGCGCTGGGGAGGTCCGGTCGAGGAGATTCGCCCGGGGGACGTGGTCTCGTTTCCGCCAGGCGAAAAGCACTGGCACGGCGCGTCGCCGACGACCGCGATGACCCATATCGCGATCCAAGAACAGCTCGACGGTTCGGCTGTCGAGTGGCTGGAGCCTGTGAGCGACGAGCAGTACTCCGGGTAACCTTGCGGCGCACGGGGTCAAGCTGCTAAGTTAGTCGAATCAGAGTAGTTGCCAGCCCATCTACCGGAGGGCCGAGCCGAATCTCGACATGAGCTCCACGCCCGTCGCCACCCTCCGCCAGCACGCCGAGACCACCTTCCGCGCCCTCCGCCATCGCAATTTCCGTCTCTACTGGGGCGGACAGCTCGTCTCCCTCATCGGGACCTGGATGCAGACCGTCGCTCAGGCGTGGCTCATGCACCGCCTGACGTCGTCGCCCTTCATGCTGGGTCTGCTCGGCTTCATGCAGTTCCTCCCGGTACTCCTGCTCTCGCTCTGGACTGGCGTGATCGTGGACGCGATGAACAAGCGGAAGCTCCTCCTCATCACCCAGACCGCGTTCCTCGTCCAGGCCACCGTGCTCGCGACCGTGGTCTCGACCCACGCCGTGACCGCCTGGATGGTGCTCGTGCTCGCGTTCGTCTTCGGCACCATCAACGCGCTCGATCTCCCCGCGCGGCAGTCGTTCGTGGTGGAGCTGGCGGGGAGGGACGACCTCCCGAACGCGATCGCGCTCAACTCGGCGGCGTTCAACACGGCGCGCATCCTGGGCCCCGCGGTCGCGGGCATCCTCCTCGCGACGGTCGGCGAGGCGGGCTGCTTCTGGCTGAACGCTGTGTCCTACATCGCGGTGATCACCAGCATCTGGAGGATGGACCTCGTGTCGCGCCCCGCGATCAAGCTGGACCTCAACGAGGCGATGCGTCACATGAAGGAGGGAATCCGTTACGTGCGGAGCGTGCTACCGCTGCGGAATCTGCTCACGCTGCTCGGGCTGACCGCGGGACTCGGATTCCAGTACATGATCCTGCTTCCCGTGTACGTGAAGGATATCCTGCACGCCGATGCCAAGGCGTACGGGGCCCTCGTCTCCGCGTTCGGACTTGGATCGCTGATCTCGGCCGCGTGGATGACACGGCCCCAGAATCGATGGGGGCTCCGCCGGAACATCTTCATCGGTCTCATCACGGCATCGATCGGGATGGGAACGTTTGCGTGGTCGCGCACGCTTCCGTTGAGCCTCGCGATGGGATTCCTCGCCGGTCTCGGGCTGATTCTCTACGTGGCGACCACGAACACGCTGATCCAGCTCACCACCGACGATCAGCATCGGGGACGCGTGATGGGTCTCTACACCCTGATGTTCGTGGGGACCGCGCCCATCGGATCGCTCATCACCGGCTCGGTCGCGCAGAAATTCGGCGCGCCCGTGGCCACGTCCATCAGCGCGCTCGTGCTCTTCGGCGGGGCGGTCTGGATGTTCCTCCGTCTTCGCGTTCTCGCGCTGCGCGAGACGCCGCCGCCGGCGATGGCGTCCGGCGCGACGGAGAAGCTCGGGTGATGGGGGCCGGTGGCGGCGGGAGTCCCCGGCGCGTAGTATGAGTACCATGAGAGGCGTTGCCGCGCCCGGGGTGGCTCTGCTCCTCGGGATGTCGCTGTGGGCCTCGGGGCCATCATGGGCCGAGGAACCCTCGGTCATGCCGGATTCCAGCGCCGCACCTGAGTCCACGACCGCTGCCACCGCATCCACACCACCCGCCGCGCCAGCCACGAGGACCGTCGTCGTCGATCCGAAATACAAGGCCAGCGGCTTCCACAGCTTCTGGCTCGGAGAGGGCTACCGCGACATCTGGTCCACGCCGGTGACGGTACCGGTGCTCGATCTCGAGACCTACGCCGGGGGACTGAAGCCCGTGCGCCAGGTGGGCCAGAGACAGACACCCGGGCTCGCTCTGGTCGGGCCTGACAAGCGCGCCTATACGTTCCGATCGCTCCGCAAGGAGCCCGAGCGCGCGCTCCCCGAGCCGTATCGCAAAACGTGGGTCGCGTGGGTGGTGCACGATCACACGGCCGCCCAGCACCCGGGCGCGGCGCTTCTCTTGCCGCCCTTGGCCGAGGCCGTCGGCCTCCTGCACACCGAGCCCAAGCTGGTCGTGATGGACGATGACCCCGCGCTCGGATCGTTCCGGGACGTCTTCGCGAACGAGCCGGGGACGATCGATGAGTACCCGCTCGCCGGGCCGGACGTGCCGCCGTTCCACGGCGCCACGGAGATCATCAACTCGCGTGCTCTTTGGACGCGATGGCTGCAAGGCCCCGAAAACCGCGTCGATTCGAGAGCGTTCCTTCGCGCTCGGATCCTGGACCTGTACGTGGAGAACTGGGATCGCCACCGAGGACAGTGGCGGTGGGTGAGGCTGCCCGGCAACGACCGATGGGAGCCCTTGGCCGAGGACCCGGACATGGCGTTCAACCGAAACGACGGCTTCGCGACCGGATTCTTACGATCCCGAAATCCCAAGCTCGTGCTATTCGATCACCATTTCGACAAGCGCCTGGAGGGTCCGACCATCAACGGGTCCGAGATGGATCGCTGGCTGCTCACCGATCTCGATCGCGCCGCGTTCGAGGAAGTGGCCCGCGAGACCGCCGGCAAGTTCACCGACGACGTGATCGAGCAGACGGTCCAGACCCTTCCGGTCGAGTGGCAGAGACTCTCCGGAGATCTCTCGTCGTCCCTGCGTGCGCGCCGGGGTCTGCTCGCGGATTACGTCATGCGGTACTACCGGGATCTCGCGAAGAAGGTGGACATTCACGCCACCGACAAAGACGAGGTCGTCTCGATCCATCGCGGCGAGGGGGGCGCCGTCGACGTGAGCGTGTCCCTTGCAGGGGGTGAGCCCTATTACCAGCGGCGATTCGTGCCCTCGGAGACGGACGAGGTCCGGATCTACCTGCACGGCGGAAACGATCGGGTCGAGCGAACCGGCTCCAAGGGCGGGCCGATCCTCGTGCGCGTCATCGCGGGCCAGGGCGACGACGTCGTGGACGATTCGAAGAGCGGCGGAACGGATGTGTGGTCGGGAAGCGGCGCTCTCGCGCTTCAAAAGGGGCATGGCACCGACACGCACCGCGAGTGGCGCAATCCAGAGCCGGATACCACCGCACTGTGGCTCGAGCCTCGGAACTGGGGACACTGGAGCATTCTGGAAACCAGCGTGGCGTATGGAGGCGATCTCGGCCTCGTGCCGGAAGTCGGCGTTCTCAAGACGAACTGGGGCTTCCGCTCGCTTCCCGAGGCCAAGCAGCAGCAGCTCTCGCTGGCCTGGTCCACGGGTTTGAGCCGTGGCCGCATTGCCTATCAGGGCATCTTTCGACGTCCCGCATCCAGTCGTGCGTTCCGGCTGGATCTGCTCGGATCGGGAATCGAGCAGTTCAATTTCTTCGGCTTTGGAAACGAGACCGCCGTGCCCGAGCGGATCGAGGAGCACAGGACCGAAGAGCAGGTCATCTTCCTCCAGCCTTCGGTGCAGATCGATCCATCGCACTGGCTCCAGGTCTACGCGGGTCCAACCTATCGCGGGTCCTGGTCGCCCACGGATCGGGAGAATGTGCTGAACGCCGTCTCGCCGTATGGCAGCGGCCAATTCGCTGAGGCCGGCGTGCGAGCTGGGCTGGATTATGACAGCCGGGGGCAGGAGCGAGCGTCATCGATACTGGAGGAGATCCTCAAGGGCCCGGCCGTCGCATCGACCTGGCGGCTGGAAGGGTTCTATGTGCCACCGGTCCTCGACGCGGAGCACCCGTTCGGCGGAGTGGAAGGGGAAGTGGTGTCGTACCTGGGACGGAACGAGTCGCGCGTTCAGCTCGCGGCGAGGGCCGGAGGCAGGCATGTGTGGGGCGAGTATCCGTGGTTCGAATCGGCGTTCCTCGGCGGAAGGTCCAGCCTGCCCGGTTATAGCCGGGCACGTTTTGCCGGAGACACCTCGCTCTACGGGGGTCTGGAAGCGCACACGTGGCTCTTCTCGGTGAATCTATTCCGCGTGGGCGTTCTCGGTCTCGCGGATGTCGGACGCGTGTGGCTGGACGGGGAGAACTCCGATACCTGGCACGATTCCTTCGGCGCGGGCGGCATGATCCAGCCGATCGCGACGAACCTCTCGCTCACGGGCTTCGTGGCTTGGGGCGAGGATCAGACCAAGGTGTACTTCGCCACGAAATCTCTGTTCTAGGTCAGATCAGCCGCTGCTGCCCGTAGCGTGGGATGGAGCCGTATCCGTGGCTCCCGCGGGCGGAGTCCCCGGCGGGCGCACGAGCCAATCGGTCGCCGTGCGGTTCCACCCCCACCTTCGGTAGCTCCGCACTTTCCACACCAGCGTTTGACCTTCCTGCTGCAGATCGAGCACGCACTGCCCTGAGATCGCGCCATTCGGTTCGAAGTCCGCGGCGGTGAATCCGGAGCCGTGGAGTACGAGGCGCGCCTCGACGCGGGGAACGACGTTGTTCGCCCAATAGGTTTGCGCGTGGATGCCGAGCTGTGAGCGCGCGAACTCGGCGGACGCGACGGCGTCACCGCGGAACTGATACGAGATCTCGACCACCCGCACCGTGTTCCGCGAGATGGGCAGCTCGATCTCCGCCCAGGTTCCCGGGCCCGCTTCGTACCCATCGTCATAGATGGTGACCTCCTGCGGCACGCCATCGATGGCCATCGCGATCGTGCTGTCGAGCCCGGCGGCCGTGCCGTCCGGAGCGCGAAGGTCGATCGCGACGCGGTAGGTCCCGGAGCCTCCGCGGCACCGGACACCGACCTCGCGGTAGACCTCGCAGCCGTCCTGCCGCGGCGTCACGGTGAAGGACTCGTGAACGAGCGAGAGTGCGCCGAGCGACTCGATGGGGATGAGGCCCGGCGCCATCATCGGCGAAGAGGAGCTGGTTGCCGGGGGACTGGCCGAAGCCGGGCTCGAGGCCGCGAGGAGAGCGAGTGCGAGTCCCCATCCGAAGCGTAGTTTCATGGGGTACTTATCGGCAAAATCGAGGTTCGACTCAACCCGATCCGCCGTGTTTTCGCCGGAAGCTAAGCCTCAGGAGGGCTCGGCCTTAGGTACCGAGTGGTAGCTCTGCTCCAGATCCATCCGGTCCGCGTCTTCCAGACCGGGGCTGAAGTGCTGGATCCGATCCAGGACCTCATGCCCTTCGAAGTACGCCGGGTAGCACGTCAGGTGCACGAATCCACCGGGCGAGAAGCGACCGGATTCGTAGAGCGTGAGGCGAATCCGCCAGGCCCCGCGCTCGATGCGCTCGCGGCAATGCCGGCACTTGGCTTG